>Ga0153977_1000012_pt1 | contig 141149 bp, 116 predicted proteins | sample TSGA061MetaG_FD_104710 | JGI IMG/M metagenome (GOLD analysis project Ga0153977, IMG submission 104710) | Attine ant fungus gardens microbial communities from Georgia, USA - TSGA061 MetaG | ecosystem: Host-associated > Fungi > Mycelium > Unclassified | place: USA: Georgia, Yuchi Wildlife... | reverse complement strand
TTAGATTCGGCACTTATTGGTTTGCAGACAGCGTTTACGAGATAATTCTGCATCCTCGGCCCGCTTCACCTGTCGCGACTAACATCGTCGAAACCGATCATCCCCGTATTTTGTTACCAAACCCGCCAAGAGAGTTGATCTCCTGTCGGACTACTCATCATAACGCATCCAGCCGGCCTGTAATTCCCACTGGCGCGTGCACGTTCCTACCGTCGGTTGCGTTCGCGCAACTCACGGAGGGATTCACGCTTGTCCTGCTGCTCGCGCAGCGTCTGCCTCTTGTCGTAGTCCTTTTTACCGCGGGCGATGGCGATTTCCACCTTTGCCCGTCCATCCAGGAAATACAACTGCAGCGGAACTACAGTAAAGCCGGACTCACGGATCTTCTGTGAGATCTTGTCCAGTTCATCGCGGTGCAGCAGGAGCTTGCGACGCCGGCGTGCGGCATGGTTGGTCCAGCTCCCCTGGTGATACTCCGGGATATGGATACCTTCCATCCACAACTCGTCGTTGTAGAAGGTGCAGAACCCGTCAACCATCGATGCATGGCCTTCGCGGAGGGACTTCACTTCTGTCCCCATGAGCGCGATGCCGGCCTCGTAGGTATCCAGGATGAGGTAGTTATGCCGGGCCTTCCGATTGGTGGCCACTACCTTACGGCCACTTTCCTTGGGCACGGTAGAACTCCTTGTTAGTTGCGGATTTGAACCAGTGTACGCCAGAGCGGACAGTTCCCCGGACCCTAAAGCAGGGTCATGGGATCCACCGCTGTACCGTTCAGCCAGGTTTCGAAGTGCGCGTGGCAGCCCGTGGAGTTACCCGTACTGCCCGAGTATGCAATGAGCTGGCCCTGCGCGACCCTCTGCCCGTTCGCCACCACGATGCTGCTGTTGTGGTAGTAAATGGTGGTCAGCGAGTTACCTTGCACCACTCCATGGGACAGCTTGACGCGCCACCCACCACCGTCGGCAGAGTTCCAGCCTGAGTTGAAGACCTCCCCTGCGGCAGCAGCGTAAACGGGGGTGCCACACGGAGCGCCGAAGTCGATGCCGGTGTGCATGTATCCGCCGGTGCCGTAGAAGTCAATGGTGCCCGGCGGCGTCGCACGCCATCCGAAGCCTGACGTAATCGGGACGTAACTGGCGAACGGATGCCGCAAGCCAAAGGCCGACGGCGAGCCGGCAGCCGGCGGCACGTAAGGAGCTTCAGGCGGTGCTGGGCGTCCGGCGGCAGCGGCTGCCGCAGCGGCCGCCGCTTCTGCCTCCGCTGCGAGCCTGCGCTGCTCTGCTTCCCAGGCTTCCCGCAGCTTCCGGTCGCGCTCCACGATCTCGGCGGCAACGGTATCCTGCTCTGCCTTCACCCGCGCAAGGTTCGCTTCAATCCCGGGCTTTGCCGCTTGCAACTGTCCGTTCAGTCGCGTGGTGTCCTCAATCAGCTTGTCCACTTCAGCCTTCTTGCTGGCGGCCTCGTCCCGTGCTGATTTCTCCCGCTCAAGTGCCGCGTCTGCCTTGGCCTTGAGATCCTGGATTTCTTCCTCGACCGCTACAAGCCTCGCCTGCGAGTTCACGTTGGTGGCGTTCTGCTGGGTCAGCTTGGTCATTGCCGCGTTTTGGCTTCGCATTGCCTGGTCAGCCAGGTCCATGGACTCGGTCAGGTTGCCGGACTCGCTGGAACCGAACAGGAGGGCAACATTCGTGGGCACGCCGCCGGACTTATAGGCCTGCGACGCGATCTGTCCGATCAGCTTCTTGGTATCGGTGATCTTCTGCTTGTCGTTTTCCAGCTGCTCGGTGATCTTGGCCTTGTTTTGCTGGGCAAGTTCCACCCTGGCGGCCAAAGCCTCCACTTCCTTGACGGCACTTGCGACGCGCCCCTGCGCTTCCAGGAGCGCCTGCTGGGCACCGGGAAGGCGGCCTTGGTAGATCACAAGATCACCGGCTGCTTTGGCAATATTGGAGTCGACAAATTCCAGGGACGCCTGGACCCGCGCGGCTTCCGCTTCCAGTGCGGCCTGCTGGTCTTCGAGGTTGTCCGCATGCGCTGCCGGCGTTCCCGACAGGAGACTGACAGCCAGCCCGACGGCGAGGACAGCACCCAGCATCCGAGCCTGGCCGGACGCAAAGCGCCGACGCAGGGAGTTCGGGTCCAACGTGGTCATCAGGAATCCTTTTCGCTTGCAGCAGTGGTAAATCCGGGGTGCATGGCATTCATGGTTAAACCTTCAGGTATCGCCGGAGAGTCAACAGCGACGATATCCCCGCCAGCCCGGCGCCGAGCGCGATGAGCACAGGTGCAATCACCAGGACCTGGGTGGAGGAAATAAACGGCGTATTCAGGAATTGCCGTGACAGGTCACCGTTGAGCCAGAAGTGCGCCATCAGCCACAGGGTAACAGAGGCCAACACCGCTCCGACGACGGCGGCTATGACACCTTCCAGGATGAAGGGCAGCTGAATAACGGTCTTCGAAGCCCCCACCAGCCGCATGATGCCAGTCTCCCGCCGCCGACTGAAGGCCGATAGCCGGATAGTGGTAGTTATCAGGAGCACCGCGCAGAAAATCATCACCGCAGCCACGCCCACAGCCGCAACCGAAGCGCCATTCATCCAGGAGAAGATGCGTTCCAGCACTTGTCTCTGGTCGCTGACCGTTTCAACACCTGGCTGGGACGAGAACGTCTCACTGATGATCTGGTACTTTTCCGGGTTCTTCATGTTGATCCGGAATGAGGCCGGCAACTGGTCCTCCGACACCGAATCAACGATCGGAGAGTTCGAGAACTGTTCCTTGAAGTGCTTGTAGGCCTCGGCTTGGGATTCGAACTGGAAATCGTTGATGTACTGCTTCACCGCCGGGGATTCCAACATCGCCTGGAGGTTTTCCTGCTGCTCCTTCGTTGCCGGTCCTGACGCGCAGCCGACCGCCGTCGAGCCGTCGTTGCAGAGGAAAACGGCTACCTGCACTTTGTCGTACCAGTAGCCCTTCATCTGGTTGATCTGCATCTGCAGCATTCCGGCCGCGCCAACGAAGGTCAGCGAAACAAAGGTCACAAGTACAACGGAAATAACCATGGACAGGTTTCGGCGCAGACCACTGCCGATTTCCCCGAGGATGAAAAGGAGCCTCACAGCTGTGCCCCCTGGGCGCGGTCGAGCTCTTCGCCGCTGGCATCCCGCAACCGGCGGGATTCGCCGACGACCGGAATCATGGACGTGTACAGGGCCTTCGCTTCATCGCGAATGACCTTTCCATTCTTGAGCTCCACCACGCGGCGGCGCATTTCGTTAACGATGTCGTCATCGTGGGTGGCCATGACCACGGTGGTGCCGTTCTGGTTGATCTTGTCCAGGACGCCCATGATTCCCATCGAGGTAATAGGGTCCAGGTTTCCGGTCGGTTCATCAGCAAGGAGGATCCCGGGACGGTTTACGACGGCGCGGGCGATCGCCACACGCTGCTGCTCGCCACCCGAGAGTTCGTGTGGCATACGCCGTTCCTTGCCTTCAAGGCCCACGGTCTTCAAGACTTCGGGGACTGTTTCGCGGATGATGGAGCGGCTCTTGCCGATGACCTGCATGGCGAAGGCGACGTTGGCGAAGACGTTCTTTTGCGGCAGCAAACGGAAATCCTGGAACACCACGCCAATGCCACGGCGCAGCTTGGGAACACGCCAACTGGAAATGTTGGCGACATTCTGGCCAGCGACGTACACGGATCCGGCTGAGGCTTTGTCTTCCTTGAGGATCAACCGCAGGAAAGTGGATTTGCCCGAACCAGAGGCGCCCACAAGGAACGTAAATTCGCCTCGGTTGATCTCAAGGCTGACAGAATCGAGCGCCGGTCGGGCATTCTGCTCGTAGACCTTGGTGACATTCTCAAATCTGATCATGGCCCTTAGTACCCCGCCGGACATGACATGAGTCGCCCAGTCCAACAGCCGGAGCGCGGGCTTTCGATGGGGGAAGTGAGAGCACCGGCCACTCGACTATACGCACGGGTAGGCCAGCATTCGCGGGCTTTCGGGGGCGTGTCGCGTAATAAGGCGCGAGTCTGGGAGCCCCCTGTCAGACACCTGCTTATTGGCTGGCTGCAGAGTCTTATTGGTTGGCTGCCGCGTTGCGGTTTCCGGTGCGCCAACGGATACCGGCATCGATGAAGTCATCAATGTCGCCATCAAGCACAGCAGAAGTGTTGCCGACTTCGTGTTCGGTCCGCAGATCCTTGACCATTTGGTAGGGGTTCAGCACGTACGAGCGCATCTGGTCGCCCCATGATGCCTTGACGTCCCCGGCCAGAGCTTTCTTCTCTGCGTCCTGCTGTTCCTTCTTAACCAGGAGCAAGCGGGACTGCAGCACCCGCATGGCGGCTGCCCGGTTCTGGAGCTGCGACTTTTCGTTCTGCATGGAGACCACGATGCCCGTAGGGATGTGCGTCAACCGCACCGCAGAGTCAGTGGTGTTAACCGACTGGCCGCCCGGGCCGGAGGAACGGAAGACATCGACCCTGATCTCGTTGTCGGGTATTTCGATGGAATCCGTCTGCTCGATCAACGGGATGACTTCCACGGCCGCAAACGATGTCTGCCGGCGACCCTGGTTGTCGAACGGACTGATGCGTACCAATCTGTGGGTCCCGGCTTCCACGCTCAGGGTACCGAAAGCGTACGGAGCCTTGACCTCGAAGGTGGCCGACTTCAAGCCGGCTTCTTCGGCATAGGACGTGTCCATCACCGTGGTCGGGTAGCCATGACGTTCAGCCCATCGCAAGTACATGCGCATCAGCATCTCCGCAAAGTCGGCTGCATCGACTCCGCCCGCTCCGGCCCGGATGGTCACAACGGCCTCACGCTCGTCGTACTCCCCCGAGAGCAACGTGACCACTTCAAGCTCGGCGAGAGCTTTGCGGATGGATGCCAGTTCTTTGGCTGCCTCGGCCATGGAGGCTTCGTCGCCTTCATCCTGACCAAGTTCGACCAGCACCTCGAGGTCGTCAATCCGGGCCGCGAGCTTCTCGAGTCGTTCGACTTCCGATTGGCGGTGTGACAAACGGGATGTCACAACCTGGGCCGATGCGGGGTCATCCCAGAGGTCCGGGGCCCCGGCCTGCTCGCTCAATTCGGCGATTTCAGCCTTAAGAGCGTCAACGTCAGTGACGTTTTCGATGGAGCCGTAAGTTGCTCGAAGTGCGCGGATTTCTGCGGGAAAATCAATGTCAGCCATGGTTATCCCAGCGTACGCTATCCATCAGGCTCCCTTGGCTGTCCGGCTTTGTCCGTAGCTTCATTACTGCGTGAGCCTCGACCGCGCCGTCGCCCTGGCCTCGATGACGATTCCATCCGGTACCAGGAAGCTGATCACCGGCGGGTGTGCGACAGCCTTGAGAACCACAACCGCCGTCCCGCCAGGCTCACTTCGGGTTCCTTCGCCCACCTCCAGGCGATCATGGCTGTCGAAGGCGTTGCTTTTCCCAAGATAGGACCCCGCCGCTGCCAGCACCCGGTCATCCATGAGAGACACAGCGGGTATGCTCCCGTCCTGCAGGTCACCAACCAGGAACGAGTCTGCGGCGGCGAGCGCGGCTCCATCAGCCAGGGACAAGAGCTTCTTGTGCTCCAGGTACATAGAGGAAGCAGCCATCACCGCTGTGGCCAGGAGCAGGGCCAGCACCACGTAACCGAGAACCAGCACTGTAATTTGCCCGGCATCCCGGTGGAGGGCGTCATTACGAGGCACGAATCCGAAGCGAGGCAGGGCGCCCAAGCGAGGCAGGAAGCGAACGCCAGGCGGGCCGCCACGTCTGAGTCCCTGAGAAGAACTGGAGGCAGTGACAGGTCGATTTCTTCCCTTTTGTTCGATGGTCATCGGTAGCGCCCCACTGTCTGCGTGGCCGAGGCGGACAACCTGCTGGCACTGAGCTTGAGCGTGTCACCGAACGGGACCATGGGCAGCGGAACATCGAGGTGGACGGTGACGGTGACACTTGCCCCGGCAGCCAGACAATTTTCCTGGTCACAGGAAATCTCCACGCTTGCTTGTTCCGGCGCGTGCCCATAATCGGCCAGCGCCACAATGACGGATTGCTCCGCAGCTGTCCTGGCGCTAGCCGGGTCGTTCTGTACGACGAAAACTTTTGCGGCTTGGTCGGCCGCTCCAACCACGCCAAACGATGCTCCCTGGATTTGCGCAACGGTCACGACGAAGTAAATCAACGGAACCATCAGCAGGACGGCCAGAAAGGTGAACTCCACGACAGCGCTCCCCCTTTGTCCTTCGAGGTCTTGAGGCCGCCCTTCAGCCGATGACTCGGATAAGCACAGGACGCAGCGCGACCTTAACCAGAGCGCTTTGCCAAATGAACGTATCCGTTCAACCGGGAAGGGCAGCATGTCCGTGCACCTCCATCAGGCCGTCAGGTCCGACAAGTCCGAGGACCGGCATCGGCGCTTTCACTGTCACCTCCAACGTGCGGATGCCGTCCATCACCTCTTCGCTCGTGGTGATGTCCTTTGCGAAACCCTCGTTCAGGGCCGTCGTGATCAGCTCCGCCGTCCGGGCTTCGGCCTCCTCCGACGTCCGGTCGGCCAGCGCACCGTACCTGGCTCCCGACGCTGCGGCATCAACGAGCGTATTGCGTACATGCAGCACCAGCATCAGCTGAATTATTGACAGGCTGAACAGGGTCAACAGCGCTCCAACCAGCACGAAGTCCACCACAGCCGATCCCTGTTCTCCGGTGACCCGGGTCTGGAATGAACGGCGTAGGGCAGCAGAGAACAGGGGCTGCCCCGCCACACGTCCTATTTGCCCACCTTCGACATTGCCTGAGTGAACAAGTCATTCAAGGCGGGGGTGGCGAGGGCAAGGAGTCCAGCGACCAATACCGCAGACATGAGGGTGATCATGACCCATCCAGGTACGTCTCCTCGTTCCTGCTCCCCTGGCCGCGGCGCTGCTCGCGAGACAAAGTTCACGAGCAATGCCCCGCCCGAAAGTTTGCGGACTGGTGCTATGGACGAGCTGCTGGCAATTGTTTTCATGGTTCTCCCCAATGACGGTGATATGGCGTGGTAACTGCTGAAACTGACTTAGAGGCTCATCTGCAAGGCTGCGACGGCGGGAAAAGCGGCAAACACGACCGTTAGAGGCAGCACACCGAAAACGAGCGGGACCATCATGGCTATCTCTTTACGGCCTGCGGATTCCATCAGCTCCCGCTTGGCTGCATCCCGGACATCGGCGGCTTGTGCACGAAGGACATCGGCCAGAGGCGTCCCGCGTTCGACAGCAACCACCAAACCATCGAAGAACCGGACCAGCGGTGGTAACTCTGCGCGGGTGGAGAAGGCGTGAAGTGCTTCAGCCAGCGGTTTGCCGGATCGGGCATCAGCAAGGATCAGGGCGAACTCGTTGGAGAGTTCGCCCTGGGAACTTCGGCTCACGCGGTCCATCGCCCCCAGAGCGCTTTCTCCCGCAGCTACGGCCAGTGCCATGAGCTCAGCAAGGCTGGGAAACTCCGAGAGCATCCTTCTCTCGCGTCGCCTGATCTGCTGCCCCAGCACGACGTCGCGGAGCAGATATCCTCCCAAGCCGGCCCCAACGACCAATACGAACGACACCCCCGGGTTGAACTGCCCGGATGCGGCGCGGGCTGTGACCACGAGCAACGCCACCGTCAAGCCACCGGTGGCCCAAAGGAACTGCTCGACCCTGAAATCAAGGATCGATTTCGCGGACCCGGAACGGGCCAGTCTCTTTGCCGCGGCCGCCGTGCCCAAGTTCAACCGCGACAGGTAGTTCACCGCGTCCCGGAAAAAGGGGCGGAGGATCCGCTCCAATGGCCCAAAGGGTGTGAGGTCCGGTTCGGGCGCAAGCAGGAGGCGTGACTCGAGGTTCCTGGACTTCAGCTGCGGGCCGATGCGATCTGTAAAAGTCATTCCCCGTAAGAACGGCAGGCGCATCAGGACGAGCCAACAGCCCAGCCCCAGGACGACGCCAGATGCCGCAGCCATGGCTGTTGACGTGCTCATCGCAGAACGCGTTCGTCATCAGGCAACGCACCAACACGAAGCATCAGGGAATAGCAGCACACCGAGACCACTAGTCCCGAGAGAAGCACTATGGCTCCCACGCCTGACTTGTAGGCCAGCATCGCTTCCGGCCGGCTGGCCATCACCACCAGGACAATCCACGGCGCCGCGACGGCCAGCCTCGCCGCGTTGACGGTCCATGATTGCCTGGCCTCCAGCTCGCTCCGGGTACGGGCGTTGTCTCTGAGGAAGCCGGACAACGTGCCCAGCATGCGGCCCAGGTCGGATCCGCCAACCTCGCGGGTCATTCGGAGGGCTTCAACTATGCGATCGGCCACGGGATCCGCGAGGCGTTCCTTGAGCCTGTTCAACGCAGTCTCAAAATGCCCGCCGGCCCGGTAATCGGCACCAAAATCCAGGAAAAGCGACCGCAATTCTTCCGGTCCTTTATGTCCAAGTTGAATGAGAGCCTCGGGCAAGGCCAGACCCGCGCGGATGGCAGAGCGCAGATGGTCCACGACGTCCGGCCACAGCAATCGAAGCGCCTCACGACGCTTTCGCGCTCTCCGCTTCACTACTGCCAATGGGCACCAGAAGCCGAACAACCCGAAGCAAAGCGCGACCGCCGGCGCCCCCGTGATGACGAAGAAGACGGCCATTACTGCACACCCAAAACCCCCGCAGGTGAGAAGCAGAGCTGTCCCCGTGACCTTTTCGATCCCCGCCGACAGCAGCAACTGGTCCAGGCGGCGGCGCTTCTTTTTCCTTGGACTTACTGTGGATTGATCCCATGTGGACCACCAGACGAGGAAAAGACCCAAGCCACACAGAACTCCCAGGAGAGGCGCCATCAGTTCACCTCCAAAAGGGCGGAGACGTCGAAGCCTGCGCGGGCAAACTTATCCGCAGCCGGCATCGCGTTGGGCCTCGGCTGCAGTTGGCCAGCTGATATCCCAAAGACGCTTGAGGATTCGATGATCCCGTTTTCCACCCTCCGTCCCAACGCGAGGACCTCCGTCACCTGCCTGCGGCCCGTCGGATGCCTGCCGCAATGCACCACCAGGTCAATGCACGACGCCACCGTGGGGACCACAAAAGCGCTGGCAATGTTCGCCCCGGCGAGAAGTGGCAAGGTGCAGATCTTGGTTACGGCGTCGTGGGCAGAATTGGCGTGCACAGTGCACATGCCCGGCAACCCTGAGTTCAGGGCGATGAGCATGTCCAGGCTTTCGGCTTCGCGCACTTCACCCACGATGAGTCTGTCCGGCCGCATTCGAAGGGCTTCCTTCACGAGCCGCCGCAAAGGGATTTCTCCCTCACCCTCCAGATTCGGCTGACGGCACTGAAGTCCGACGACGTCCCGCAGGGGAAGCTGGAGTTCAAAGATCTCCTCCACAGTAACGACCCGTTCGCGTGACCCTATGTGCGCTCCCAGGCAATTGAGCATGGTGGTTTTTCCCGCCTGCGTGGCTCCGGAAACAAGAATGTTGAGGCCGCTGGCTACTGCCGCGCCGAGGAACCTGGCAGCTTGTGGTGTCAAACTGCCGAGCTCAACCAGGTGCTCCAGGCGGCTGGCACGCGCAGTGAACTTCCTGATATTTACGGCCCAGTGCTTCCGGGTGATGTCGGGGATTGCCACGTGCAGCCTCGAACCGTCCGGGAGTGCGGCGTCCACGAAAGGCGATGACAAGTCGAGCCGTCGTCCGGAAGTTTTGAGCATTCTCTCGACCAGGTCCCGTACCTGCTGCTCGCTGAGGCTTATCGTGGTCAGCTCGGATTCACCGTTGCGGGCCACGTAGACCTCGTGGGGAGCATTGATCCACAGCTCCTCGATTGACTCGTCGTCCAGGAGCGGCTGCAGTGGCCCGTAACCCGCAACGGCGTCGAAAATCCGGCGCCGTGCCGATTCGAGGTGCCCCAAGGGAGGAAGCGGAGCGACGAGGGCTCGTTCGTCGTAGTCGTTGATTGCCGCGTCCACCAGGCTTCTGACGTCACCAGCCTGTTCCAATGGATCCAGACCACGACGCCGGATAAGCTCCCTGACCTCCCCCTCGACGATCCTTACTGCGTCCACATCTCTCCCCGATGGTCACGATTGCGTAAACGAGAGGCGCATCTCGAGTGACTTACGCTAAGCGAGCCCAAGGTCCGCCTCAAGTCAGTCCCGACGGTATGTGGATAACCTGGAATCACTGGTCACGGGGGCATCGTGAATCCCACTAGTCACTCCTGTTTCAGAATGTTAGGGTAAAGCCCGTTAGGAGCTGGCCTTTGGTCTCACGCGCAGGCGCCCCGGAGCTTGTCCCTAAGCCACACCATGCACCGCTGAGCCGCGGTACAGGGCCGGATGTGATGATGAAACGTAAATTTTTGGACCCGGTCGGACGCATCCCTATGGTGCGGGCAGGGCTGGCGCTCACCGTCGCCCTTACGGCAGGCAGTTTCCTTTGCGCGCCCGCATGGGCACAATCTTCCGGTCCGCAGCCGTCGCCGACGTCAGAGGCTCCGGGCAACGGATCACCACAAGGCCCCCAACCGGCTGGTAACGGCCCGGCCTCACCTGCTGCCGAAAGCACCCCTCAGCAAGGAAAGCTGCCTGACCAGCAAGCGCCGATCACCGGCGTCGAACTTGCACCTGGCGGAGCCTCCGCACCTGGGGCTGAGCCGTCCGGTAAAGCCCAAGCGCAGGCCGCAAAACCCAAGACCATGCCAGGTGACGCCCCCGACGCCGACAGCATGAAGGCTGCCATGCGTGCCGCCATCCCGGCCGGCGGTGCGGAAATGGGCCAGCGCTCCCCCAGAGTCGTGACGAACAAATCCGAAAAAGAGGGTGCCGCGCCGGCCCGGGGCAAGGCCGTTGGAGCTGCAGTCAAGGCCACGGTACCGATGGCGGCAGACACGGGCCATTGGCGGCCCACCATTGGAATCCAAGGGCAGGACGTCAGCGCACACCAAGGCAACGTCGACTGGCAAAGCCAATGGAGTCAAGGCTCCAGGTGGGCCTACGTCAAAGCCTCCGAGGGAAACTACTACCTCAACGAGAACTACACGCAGCAATACAACGGATCCCGGAATGTTGGCATGGTTCGCGGCGCGTACCACTTCGCTATCCCGAACTGGTCTTCCGGGGCAGACCAAGCCAGGTACTTCGTGGCAAACGGAGGTGGGTGGTCGGCAGACGGCTACACCCTTCCTCCGGTCCTGGACATCGAGTACAACCCCTACGCGGGCCGGACCATCAACGGCTTCTACTTCGGCAACACGTGCTACGACATGTCCAAGGCCCAACTTGGCCAGTGGGCAGCTGACTTCGGCAACACCGTCAAGGCCTTGACCGGCCGGTTCCCCGTCATCTACAGCACCACGGACTGGTGGAACACCTGCGTGGGCAACAGCACCTTTGGCAGCTACCCGCTGTGGATTGCTTCCTATTGGAACAATCCCACCAATTCGCCCGGCTCACTGCCGGCCAGTTGGAACGACTACTCAATGTGGCAGTACAGCAGCACAGGCCCCTTCGAAGGCGACTCCAACATCTTCAACGGCACCTTTGATGAGCTCCGCACCTTTGCCCGGGGAGTTCCGGCCCCGGCCAATCCCTCCATCCGTTCGGGAGCGGATGTGCTTGCAGTGATGCCTTCGGGAAGACTCGATAATTTCCCGGCCGATGGCCAAGGACGTATCTCAGGGCCAGTGACCGTAGGCTCCGGCTGGGGCAACGCCCTCTCCGTCCATGTCGTTGATTGGAACCAGGACGGAGTCCAGGACCTCCTGGCCCAATGGGCCGACGGAACACTCCAGGTCTTCCGCGGCTCTTCGGGCGGCGGCTTCAGCTCCCCCATTCAGGTAGGCAGCGGGTGGCAGGAAATGTCGCTTGCCACCGGATGGTGGAACTCGAAGGATGCGTTCCCCGGAGTCATCGGCCAGGACGGCAGCGGCAACCTGTACCGATACCAAAACGCCTCGGGAGGCGCCCTGGGCGGTGGTGTGCTGATAGGCACCGGATTCAGCGGACACCAGTTCAATCTCCTGGACTTTGACGGCGATGGCAGCCAGGATCTCGTCTCCAGGACCGCCGACGGTACCATGCGGTTGTTCCGCAGCAACGGTCTCGGGTCCTTCCTCTCCGAGCCGGCACAGGTCATTGGTAACGGATGGTCCTCCATGACCTCAGTCAGCTCAGCAGCGGGCTTCAACGGCGCCGGTTCGCAAGGACTGCAGGCACGTGCTGCCAACGGCGATCTCTACTACTACCCGGCGGTGAACGGCTCGTGGGGCAACCGCTTCCTCACCGGTCTCGGCTGGAACGATGCCATGCTGATCGGTGGCGCCCCGGTCAACGTTGACGCAACCCTGGGCGTTGATGAACCCGACGTCCTTGCCATTCGCCAGGACGGCAACCTTTACCGGTACGCCGGATCAGGTTCCGGCGGACTCAACGCACCGGATCTGATCGGGAAACAATGGACGGGGCTGAAGGCAGGCTTCCTTACTGACTGGAATGGCGATGGCGCCTTGGACATCCTTGCCCAGTGGAACGACGGCCGCCTGTCCCTCTACCCGGGCTTTAAGGGGGCCGGCTTCGGCTCGCCCATCAGCCTTGGTACAGGCTGGCAGGACTGGACACTCACCGTCGGAACGTGGAAAAAGTCCGATTCCCGGCCAAGCATTGTGGGCTATGACCCCGCAGGCCGGTTGTTCCAGATCGGCAATCCCTCAGGCGGCGCCCTTGGAACGCGTACCCAGATCGGAACAGGCTGGTCAGGCCTGGACATAGTCCAAATGGATTTCGACAAGGACTCAAACGCCGATCTTGTCGCTAAAACCGCGTCGGGAGACCTCATGCTTTACCGCTCCACCGGTACCGGGAGTTTCATCCCGGAAGCTCCGTCCACCATCGGTAAAGGGTGGAATGTCATTAACAGCTTCGGAGCAATCCGCGGATTTGCCGGAGCCGGTTCAACCGGCATCATCGGTCGAACAACGGGCGGAGAACTCCGGTATTACCCCGTTGGGCAGAACCGTGCCTGGGGTTCACCCAGCGTCGTCGGATCCGGCTGGACAGGGATGAAGATCCTCTCTCCCGCTTCCAGATAGCGCAGGAAAGCCAACAAACATGCACTGGCGAAGGGCCCGCAAACTCCACAACGGAGCGAGCGGGTCCTTTCCGTTTTTCGCGGCAAAGCACCTCAAATGAAACAAATGATGTTCACTTCATTGGTTTGGCCTCATATTCCGGATTGCGTGATCTAATGAAGGTGGTCTCACGTATTGGCTGTTCAGCGCAACGGGAAACGGGCTTTGTTTGGGGGCAAACGAAGGTCACCATTAGCGCACAATCAAGGAGTGATCTTTCATGGCGTTTACCGTTTCCACGGCCAAGGTCAGCATTTCCCCACCGTTGGATGTCAACCCATACATGGCGGGGTACGGGACCCTCGACGGTGGTCGCGAGGCTACCAGCAGTGCACCATACGAATCCCTGTGGGCCAGGGCAATAATCCTCTGGGAGAACGGCTCGCCCAACCTGATCATGAGCGTGGACATCCTGGCGCTGCCCCGATCAATCCATCAAAGCGCCCGGGCGAGAATCCTCCAGCTCGCAAACTGGAGCAACGGGGACATCCTTATCCAGTCCACGCACACACATAACGGACCAGTGGTGGTTGATACTCTGCATCCCTTCATGTGCTACGGCCTGTCGGATTTGTCCATGGTGGAAACGTACAGCCAGCAGCTCGAAGACGACCTCGTGGATGCAGCCCAAAAAGCGCTCAACAACGCCCAGACGGCAGTCACACTCGACTACAAAGTCACCACAGCGAGTATTGCTTACAACAGGGCGGGCCTGCCGTACCTGGAAGATACGGTTCCCGTCATCGTCGCCCGTCGGGCAAACGGCAAAGCGAGGGCGGTCATTTTCAACTATGCATGCCACCCTGTAGCTGCCGGCATGCGCACACTCTTTGACGGTGATTTCCCGGCGGGGGCCTGCAACTACATCGAAAACAACAACACGAACTGCTTTGCGCTCTTCCTCCAAGGAGCGGCCGGAGACCAGAATCCCATGGGTGAACCCAGCTGGGAACTTCGCGACGAATATGCCACCAAGCTGGGTTCGGCCGTCTCGATTGCCATGCAGACCCCAGGAAGGACCATCGGCAGCCCGCTCCAAACGAGCTACCAAGAGATCCAGATTCCCCTGGACATCACACCTACCGCCGGAAACCTTGCGGCAGTGCGCGCGGCCTATGCGTCCAGGCTGCCCAACCTGGATGGAAACCCGGCCTGGTATGGACGCCACGCCCAAGTGATGATCGGACGGATCGACAGCGGCAGCTACACAACCTCCGTAACGTGCCCCTTCCAGGTTTGGAAATTCGGCGGCAGCCCACAACTGAAAATCGGCATTGTGGGCGGCGAGCTCGTCAGTGGCTACGCAGCATACTTCCGGTCCAAGTACGGCGGAGCCAACGGCGTCATTGTGGGCGGCTACGGCAACGAGTCCTGCTACTACCTGCCCAGTGCACAGTTCCTGCCGCCCTATTCGGTTGGCGGCAGTTACGAGGGCGGATGGGATCCTGACTACCCCGGCATCGCCGGTGGATCGATGACTGTCTACGGCCACATCGGCCACTTCCTCGGCGGAACCGGCGGCGTGGAAGCTACGGTCATCAACACCCTGAACTCAATGCTCGCCTAGGCAGGCGAAGGTACGTCGAGGGCCTTGGCCATGAGCCAAGGCCCTCGACGAACCGCAGCATGTCCTGCGCACCTCTGCCGCGCAATTCGTAGCGGTATCGATACCCAATTTGCCGGGCAATCTGTTGACCCGGCCAGCCGCTCCGGTCAACCATGGAGCTGGAGGCCACGATGCGATTTCATCACCTTGCAGCGGCAGCAGCTGTGCTGCTGCTTGCTTCGGGCTGTACCTCAGCTCCAGGAGCAACACCTTCGAGCACTTCGCCGTCCACATCAGCCCCCACGGGCTCAGCGTCATCGTCACAGTCCGCACCGCCGTCGGAAACTTCTGCGGACCCCACCAGCGGGCAGGGTGAGGGTGAAGGCAGCGGGCAGGGTGAAGGCAGCGGGCAGGGCGCCGGAGACCCGGACGACTCCGGCCGTTTTTCCTATACCTGCACCAGCCTGAACGCAGTCCCCGAGACTACTTTCTCAAGCCTGGCGGAAGTCTGGGCCTCATCGGGTTACTTGCGGCTGGACTCCTGCACAGCCAGCTACGACGGGCCGCAGCCCTATGAGCCCACAGATGATGAGGCCCATATTATTGCCATCGCCGCACCCGGGACGGACCCAGCACAAGGCTTGGACAGCTACCTGGCAGCGCTGGGGCTGTGCACCCGCGTCAGCGATGATTCTGCTTCGGACATCTTCGGCGGAAGTAGCCGGCCGTTGTTGCAGGCGGCCAGCGCGTTGTGCCCCAAAGCGCCCCAGGGAAAGATCATTGCGCTTTGGGCCGCGGGAGCCCGCGCTGGGGACGGTCAGCACGTAGTGGGCGACGGCGGACTGGTCCCCGGAAGCTTCCACCTCCGGAAGACGCCGCCGGAAGGCTGCACCTGGAGCATCAAGGGACCAGATGGCGGTCAAAAAGCGGCCGGGAACGCCGCCGAAGGCCAGAGCGGAATTCTTCTTGCAGAAAAAGACGTCTTAAGTAGTGACAAATGCGGAATTTGGGAGAAGATGGAGTAATGCAGCCGGCAACGGCTGGGGCGAAAATCCAACTGCATGCGGAGCTGGGGAGCATCCGAATGAAGTGGGGATCCCTCGGTGGATATGCCAAGACGCGCTGTCGTCCAGTTTGGCCTTGCCGGTCTCGTTCTTACGGGCTGCTCTGTCCAAGTCACGCAAAATGTTGAGCCGTTCAGGCTGGGCGTAACGAATGCCGGCGATGCCGACACTCCTCGGCCCGAAAGACCCGAACCGGTAAAAAGGTACAAGTTCGACTGTCGCGGAGCTGATGGAAAATCGCTCGCTGTATTGTCGAGCCTTCCTGAGGTCTGGGCCAATACCCAGTACAAGAAGTTTGCCGACGTCCGCGTCGCTTACGTCGGCCCGCAGCCCCAGGTTCTTGAAGCCGAGGAAAACGCGGCCGTCAATGTTGCCGTTGAGGCCGGCGCATCCGGTGCGCGGGCGGACATCTGCCTTGCAATCGTCAAGGCATGTACCCGCAGCAACCCTCCGACGATCAGTACCGCACTCTACGGGCTGGGCGGCGCACCGATAGTCAAAGGCGCACTGACGTTGGCCCCCATGGCCCCGCAGTCGGCAGTCCTGACCAAGTGGCTGAAGGAAGTGGCGTAATGGAACAGTCCACAGCCCGGCAATTCTCCCAACGCCTGCTGCGAGGCAGGAAGCTGACCACAGTCGTGGCCGCCGCTGCCTTGGCCGTCGCCGGAATGACCGCTGTCGTTTCCAGCACCCCGGCTTACGCCGACCAGCAACGTCAGGTGGTGGGCACAGGCCTCACCAAACCTGCCGGGACGGTCGTCGATCCCGTCGGCAAGGTGTGGGTTTCGGACAGTGTGGCAGGCTTCTGCCGCATGAGCGATCCTGCCAATGGCCAGCCCGGCACCGTGGAAAAGGACACCTGCCTGGGCGGTTCCCTGGCCGGAGCCGGACAAGGTCCGAAAGTGCCGGGAGTCGCCACCGTCCTTGATCCCACGCCTTCCTCGGCAGGCAGTGGTGACGAAACAGCGTTCATCCCGGACTCATCCGTGGGAAGCTCACATGTGGTGCGTGCCGTATGGAGTCCGGCACAGGACCTCTTCGAATACAGCAGCACGCTGACCATCCTGGACGGCGACGTCAGGCCAAATGCTGCCAGCGACGGTCCCGACGGCAACATCTACCTTTCATTTGCCAATGCCCGTTCGATCATCAAGATCGTTGATCCGACCATCAAGCATCCCAGCATCGAGTCCATCGCCTCGGTCACTACGAAGGCCTTGGGGCTTGTGGCTGCCGGATGGGACAGCAACGGACATGTCAGCGTATACGTCCTGGAAACCACCGGGTTGCGGGCCTTTTCGGCTCCCGACGACGGCGACATGACCAACTACGTGCCACTGGCCTCCTACAACGTAGGCGTCGCATCGTCGATCTACTACGACTACGACGCCCACATCATCTACACGGGCACGAGCAGTGGCACCACCACGGCCGACGCCGGTAAGGACAAGGTTTCGCGCCTCAATCTCGGCACCGGAGCCGTCGACAATTCCTGGGCATTGGGCTTCAGCAAGATCAGTGGCCTGGGCATGCGCGGCGGACAGTTGCTGGTACTGGATGATGCAGGACAGCTGAACAACCCGCCGGCCACGGGCCAAGGGAAGATGAGCCTCCTGGGTGGAGTCGCAGCCCAGATTACCTCCGGCCCAACGCTCGCCAACGGTACCCAATCGCCCAATACGGCGTTCACCAACGACACCACACCCACCTTCGGCGTCAGCGCAGATCCCGCTGGCAGTGCCTTGGAATGCTCCGTCGGCGGGGCCTGGACAGACTGCACCAGCGGCACTTACACCTCAGCTGTTCTGGCAAACGGGCCACAGACGTTCTCAGTCCGGCCGGCACCAGGAGGCGTCCCCGTCTCCCGCACGTTTACCGTGGACACAGTGGCACCCGCTGCTCCTGTCTTCACAGCACCGAACAGTGGACAAGTGGTCAACGGCAAACCCGTGCTCGGCGCGACTTTCGAACCCGGAACAACACTGAGCTGCTCCGTTGATTCCACAGCCGACGCGGCCTTCAAGGCTTGCGTGCCGGGCGACACCTTCACTCTGACCACAGAGGGTGCACACACCTTGCGGATAAGGAGCACGGATCCCGCCGGAAACGTCGGCCCTGCTGCTGCCTTGACCGTGACAGCGGATCTGACAGCTCCGCAGGTTGCGATCACTGCTCCCGCGAGTGGTGCCACGGTGGGTGCCGGATACCAGTTCCAGTTTGCTTCCTCTTCGCCGGACGTTGCCGGATTCCGTTGCCGGTTGGGAACAGATGCCTTCACTGAATGCACCTCACCCAAGGTCTATGCGGATATCGCCAACGGCGCGAACAGGTTCGAAGTTGAAGCCCGGGACACGGCCGGAAACACGACGGTGGCAGGCGTGAACTTCACGGTTTTCGTCGCCGACACCACTCCACCAACTGTGACGGCAGACCCCGTTGGAGGAACCTACGGTCCTTCCAGCAAGGTCACACTCACCGCGAGTGAAGCCGACGCAAAGATCTACTACACAGAGGATGGAAGCACACCCACCACGGCCAGCACGCTATACACGGCTCCGATTGCAATGGGAAGCAAGACCCTCAAGTACATCGCAGTGGATGCAGCGAACAACGCCTCCGCACCCCAGACACAGGTGTACGTGTTGGACAACGTTGCGCCGGCTGTCACGCCCAATCCGTCGGGAGGCAACCTTGCCCTGGGACAAAGCGTCACTTTGACGACGGAGTCCGGAGCGAAGATCTACTACACAACGGACGGCACCACTCCCACTGTTGCCAGCCAGGCAGGCACCACAACGGTCACCATCACGCCCACTGCGACCACCACGGTAAAGTACTTTGCCGTTGATGCTGCAGGCAACCAATCGGCAGTAGCCTCGCAGACCTACACCTTGCCCGCAGCTCCCGCCAACACTTGGAAGGACTACAACTCCGATGCCAAGAACGATGTCCTGGCCCGCGATTCAGCCGGAACTTTGTGGCTCTACCCGGGCAATGGCACTGGTGGATGGTTGGGCAAGGTCAACACCGGTACCGCGTGGAACAACTACAACCTGATTGTTCCCACGCGGGACTTCAGCGGTGATGGACGCAGCGATGTCCTTGCCAGGGATGCCGCGGGACAACTGTGGCTCTTCAAGGGCAACGGAACAGGCGGATGGCAGCCGGCAGTTTCAGTAGGAAGTGGCTGGAGCGGAATGACGGCGATCGTTGCCCCCGGCGATTTCAACGGTGATGGCAAGTCCGACGTCCTCGCCAGGGATGCGGCAGGCGTGCTGTGGCTTTACAAGGGCGACGGCCTGGGTAAATTCGCAGCAGGTGCCACCCAGGTCGGAGCCGGGTGGAACGTCATGAACGCCATTTTCAGCACCGGCGACTTCAACGGCGATGCCAAGACTGACGTGATTGCACGTGATACCAGCGGCGGGCTCTGGCTCTACCCCGGCAATGGTACCGGCGGGTGGGGCACCCGCACCCAGATCGGCAGCGGTTGGGGCGGCATGACGGCGCTCCTCGGACCAGGCGATTTCAACGGCAACGGCAAGTCCGATGTCCTCGCCCGGGACGCCAGCGGCAATCTGTGGCTCTACCCGGGTAATGGCACCGGCGGGTGGCTTGCCTGGGGCCAGGTAGGAACCGGTTGGCAGGGATTCACCTCCCTCCCCTAACGGATGAAACGGCCCGGCTTGCCGTTTCGAGGGGTGCATCGGAGAATATCCGGTGCACCCCTTTCGTTGGCTGGGTTCCGTCACTGCGTCCGCGCTTCCGCAGAACGTTTGCCGGAATGAACTAGACTGAGGGTTTGCAAGGACCTCGTGACGCCATCGTTGCGGGCTGCGGCTGGCGTCAAGATTTCGTCGGCACGAACTACCGAGGAGAGTCTTGACTTTCGACCAGGCAGGCCAACCGGATCTCTCCGTTGTGATCCCGGTCTATAACGGAGAACGGATATTGGCGGCAACAATGGCGCGCCTTTCCGGCTATCTAACCAGTGGCAACTCCGAGATCATCATCGTGGAGAACGGATCTTCCGACAACACACTCAAGGTTGCCCGCGAGCACGCGGTGGATACTCCACACGTGAAGTTCCACGTTCTCCAAAGTGAAAAAGGGATGGGAAACGCGTACCGGAGGGGCATCGAGGCCAGTTCCGGACGCCGTGTCCTCCTTACGGCCGATGATCTCCCCTTCGGGACCGATGATCTTGACGAGGACGCCAAACTTGAACCAAAACCACATGTGGTCATAGGTTCCAAGGCGCACAAGAACTCAAACATCCAGCGCAGCCCCCTCCGGGGACTCACCACTTTCGGATTCAAGACTCTCCGACAGGTGATTCTCGGGTCCAAGGTCGGTGACTCCCAAGGAACGCTCATCGTCGACGGCGGCTGGTTGCGGAGCATGGTGGAGCGTTTTGACGATCCTGGCTTCCTTTTCAGCACCCAGGTTGTCTACGCCGCTGAAAAACAGGGCTTCGACATCGTGGAAGTGCCCGTCACTTTGGCGCCCGATGACGAACCCGGCGAAACCACCATCCGGACTGCCGACGTCGTGAAGATGTTCAAGGGCCTGGTGGCCATGCGCCGTCGCAAGGGCGAACTGGCAGCTGCTCCCAGCGCGGGGACACACGCCCCATGACGGGATCGATCGCAGAAACACCGTCAAACGACAACGACGTGAACCTGGAACAACCTCCCGTCAAGACCACCAAAGCCAAACTGGTGGATTTTGCCCGTCGCGCCCTCGTGGTCATCGTCTTTGCCGCTGCCGTGTATTTCATCGCAGTCCAGTGGCCACAGGTCCAAGCCACCGTCTTTGCCCTGCAATGGTGGCAAGTGCTGCTTTCGCTGCTTGCCCTCATTCCCGGTGTTCTTCTGGGCATGTACATGTGGCGGGTTGTCATGGCCAGCCTGCTGAGGTCAGTGGACATCGAGCCGCAAGGCTTGGTGCTTAACCAGATTTACCTCGTCGGCCAGATCGGCAAGTATCTTCCCGGTTCCGTCTGGGCGTTTGTCCTGCAGATGGAGCTCGGCCGAAAGAACGGCATCGCGCGGGCGCAGGTCTTCGTGGCTTCCCTGGTCAGCACCGGCATCACCATCGGCGCAGCATTGGTGGTTGGAGCTTCTGCCCTGCCAATCCTTGTCCAAAGGGAACCGAACCTGCAATGGTTGTACGTCATCCTTCCCGTCGTGATTCTGGCGATGAACCCCAACGTTGTGACGTTCCTGGTCAACTTCGTGCTCAAGGTATTCCGCCGGCCACCGCTGCCTGAGCGGATTCAGGCCAACACCATGGTCAAAGCCTTCATCCTCGGCGTCCTCATGTACCTGTGCTTCGGCCTGCACCTGTGGATCCTGGTAGGTCACGAGGCGACCCTGGACCTGGCCACATTCCTGGTCCTCACAGGTGCCCTCGCTCTTGGGATGACCCTCGGGGTGCTGGCCTTCCTGCTGCCCGCCGGCGTTGGCGCACGGGAAGCCATCCTGATCCTCGCTTTGGCCGGGATGATGAGCGCCGGTGCCGCGACCGCCATTGCCGCGCTTTCCCGGATCATGTTCACTGTTGCGGACCTGCTCTGCGTAGGAATCGCGTTCGTGCACTTCCGGTGGCGGCAGTCCGCCTCCAAGACTCCCGGAGACTCCACCTCAGAGCACAGCTGATGCTGTGGGTCTTTTCCGCGCCCGGGTATCCACGATTCCCGGGCGTTCTTCGGGCCGATAATCAAACTTATGCCGCGCGCTAAGGAGCAAGGTACGACCATGACAGCAGTAACCTCCGAGGCCACTGCCCAGCGCCCGCCGGTCACCAGACGGCGCTATCTCATGAAGCATGATTGGCATTGGGGCATTGTTACCGCCGTCATCGCGGCAATCTCGTCCATCATCCCCAGGCTCTTCAATCCCACGTTCTATTACTGGGACGACATGATGCAGTCTTTCCTTCCCTTGTGGCGGCACATGGGTGAGGAAATTCGTTCGGGCAGATTCCCTTTGATGGAACCGGGCGGCTGGGTTGGCGGCAACATTGTCGCGGAGGTTGGCTACGGGATATTCAATCCCGTCAACATCGTCAACTCGGTCATAGTCTCCAACTTCGAGAACTTGTCGCTGGCGAGCTACTTCATCATCGTCCAGTTCATTGCCCTGTTGGCCTTCGGAACCTACATGCTCGCCCGGGACTACGGGTCAAACAGGCCACTGGCCCTTGCTGCCGGCGTCGCGATTCCATTCAGCGGATTCACCCTCTTCTATGAGGCGGCCCGCTGGCCTGGCGGCCTCATGGCCTTCGCCTGGATCACGGTTTTCTGGTGGTCCGTCCGCCGTTACGCGCGACGCAACACCTCTCCCTTCCTGCCGTTCCTGTTGGGCTTCCTCACCATGACAGCCGGCAATCCGTACGGAGCCATCGGCGTCATTCTCGTCCTTGCAGCAGTGGCCATCGAGCTGATGCTGATGCGGCACTGGCGACGACTTATCCCGATCGTCATCGTGGGCGCCCTCGTGGGCCTGACCGCAGTCCTGGTCTACTTCCCCCTGCCCCTCAGCTCTGCCGTTACGGTGCGTCAGCAGAGCGAGATCCTGAACGATCTGTTCCTCTCGCCGGACATGTCGTCCCTCCTGACGATGAGTACCTCGTCCATGAGGCCCCGGATCAACAACTTCTGGGCTCCCATCGACAACGTTCCTTCAAGCTACCTGGCATGGTTCGTCCTGCCGCTGCTTCCATGGCTTGATTTCCGCAGCTTCAGGAACCGCTCCCGCCAGATCTTCAGCATCTACATCATTACCGGCATCTACTTCCTCCTGACGTTTGCCCCGTCCCAGGTACTGGTCTTCCGCTGGCCTATCCGACTCATCGAGTATGTGTACTTGGGCGTGATTGTCCTTGTGGCCGTGGTGGCATCGGCAGGCTTGAAAACCACTGCGTGGAAGAAGCGGTTGTTCATCACCGTCGCGATCCTTGGATTCGGAACCTACCGGGCATGGTCCATGGTGCCGGAGGGTGGCAAGTGGCAGTTCTTCACGCTGGCCGTCACTTTGGTGCTGGTGGTGCTCGCGATACTGGGCTGGAACCGGTTCGGTTACCGTGGACTGGCCGCTGTCATGGTGCTCGGAACCATCGCCACTTTGGGCATGCAGTCCCGGCAGTTCGTTCCCAACAACGCAGTGGCAGGCATCGGCTCCCCCGTGGACGCCGATACGCTTCGTGACGCCACCAGCAACTACAAGGGAAACACCATCCAGGTCTTCAACACCATGAAGATCACGGGAGCCGAATTCACCGAGGGTCGCCTCCTGTACGGAAACCAGATCCTCAACGCTGACGTCAACAACAGCATGGGCCGCTACAGCGGAATCAGCTTCACGACGTACGTCAACGCCTTGTGCATGAACTACCGCGGCGAAACGTGCCCGCTTGCCTACACTGAGCTGTTCAAACAGGCATCGCCCGAAATCGACGCCACCTTGGCTGACGTCCTCCAGGTCGAAACCGTCGCCGTCCAGAAAACCCTCATCGCGCCCGACCAGCTCGACATCGCGCCGGGATGGTCGATCGTGGCGTCAGACGAGACCCGGACCATCCTCCAGCGGCAGAACCCCTTGCCGCACCCCGGCACCGTCTCATGGGTTTCTGACGGCATCACCGTCCAGGACTCAGTGCGGACAGGGAACGACGAACACGTCCAGCTTTCAGGCACCGGCAATGCTGGAAAACTGACGTTCGCGCGACTCGCCTGGCCCGGTTACACCGTCAAGGTCGACGGCGAGACGCAAAACCTCGCTCAAGGACCCGCCGGCGTCATCATGGTGGACATCCCTGCCGGCGCCAAGTCCGTTGATATCTCCTTCACGACGCCGGGTCTCACCATGGGACTGGCCGCCCAGGCAGTTGCGTGGTTCGGGATTCTGCTGTTCACCGTCTTCCACTACGTACGGCGCTATCGCCGTGGAAAGTCCGCTGGGCTGTTAGTCGCAGAACCGGCCGAAAAGGTCACTGTGTAGCTCCAACGCCCCCAGTCCGGGAAAGAGCGTCCACGCCTACGGGTGTGGACGCTCTTTTCGTAAGCAGGGGTCGCCCGCGGCCTGCTACTTCCGGGGTGCTGCCCTTGCTGGGTGTCGGCCGTGCTGGGTGTCCGGCGTGCTGGGTTCCCTCTCCCCTGATGCTCCCCGCCAGGGCGTCCTGACTTACGTAGCGCTTTGCTGGAGTGATGGGACGCAAAAAGGCCACCGTTCCTCTGCGAAACAGAGGCACGGTGGCCTTTCTTTGATGGCATCGACACCCCATGACCGGGAGTTCGCTGCCCTCAGAACATCAGTGCTCGCGAAGCCAGGCCACTGCTTCCTCGGCGGGCCCTTCAAACTGCACGGTGCCGGATGAAAGCACCACTCCCCTATCACAGATCCTGGAGATCATGTCGAGGTCGTGGCTGACTACAACCAGAGTCCGGCCCTCGTCTGAAAGCTGCTTGATCTTGGCGAGGCACTTCTTCTGGAAGGGCTCGTCGCCGACGGCGAGAATCTCGTCCACCAGGAAGATGTCCGGCTGGGTGTGGACCGCGACGGCAAAAGCCAGACGCAGGAACATACCGGACGAATAGAACTTCACCTCGGTGTCGATGAACTGCTCGATCTCGGAGAAGGCGACGATGTCCTCAAACTTCTCGTTGATCTCCTGTTCCGTCATGCCAAGGATTGCGGCGTTCAGGAACACGTTCTCCCTACCGGACAGGTCCGGGTGGAAGCCCGCACCCACCTCGATGAGGCCGGCTACGCGGCCTTTCGTGCGGACCGTCCCCTTATCGGGAAGGATAACGCCGGAAATCAGCTTCAGGAGGGTGGACTTACCCGAACCATTGAAGCCCAGAAGGGCCACAGTCTCCCCTGGCTGGATTTCAAAGCTCACGTCGTGGAGGGCGTCGAACTTTCTGGTGAGATCGCCCCGACGTCCCTTAACCAGCCAAACCAACGTCTCCTTCAAGGAGTGCGAATGGCGCAGATTGAACGTTTTCTTAAGGTCCTTGACGATTACGGCAGCACCCATTTAGACCTCCTGCGCAAAGTGGCCCTCGAGCCGTCGGAACACGAGCTGGCCGATGATAAGGAACAATGCAGCCATCCCGAGACCGAGCAGTCCAGTCCACATCAGATGCGGAGGGAGTTCAACGGGTCGGTTGACCGTTGGATACCAGAAGGCCCAGTGGAACAGTTCCACGGCTACGGTGATCGGGTTCAGTTGATAAATCACCAATACCCATTCCGGGGCCAGACGCCGGATCATGGTCCAGTCGTAAAGAACCGGTGAAGTCCAGGTAACGATCATCATCAGCATGTCGACGATGTTCTCGGCATCCCTGAAGAAAACGTTTATGGCACCGGCCAGCAACCCAAGACCCGTCGCCGTGACAGCCACAATGACGAACCCCAATGCAGCCCCGATGAGCTGCAGGATGTCCGGATGCCAGCCTGTGAGCAGGGCGGCTGCAAGCAGGACCACCAGCTGCGGCAGGAAGTGGACAGCGGCCACCCACACTGAAGCAACCGGGAACAACTCACGCGGCAGGTAGATCTTCTTTACCAACGCAGCGTTGGAGACGATGGACCGCGTGGCATTCGAGAAAGCTTCTGAAAAGAAGTTAATGACGATGACGCCGGAGAACATGTACAGCGCGTAGTTGGGGATCTGATCCCCCACCCGCAGCACGATGCCCAAAGCAAAGAACAGCACCACGTACTGGACCAGAGGCTTGACGTAAGACCACGCCAGTCCCAGGACCGAACCCCGGTAGCGGACGCGGAGTTCCTTGCGGACGATCAACTTGAGGAGGTACCGGCGTCGATAGACGTCGAGCAGACCAGCACCTACCCCTGGAACAGCATATGTATCAGTGGAAGTGGCCATTGCTACTTGTTAGGCTCCGATGCTTCGAACGTTTCCCGCCAGGATTCCATGGAGGTAATCTCCGGAAGGGCGTCGCGGTACTGCGCGCGAAGGGTCTCCCAGTTGGAGAATAGCTGTGCATGGAGCTTGGCCGACTCAACCACCAACTGGCGGGCCATTTTGGGGTCCCTCAGGTGCCAGGAGGCTCCCGTGCCGTCAGCGTTCGAAACCACGGCACTGTCGAGGTGGGCCAGGCTCCACCATTTTCCATCCTGGTGCGCCACTTGGGCTTCCGGGTTGGCCTTGGCTGTGTCACGGACGGGAGCCAGCGTCTGCTTCAGGACGGTTTTCACTGCCCATGGCAGCAAACCGAGCGCACCGGGCTGCTTGTAGGACTGGGGCTTCTTGGGCGGGCGCTTAAGGAAAACTTCCGGGAAGGCCGCAGGGTCGGTCTTGACCTGGGAGTCGGGGAACTCTTCACGCATGGCCCGAAGCTTCGGCATGGTGGTGGGCAGCTGCTTGTGGAGCTCACCGGGACCGGCGAGAACGTCCCGCAGGGCCATGACGCGGGCCTGCTCCGGGTAGTACTGCATCGACACCAAGTGCTTGATGTCCGTGTTCAGGCTCTCGCGGAGGATCCGTCCGCCCTTGGGGAACGGGGAGTGCAGCAGCGTAGCGATGAGCCGGTTGCGCTCATGGTAGTAGGCCTGCCAGTCGACGGAATCGTCTTTGTCTGCCCATGAGACGTGCCATACCGCTGCGCCCGGAAGTGTCACGGTCGGGAAGCCGGCCGCCCTGGCACGGAGCGAGTATTCGGCGTCGTCCCACTTGATGAACACCGGCAGGGAGAGCCCGATGGTCTCGACCACGGCCTTGGGGATGAGGCACATCCACCAACCGTTGTAGTCGGCATCCCAGCGGCGGTGCAGCTGGGGCGTGGATCGCAGGCCTGCCTGGGAGAAGTCATGATTGCCCAGACCTTCAACGGGTCCCCAAAGGAACCTGTAGAAGTTGACCACCTCTGAGTAGGCATGAAGGACGGACTTGTTGTACATGTCAAACATGTGTCCGCCAACGATGGTCGGTTTGCGGCAGAGATCGGCGAACGCCACTGCGCGCATCACGCCCTCTGTCTCAAGCTCAATGTCGTCGTCGAGCAGCATGACGTAGTCGCTCTTGTCGGAAACGAGCATCTCGTACATGTTGCGCGCGAAACCACCCGAACCGCCCAGGTTGCCCTGGTTGATGATCCTGAGCTGGTCTCCCATGGATTCAGCGACAGCGTCAAAGCCGTCCTCGTCGGCGACCTTCTTGTTTCCTTGGTCGACGATGATCAGTTCGGCAAGAATTTCCCGAAGACCGGCGTCTGCGTCAATCGCCTTAATGGTTTCGAGGCAGTAATCCGCTCGGTTGAAGGTGGTGACGCCCAAGGTCACACGCCCTTGGGCGCGACCCTCATCCGGAACGGCCCAGTGAGCGCTCTTAAGGGTCATGCCGTCGCCGCCGGCGATCAGGTCAAACCAGTACCAACCGCCGTCGCCGAACGGGGCGAGCGTCAGTTCGAAGTCGTTCGAGGCGGAACCTTCGACCAACACGGAATCCACACGCTGGGACGCACCTCGGGCGTTGGAGCGGTAGACAATGATTGTTCCTTCGCCCTCGGTTTCGAGGTGAAGGACAGTCTTTGTGGCAATGGTCCATTTGCGCCAGTAGCTGGCCGGGAAAGCGTTGAAGTAAGAACCGAAGGAAAGACGCTCGCCACGGCGGACCTGGACGGAACCACGGTCGAGGATGTCTTCCGGGTGCAGCTGCCGGGTCATGCCTACGGCCTGCACATCGGAGCTTCCCCGGCCACTCCGTTGTACTGTGCTTGTGTCCGGGTCTACATAAAGAGGGAGGGTGTCGAGGTCGCGGTTCGCCGGGAAAATGACACGCTGGACAATCCGCAGGTTCTGTTCAGTCGAACCGGGGGCGTTCACGTCGGTGGAAGCCGTCATGGCAGTCTCCTGGCTTTCGTTTGTTGTGGTGGTCACGCGTCCACTCCCCCACTTTCAAGCTTGGCGCCGCCGGTGAAGTGCGGCTTGATCTTGTTGTCGTACATGGACAATGCTGAGCCGATCGCCATGTGCATGTCGAGGTACTTGTAAGTTCCGAGGCGGCCACCGAAAAGAACGGATTTCTCGCCCTTGGCAAGATCGCGGTAGGCCAGCAGCTTCTGGCGATCGTCGGAAGTGTTGACCGGGTAGTACGGCTCGTCGCCCTTCTCCGCAAAACGCGAGAACTCCCGCATGATGACCGTCGCGTCCTTGGTGTAGTCGCGCTCCGGGTGGAAGTGACGGAATTCGTGGATACGCGTGTACTTTTCCCCGGCATCCGGGTAGTTCATCACTGCGCAACCCTGGAAGTCCTCAATGGGCAGGACCTCTTCTTCAAGGTCGATGGTGCGCCAGGAGAGGTCACCTTCTGCGTAGTCAAAGTAGCGGTCCACGGGGCCCGTGTAGATGACCGGCACCTGTCCAAGCACGGAAGACCGGCCGAACTCGCCGTCGTCGAAGAAGTCCGTGTTGAGGACAACCTCGATGTTGGGGTGGTCCGCCATCCGCTCGATCCAGGCCGTGTATCCGTCTACCGGCAGCCCTTCGTACGTGTCGTTGAAGTAGCGGTTGTCGTAGTTGTAACGAACCGGAAGCCGGGAAATGATCTCGGCGGGCAGGTCCTTGGGGTCCGTCTGCCACTGTTTGCCCGTGTAGTGCTTGATGAATGCTTCATAGAGCGGGCGTCCGATCAGCTGGATACCCTTGTCATTCAGGTTCTGCGGATCAGTACCGGCGAGTTCACCGGCCTGCTCGGCGATAAGTGCCTTCGCTTCGGTGGGGCTCATGGCCGAGCGGAAGAACTGGTTGATGGTGCCCAGGTTGATGGGCATCGGATACACCTCGCCTTTATGGCTGGTGTAAACCTTGTGCTGGTAGTTCGTGAAGGTGGTGAACCGGTTCACGTACTCCCAGACGCGTTCGTTGGACGTGTGGAAGAGGTGGGCTCCGTAGCGGTGCACCTCAATTCCAGTCTGCGCTTCGTTCTCGCTGTAGGCGTTTCCACCAATGTGGTGGCGGCGATCAAGCACCGCAACCTTCAGCCCCAACTCGGTAGCGGCGCGTTCTGCAATGGTCAGGCCAAAGAAACCCGAGCCGACGACGACGAGATCAGCGTTCACAAACTCTCCTGTGTATTGGCGTGCGGGCACAAAAATGCCCACGTCTACTGGTCAAGGCTACCCGACGTTACGATCGAATCCCGATTCGGGAGCGCGCGGAAGGAGGCCGACGATTGACCGGAAAAACGAACGGGAGGCGTGGCCTCCGCCAGCCTCCCGTTCAAATGTGCAAAAATCCAGCCGCGCTACAGCGCGACGACCGCGCCCGTTTCGGCTGATTTGAGGACCGCCTCAGCAACGCGCAGGGTCTCAAGGCCTTCGGCCATTGTGACAATGTTCATGGACTTGCCCAGGACAGCGTCACGGAAAGCCTCATGCTCCATCTTCAGTGGTTCACGCTTGGCCAAGGCAAAACGGGTTGATGATCCCTCGGAGACACCGCGGAATGCCGCGATGGAATCCCAGTCAGTCTGGAAGGTCCCGTTCTCGACAAACGTCAGGTCCGCGGAAATCGTGTCGGCGATGTAGGCGCCACGCTCACCGAGGACGACCGTCGTGCGTTCCTTCATGGGGGAAAGCCAGTTGACGATGTGGTTGGTTACTACGCCGTCCTTGAGGTGCCCGATCGCAGTGACCATGTCCTCGTGCTCACGACCGCTCCTGGAAGTGGTGTGTGCAACGACGTTGACGAAGTTGCTCTGGGCCAACCATGCCGTGAGGTCGATGTCGTGGGTAGCAAGGTCCTTGACCACGCCAACATCGGCAATCCGGGACGGGAAGGGGCCTTGGCGTCGGGTAGAGATCTGGTAGACCTCACCAAGGTCGCCATTGGCAAGCCGTTCACGGAGGCTCTGCAGGGAGGGGTTGAAGCGTTCGATGTGCCCCACGGCGCCGATCAGGCCCTTGGAATCAAAGGCCTCAGCAATCCGGCGACCGGAAAGGGAGTCGTTGGCAATCGGCTTTTCCACCAGGCAGTGCACGCCGGCCTCAGCCAGCTGCAGGGCAACTTCTTCGTGAAGGATCGTCGGCACGGCGGCAACCGCCATGTCGATGCCCTGTTCGATGAGTTGCTCGACGGAATTGCAAACCTCCAGGCCACTGGCAACGTTGTGGGGGTCTCCAAAAGAATCAGCGACGGCGACAAGGTCAACACCCTCAAGCTCGCGGATAACGCGTGCGTGGTGACGACCCATCATTCCAAGCCCGATGAGGCCAGCGCGCAGATTTGCCACTAGCTACCTGCCTTTGCAACGGCGTTGACAGCAGCGACGATCCTGTCGAGATCATCCTGGCTGAGCGAGGGGTGCACAGGCAGGGACAGCACAGTTGCTGCGGCTTCTTCGGTGACCGGCAGGTCATCGGAGGTCTGGAACGGAGCGAGGCGGTGGTTGGGGATCGGGTAGTAGACACCGCAACCGACGTTGTACTCCTCGCGCAAAGCCTTGGCGAAACCATCACGGTCTTCGGCGATCCGGATGGTGTACTGGTGGTAAACGTGCTCGTAGCCCTCAACCACCTTCGGAGTGACGACACCTTCGATGTTTGCATCGAAGAACGCAGCATTCTCCTGGCGGGTCTTGGTCCAGCCTTCGACCTTGGTCAACTGCACGCGACCAATGGCTGCGTGGATGTTGGTCATGCGGGCATTGAAGCCAACCAACTCATTTTCATACTGGCGCTCCATGCCCTGGTTGCGGAGCAACCGAAGCCGGCGTTCGACGTCGGCCAAGCCGGTGCTGACCATGCCGCCTTCGCCGGAGGTCATGTTCTTCGTGGGGTACAAGCTGAACATGGCGAAGTCGCCGAAAGTACCCACCTTGCGGCCGTTGACAGCTGCGCCGTGCGCCTGGGCGGCGTCCTCAAAGACCTTCACTCCATGCTTGGCAGCGACAGCCCCGATTCCGTCCACGTCAAAAGGGTGGCCGTAGAGGTGAACGGGCATGATGGCGGCCGTTCGGTCAGTGATTTTCGACTCCACGGAAGCGGGATCCAGCGTGTAGTGGTTGATGTCCACGTCGGCGAAGACAGGCGTAGCGCCCGTCAAAGCCACGGAGTTGGCCGTGGCAGCAAAGGTAAATGAGGGCACAATGACTTCGTCGCCCGGGCCGATGCCCGCAGCCAAAAGGCCGAGGTGCAATCCGGAGGTTCCGGAGTTGACGGCTACAGCTGCCCTGCCGTCAAGGAGGACCTGCGAGAATTCCTGTTCAAAGGACGCGACCTCCGAACCCTGTGCAAGTTGGCCGGAGGCCAGAACAGCCTCTACTGCCTTGCGCTCGTCATCACCGATGATGGGCTTGGCGGGGGGAATGAATTCGGGGCTCATGCCTCTACCTCTCGAAGGGTCTCGTTCTGTTCAACATATGTGGCGCCGGTTTCCGGGCATACCCAGTTGTCACCGCTGCGCTGCAGCGGGAAGCCGGCCTTGCCGACCCAACCATGGCGCTTGGCCGGAACTCCGACCATCAAAGCAAAATCAGGGACGTCCTTGGCCACAACAGCACCTGCTGCCACAGTGGCCCACCGTCCAATGGTGACGGGTGCGACACAAACTGCACGGGCACCGATGGATGCGCCCTCACGAATGGTGACCCCGACGGGCTCCCAGTCATGGGCGCTCTTCAGCGTTCCATCCGGGGCGACTGCCCGGGGGTAAGTGTCATTCGTCAGGACTACGGCCGGTCCAATAAAGACGCCGGCCTCCAGTTCCGCGGGCTCGTAGACAAGCGCATAGTTCTGAACTTTGCAGTTGTCCCCCATCTTGACTCCGGTGCCGATGTAGGCACCTCGTCCGACGATGCAATTGACGCCTAACTCGGCCTGCTCGCGGACTTGGGCCAGATGCCAAATCTTTGATCCATCACCAATTACCGCCTTGTCTGAAACATCGGCGCTCTCCGCAACCACTATCACCGGTGAAGGTCCTTCCTCATTGAGCACACGCGACAACGAGTCTCATCTTAGCTGAGACACCAAGCAGCGGCGTCAAGGCGGCATTTGTCCGTTCAAGGCCAAAGTTGTCCACATACACCCGATGGGGTGCTGCGGTTTGCCCGTGTGCCCCATAACGATGGTGGTACGCGCAAAGGGAGGGCGGGGCAATGATGTTGGAGTGCACACTGGTTCGGAGTCCCACTGCGCGCACGTCAGCGGATCCGGAGGAATTGACCATCACAGTACCGGCAGGCACGTCCGGCGCCCACGTTGAGTCCATGCTCGAGGCCGTCCGGAACACCGGGCAGCTTTCAGTAGCGGGCCAGCGTCTCGCCGTCCTGACTGTGGGCGTGCCTCCTCTTGTGTCGGGCGCTGTGCTCGTGGACGGTGCCACGCCGCCGGCCGGGACATCGTCCGCGCCGTTACCTCTGATGTTGCTCACCCATACCGGCCCTGGTGCAGGCTCTGTCTTCCGGATTCCGCGTGGGCAACACCACATCGGTCGGGGAGCTGCCGGTATCTCGCTACCCGACCCCGGAATGTCCAGGGAACATGCCCTGCTGGATGTCTCGGGGGAACGTTTGGAAGCAGCCACCGTTGCTGCAGCGAACCGCATCCATGTGGACGGTCGGCCCGTCCGCCGGGCCTTGATCACATCCCACTCCACCGTCCGCTGCGGGCATACAACTTTCAGCGTCGCACCGGACCACGAGAGCTTTCCCGCCCTCGCAGCGGATGCGGGTCGTTCGGTCAAGGAACCAATCCAGGTGCCCCGCGCAAAGAACCACGGGAGCCGTGCCACCATCGCGTTTACCGCAGGTTTGCCTCTGCTTGCTGGAGTCGGTCTCGCAGCGGCTACCGGGATGTGGATGTACTTGGGGTTCTCTGCAATATCCGCCCTTGGCTTGGTTCTCCCTTTGATTCTTGGAAGGGGAGGACGGCAGGAATACCGCCGTGCGCTTGATCACGCGGTGGGCGAAGACATTGCCCGACGCCGCCGTCGCTCGCCCTCTGCCGCTGAAATACTGGTGGCCAGCCACATTCCTTCGGTGGCCGGGGACGTTCGCGTTCGGGGTTTTGGGCCGGGCGGGAAATCGGGGACTCCCCCACCCGAATCCAATACAAGACCTGTCCCGGAGGACCACTCAGTATGGTTACGGCTGGGCACTGCCCAATCCTTCGCCAATATCCGTGTCGTACCCCATGACCCGCACTTCTCACCGCCACCAGTCGGCTGGTGCCCCGTCGCCATGGATCCTGACCATCGGGGAGCGTCCATACAAGGCAGCCGGGAGCACGTGGCGGCCTTGCTTCGATTCATCGTCATGCAGCTTGCAAGTTTTCCTGGTTCGGCCTCAGCTCCCATCCTGTTGTTGGGGACAGTCGAAAACCTTCCCCTGAGTGCCCGGTTCCTCCCCCAGGTCACACTCGCTGCAGACACTGACGCGGCCATGGCTGCTTTGAAGACGCTGCGGCATGGCCGGCCGGGCACCGTCATTGTGATGGAGAGCCCTGCAAGTCAAGAGAATGACGCTCTTCTCCATTTCATCCAGGCTTCGCATCAAGCGCAGTGGCAAGTACTGCATTGCCACGCCAAAATTGCAGGGTCCCGGGGCGCCATCACCCTCGACCCTTCGGGCGTGGCTGCAACCTTCGAGTCGGGCGGCGAGCGCATCGACTTTGTACCCGACCTCGTTCCGGCAGCGGTTTTCGATCGCTTCTGCCGAATCGTGGCCGCAAGGCTGAGCACGCAAGAGCCCAGCAATCCTGGCGCTCTTCCAGACCGTTCCTCACTGGGGGCCCTGCTTCCTTGCGGCCAGCGACGGATCATCAGCAGGTGGCGCTCTGCCTCCGGGAAAAATGGCCTGACAGCTGTGTTGGGAGAAGGTCGGGGCGGACCCGTCACCTTCAACCTCAAGCTGGACGGTCCGCACCTTCTGGTTGCGGGCACGACAGGCTCTGGAAAGTCCGAACTGCTGAAAACTTTCGTCGCTTCCATCGCACTGAGCGCCCCACCGGAGCATGCGACCTTTCTGTTCTTCGATTTCAAGGGCGGCTCAGGGCTGGGTCCGCTAGCGGGTCTCCCGCACTGCGTTGGCATCCTGACGGATCTGGGCCGGGAGCATCTTAATCGGGCATTGGAGTCACTGCGTGGAGAAATCAGGCGCCGCGAGAAGCTGTTCGCGGCCAGCGGGGCGACGGATCTCGCGCAATACCAACGGATGGAGGGCTCCCAGGACTCGGGGCTCCCGCACTTGATCCTTGTCATCGATGAGTTCCGGATCCTCGTCGACGAGGATCCGGCCGCGCTCCACCAACTCATGCGGGTCGCGACCATCGGACGTTCCCTCGGGATCCATCTGGTCATGGCGACTCAGCGCCCCCAAGGGGCGTTGACCGCGGACATCCGGGCAAACGTGACGTCCAGTATTGCGCTTCGAGTGCAGTCGGAGATGGAGTCGGTAGACATCATTAATTCGAAAGCTGCTGCGTCCATTGGCGTTGATGTTCCAGGGCGGGCCTTCCTTGCCACGGCAGCGAAGGAGCCCGAAGAGTTCCAGGCAGCTTCCCTGGATGTTCCGCACTCCAGTCGCGCGTTGACCAGGTCCGAAGAATCGTCCCCGGAAAGCGGCGTGCTCGACCTGGTTATCCGGTCTGCTGCCCAAGCACTCCGCGAACCCTTCGGCAGTCAGGACGTCGGCAGTCAGGACGTCGACGGTTCTGGCCGCACATCGCTGGCCAATACGGGCGCCGGGCGTTTGGTCTCCATTGTCAATGAAGCTTGGCGGCACCTGGGCACCCCTTCTCCCCGAAGCCCCATCGCAGCACCCTTGCCACAGTCCATCTCTTGGGATGACGAACTCTCGCCTGGGACTGAACTTCACGGGAGGCGTGAACCTGATCAAGGACCATGGCGGGTGGGACCTGTGGCTCTGCTCGACAGGCCTGCGCAGCAACGGGTTGAGGGCCTCAATTGGATGCCCGCCGTCCATGGACACCTGGCATTGATTGGCACTGCTTCAGGTGGCATGCAGGAGAGTTTCCGGGCCATCGCCGCAATGCTGGCCACCCAAGCGCCCCAGCCATGCCTCTACATTCTGGACGCGAACCGCCTGCTGGGTCAGCTGGAGACGCATCAAGGAATTGCGGCCTTCGCCGGTGCCGATCAAGTAGGCTTCGCGGCACGGATCCTGACCCGCTTGGCCGCTGAAATGGAGCGGCGGCGTGCCCTGGGTGGCGTCGAGGGGCGCTATCCGCCGCTGGTGCTGATGGTGGCTGGCTGGTGCTCCTGGTCAACGGCCTTCCGAGGCGGCCCTCACGAGTGGGCGGAGAGCATTCTGCACGACATCGTCAGGGACGGAGGCCCCATGGGCATCGTAGTGCTGATTTCCGGTGAACGGGAACTGGTCAGCTCCCGCCTGTTTGCCTCGATCCCGAATCGCGCCTATTTCCCTTTGGGGACAACAGACGAGTCCAGGTTCCACTGGCCTCGTCTTCCCGCCTTGGAACCCGTTCGAGGGCGGGCCGCCGTGATGGGAAACGTCGTCGAAGGTCAAACGTCCACAGCACAGTTCAGGGAGCCGCCCCTAGCCGGGATCTGGCCGTTTGGGGATCTGGCTACGGCCGAGCCGCCATTTCGTTTGCGGCGTCTCCCCCACCTGCTGACACGCGAGGACTTCCTTAGCCGCATGGCAGCACGGTCCGCCTCAAGGGCTGAGTCGGGTCCAGCACTCCAGCCGGTTGGGGACCCCGCCCCCGCAACAGCCTCGTCGGCCAACGCGTCCAAGATCTCCTTGGTATCGGCCGCTGGAACGGCGGATGGCAGGCGGCGGCCGGAACCCCTTTGGATCGGCGTTGCTGGTGACGAGGCGCTGCCCGCTGCCCTCCCCCTCCGGGACAAGGGAGTCAGCCTTGTCCTGGGCGGCCCTGGTTCCGGCAAGAGCACCCTTCTTGGGTCGTTGGTGTGCTTGAACCCGGAGACCCCGTGGCTCTATCCGCCGGACGCAGCATCTGCGGCAACGTTCTGGACTTCAACCGCGGCAGAGGCCTGTGCGGGAAAGCTGGATCCCGGAAGTGTGCTCTTGGTGGACGACGCAGACTCCCTCGACGCCCAGGGCCGCCAGGCCCTCAGTGACCTGCAAGGGCGTGTCGCCGGCATCGTACTGACAGCAACGTTTGGCCCTGCCCTGCATCAACTTCCTCTGGCGAGGCAGGTTCAAGCGGCCGGCATGGGGTTGGTTCTGGCACCTTCAAAACCGCACGATGGCGAGCTTCTGGGCGTTCGGCTGCAACCCGACCCCGCGTGGCGCGCCGGCCGCGGTTTTATTGTCGACCGCGGAGTCGCTACCACCTGCCAGACCGTGCTCTCTTCCGGCTTTCCTCCGCGCGCCTGACAGCACGCGAAGCGCCTTACGAGCGACCGGCTAGAGAACGTCTCCGGATCCACCCGTACGCGATGCGTAAGAGATGACATCTTTCTGGAAGAGGAAGATGATGGCGGCCAGCGCCGGAAGGATCATGGCCAGCCCTTGGAACGCGAGTCCGCCGGTCATGGTTGGAAAGCCTATGGTGAGGACAAACAACTGGGCCACCAGCGCGGCCGCGCGGGTCCACCTGTACCCGCGGAACAGGAAATGCCCCACCGCGAACAGCCACGTTGAGAAGGCCAGCAGAAGGACCAGCGTAAAGACCGCTCCCCAAAAAGTCAGCACCGGAGCGCCACTCAGAAGCTCGAAGCCATACCAGGCCGCGGCCGCCAGCAAGGCAGCTGCTTCGAGCACGACGACGATGGAAATGATCAGAATCCCACGGGGACGAACGGTTCCGGAGCTACTACGGGCCTGTCGGCCGGAATCGTTGTTTCCGTCGTGGCCGGGGTGAGGTTGGGCGGGGTCTACAGGAGGTCTTGACACACTGGCACACTACCGGAGATAGTCATCTAGCAGTGAGGGCACTGGCGGCTGATGTGATGCATCGCTCACGGATTCCGAGCATTTCGACCACTAACACCCCTTGTTTACAAGGCGTTAACATGAAACGCTTGACTCAGACGACCAAGGGGGCCCATGCGGGCCCCTTTCCTTTGGAGCCTCTCGTGAATGTTTTCACAAAAGGCCCTTCTAGTTCTCACGAATGGAGTGACTGATCAGCATGGATTGGCGTAATCGCGCAGCCTGCCTCGACAAGGACCCGGAGCTCTTCTTCCCAGTCGGCAACACGGGACCAGCACTTCTCCAGATCGAGGAAGCCAAGAGCGTCTGCCGTCGCTGCCCCGTGGTGGACACATGCCTTCAGTGGGCATTGGAGTCCGGCCAGGACGCAGGCGTTTGGGGCGGAATGAGTGAAGACGAACGGCGTGCACTCAAGCGTCGCGCAGCTCGCGCACGTCGCGCCTCCTAGTTTCGAAGACAGTGAAAGGCCGCGGACCGAATGGTCCGCGGCCTTTCTGTTTATTGCAGGCAGAATATAAGGGCCTCAAGCCCGTGCGAGGTTGAGGACAATCTCCACGGCTGTGCCGCCGCCCTCCCTCGGGCTCCACTGGATACTGCCGCCGAGCTCGCTGGTGACCAGGGTACGGACAATCTGCAAGCCCAAACCCTCGGTGTACTGGCCATCCGGCAGTCCGACGCCGTCGTCGGCAATGGTTACAGTCAGGAACTCATCCTTGCCGTCGCCTTCGGCCCGGTCAGCCACCAGCCACACAGTCCCGGTCCGGCCTTCCAGTCCATGCTCGACGGCATTGGTGACAAGCTCGTTGATGACAAGCGCCAGAGGGGTCGCAAAATCGCTGGGCAGCTCCCCGAACAACCCGGACCGCTCAGTTCTCACTTGCTGGGAAGGCGAGGCCACTTCGGCAGACAGCCGGAATTGCCGCCCAATCAACTCATCGAAGTCAACACTCTGCGTCAGACCTTGGGACAGGGTTTCATGCACCAGTGCGATCGTGGCTACCCGCCGCATCGCTTGCTCGAGGCCCTGCTTGGCTTCATCGCTGACCATGCGCCTTGACTGCATGCGCAGGAGGGCAGCCACAGTCTGCAGGTTGTTTTTGACCCTGTGGTGGATTTCCCGGATCGTGGCGTCCTTGGTGACAAGCTCCATTTCCCGGCGCCTGAGCTCGGAAACGTCGCGACACAGCACAAGGGCACCGAAGCGATGTTGTTCGTCGCGCAACGGGATAGCGCGCAGGGAAAGGCTGACGCCCCTGGATTCAATTTCACTTCGCCACGGCATGCGGCCCGTGACCACCAAGGGCAGTGTCTCGTCGACCATCCGCCGGTCCTTCAGCAGGCCCGCAGTCACTTCGGCCAACGAACGGCCTTCCAACGACTCGACTTCGCCGAGCCTGCGGAATGCCGAGACACCGTTGGGACTTGCGTATTGGACGATTCCGTCAGCGTCGAGCCGGATCAATCCGTCGCCGACCCTCGGCGCCCCTCGGCGTGAGCCCGTCGGGGAAGCGAAGTCCGGCCACAGCCCGAGAGTGCCCATGCGAAGGAGGTCGTAGGCGCACTGACGATACGTCAGTTCCAGCCGCGAAGGCATACGGGAGCTGGAGAGGTCCATGTGCGAGGTCACGACGGCGAGTGTTCTTCCGTTGCGGACCATGGGAACCGCTTCAACACGGAGGGCCATCTCACTGCTCCAGCTGGTTTCGCTTGAACGCTCGATGGCCCTGCTGTTCCATGCCTTCTCCACCAAGGGCCGGAGATCCGAGCGGATGCCCTCACCCACGAAGTCCGCGTGGAACACCGTATGCGATGTTGACGGACGGACGTGGGCGAGGGCAATGTAGCCAAACTCGGGGTGTGGGAACCACAGAGCAAGGTCAGCGAAAGCCAAGTCGGCGACCATTTGCCAGTCACCGACGAGGAGGTGCAGCCATTCGGCATCTCCAGGCCCGAAATCAGCGTGTTCCCTGATGGGGTCTGTAAAGATTGCCACTGCACCTCCATTTTCGACGCGGGGAAGTTCCTAGCGTCGGACGATTGACCTCAAGAGCCTTAATGCTACCGACAGTGAGGCCATGTCGTCGGCTTCGAGGGCGTTGACCTCATCAAACATGGTCTTCGCCCTGCCCAGTTGCTCGGCGTTCAGCCCTTCCCAGGCCTTCAGCCGTTCTTCTGCGGATGCATTGGGTTCGGTTGCTTCAAGGACCGACGTGGTCATATCTGCAACGGTCGAATACAGGTCATCCCGTAGAGCCGCCCGGGCAAGTGCCTGCCAACGGTCATCGCGCGGAAGGGAGCTGATGCGTTCGAGCAATGAGTCCACATGGAAGCGGTTGAACACCGTGTAGTAAACGTGTGCCACATGTTCCACGGTGTCGTTGCCGGTCTGGGCAATCCTGGCGATGTCCAGCAGGGCGTAGCTTTCGAAGAGCTCCGCCCACCTGCGGGCAAGGTGTTCCGGGAGATCCCAGCTCAGCGCCTTATCGAGCCAACCATTGATGCGGACCTTGTCCTCGCCGCGCAGGTAATCCAGAAGCTTGGCGCGCAAAGGTTCCATCATCGGCTTGAACGCATCCACGACGCTGGCAATCGGCTGGGACGCCATTCCCTGTCCCAGGATCCAGCGGACTGCCCGGTCGAGCAGACGGCGGATGTCCAGATGGACTTCGCTCCAGTGCTCAGTGGGGAACGACGCCGGCAGCGCATTCAGCTCGGCCACCATGGGGTCGAGGTCGTAAATTTCGCGCAAGGCTACAAATGCCTTGGCCACTGCGACTTCGTTGGCGGACGTTTCTTCGATGGCCCTGAACGCAAAGGTGATGCCGCCCAGGTTGATGATGTCGTTAGCCACCACGGTTGCGATGATCTCGCGCCGCAGCGGGTGTGTGTCCAGGTCGGCGTCGAACTTCTCGCGCAACTGCTTCGGGAAGTAGTTGCGGATGGTGTCCGAGAACCAGGGGTCATCAGCCAGGTTGCTTTCGCGCAACGCAGTACCCAGCTCAATCTTCGCGTAAGCCGCGAGAACCGCGAGCTCCGGTGACGTCAGGCCCTGGCCCTGTTCCAATCGGGCACGAAGAGTGTCCGTGGTCGGCAACGCTTCAAGGTCTCGCTTGAGGTCGGCGGATTTCTCCAGCCAGTCCATAAGTCGTTCATAACTTGGACTCCAGTCGGCCACCCGCGTCCGGTCATTGAGCAGCAGGATGTTTTGATCGATGTTGTCCTGAAGCACAAGCCTTCCGACTTCATCGGTCATGTCGGCGAGGAAGGCGGCCCTTTCAGTTTCCTGGAGCTTGCCGGCCGCTACCATCCGGTCCACGAAGATCTTGATGTTGACCTCGTGGTCCGAGCAGTCGACGCCTGCTGAGTTGTCGATCGCATCCGTATTAAGGATGACGCCCTGCAAAGCGGCTTCAATGCGTCCGCGCTGCGTCAACCCGAGGTTTCCGCCCTCGCCGACAACCTTGACCCGCAGGTCACGCCCGTCCACACGAATGGAATCGTTGGCCTTATCGCCAACTGCTGCGTGGGTTTCCGTGCTCGCCTTGACGTAGGTTCCGATGCCGCCGTTGTAGAGAAGGTCGGCCGGTGCCAGCAGGATTGCGCGGAGCAGTTCAGGCGGGCTGAGTTGGGTTGTTCCTTCGGGCAAGCCCAAGGACTTCCGCACCTGTTCGGAGACCGGAATTGTCTTTGCCTGGCGCGCATACACACCGCCGCCCTCACTGATGAGTGCACGGTCGTAATCGTCCCAGGAAGAACGGGGCAGCTCAAACAACCGCTGCCGCTCAGCAAAGGATGCTGCTGCATCAGGTGTGGGATCAAGGAAGATATGGCGGTGGTCGAAGGCCGCCACCAGACGGATGTGGCGCGAAAGCAGCATGCCGTTACCAAAAACGTCACCTGACATATCGCCAACGCCAACTACAGTGAACTCTTCGGTCTGGGTGTCGAGATCAAGCTCGCTGAAGTGACGCTTGACCGACTCCCAGGCTCCGCGCGCAGTGATGCCCATGGCCTTGTGGTCGTAGCCCACCGAACCACCGGAAGCGAAGGCGTCGCCCAGCCAGAAGCCGTACTCGGCCGCCAAGCCGTTTGCGGTGTCAGAGAAAGTAGCTGTGCCCTTGTCGGCCGCCACCACCAGGTAGGAATCGTCGCCGTCGTGACGAACAACGTCCGACGGCGGGACGAGCCTTTCGCCGTCGGCCGAGGTCACGAGGTTGTCCGTGATATCCAGCAAGCCCCTGATGAAAGTCTTGTAGCTTTCGATACCCTCGGCCATCCACGCGGCGCGGTCCACTGCGGGGTTGGGCAGTTTCTTCGCGAAGAACCCGCCCTTGGCGCCCGTCGGGACGATAACGGCGTTCTTGACGGTCTGTGCTTTGACCAGCCCAAGAATCTCGGTCCGGAAATCCTCCCTGCGGTCCGACCAGCGGAGACCGCCGCGGGCCACCTTGCCAAAGCGCAGGTGCACCCCTTCCACGCGCGGGGAGTAAACCCAGATTTCGAACATGGGACGGGGGAAGGGCAGTCCCTCAATGGACGTCGGGTCCAGCTTGAAGCTGAGGTAGTCCTTGTTCTGGAAGTAGTTGGTTCGCAGCGTGGACTCAATGAGGTTGATGAAGGTCCGCAGCACACGGTCGGCGTCCAGGGTGGCAACCTGCTCCACCGACTCAGCGAGGGAAGCCCGCGCTGTGTCCTGGCGTTCGTCCCGCGCATCAGCGGCCACTGAAGGATCGAACCGTGCCGAGAAGAGTTCAATGAGTCCACGCGCAACGTCCGGGTTTCCCAGCAGGGTATCGGCGATGAAGCCGAAGGAGTTGGTGTTTCCCATTTGGCGCATGTACTTGGCGTAGGCCCTCAACACCACTACCTGACGCCAGTGCATTCCTTCGCGGAGCACCAGGCGATCGAAATTGTCTGATTCCACCGCGCCGGTGACCGCAGCACCGAACGACTCGGCCAAAAGGCTTCCGGTGGCCAGGGGGTTTACGCCTGTGGGGTACTTAAGGCCCAGGTCGTAGAGGAAGAAGTCACGATGGTCAGCCGTTTCGATCTCGAACGGCCGCTCGTCCAGTACTTCCAGGCCAAGGTTGTGGAAGTAGGGAAGGATCTGGCTCAGGCTCTTGGGCTCCATCAGGTAGAGCTTGACCCGGGCGTCCTCCTCCAAAGCCTCGCCCGCGCCTTCGGGAAGGTAGACGTGGACGCCGGGCTTCACATTCCGTGTTGCTTCGCCGGCCCGCTCCGCCTGTGCACCATATTTCTCAAAGCGTTCGATGTCCTGCAGTGCGTCTTCGACCTCATAGTCCACGCGGTAGCCAGCCGGGAACGCCTCGGCCCAGAGAGCGGCCAGGGCGTCTGCGCTTTCGGCAGGGTGGTGCTCGCGAAGCACCTCCGTGATGCCCTCGCTCCAGGACCTGGAGGCCCTCATCAAGCGGTGCTCGAGTTCCTGGACGTTCACTTCCGCCAGCTCAGCGGTGCGGGGCAACCGAATCCGGAAGAACACACGGGCAAGTGCCGATTCGGTGATCCGTGCCTCGTAGTCGATGGTCTCGGCCTGGAACGTCTCACGGAGTTCCTGCTCAATCCGTAGCCGAACGCTTGTGGTGTAGCGGTCGCGGGGCAGGTAGACAACGGCGGACATGAAGCGGCCGTAGATATCGGGCCGCAGGAACAGCTTCGTCCTGCGGCGCTCCTGCAGGCGCTGGATCCCCGTGGCAGTTGCCGCAAGATCCGCTATCTCGATCTGGAAGAGTTCGTCCCTGGGGTAGGTCTCAAGGATGCCCAGGAGGTCCTTGCCGGAGTGCGAGTCAATCGGGAATCCGGCATTCCTCAGTACTGCGTCAACTTTGTCCCGGACGATTGGAATGCTGCGAACGGAACCGGTGTAGGCGCTGGTGGCGAACAACCCGATGAACCGGCGTTCACCGTTGACGTTGCCTCGAGCGTCAAAGCTCTTGACGCCAATGTAATCGAGGTAGGCGGGACGGTGGACCGTGGAGCGCGAGTTTGCCTTGGTAATGACAAGGGCGCGCTTCTCCCTTGCCCGCTTGCGGCCCGCATCGGTCAGGTGTTGTACCTGTCGGGTGGTGTCTCCCGCGCGGAGAAGCCCCAGACCACTGTCTTCACGAAGCTGCAGGACGTCCTCGCCGTCTTCGTCAACGAGGTCGTATTCACGGTATCCCAGGAAGGTGAAGTTGCCGTTGTCCAGCCACCGCAGAAGGTCCTGCGCCTGCCTTAGCTCAGCAACTTGTTCAGGATGGGATACTCCCCCGAGCGCTTCGGCCAGTTCCAGCGCCTTGCTGCGCATTTTCGGCCAGTCCTCGACGGCGGCCCGCACGTCGCCCAGGACGCGATGCAGGCCTTCGATGAGTTGCTCGCGGGCGTCATCGCTGACTCGGTCAATTTCGACGGCGATCCACGACTCCATGTGCGAGGCGTTGTCACCATCACCGAGAAGGTGGGCGATGCTGGGCAACGCAGCGGTGTCGCCACTGGAAATACCCACAGTGGATGGAACCCGCGAAACGCTCCCCATTTCGCCGGAAACCCGGTCACGGGTCACCACGAACAATGGGTGCATGACCATACGGATGGCGCAGTTTTGGCGGACGAGCTCTGCATTCACGGAGTCGACGAGGAAAGGCATGTCATCCGTGACGATATAAACAACGTTACGGTCCGATTCGCTGCCGATTTCCACCACGGCGTTTCCCGGGCGGCGCGACTGGGCGACCGCCTTGTGCTTGGTGGCCCGGGAGATCAACAGTTCCGGGGAATATGCCTGTGCATCCTCCTCCGCGAGGTGCTCGTAGTAGTCACCGAAGAATCCTTCACGGACAACTGTTGCATCGGACCGATCCTCCACGCTGGATCCTGACGACATCGACAAACGCCTCCATCACAAGTTTATTGCTGCGACTCTGCAGCCCACATGCCGAGCCTAGCGCTTAAGGCGCTTCACGGCTCTGGTACTTCGTCCAAAGGATTTGCGCTTTTGCTGGACAGGAGCACATACGAGGCTCGCAATGGCCAGCCTAAGGTCTGAATCCGCAGCACATTCCAAAAGCACGGATCCTGTGAGCAACGCTGTATCGCAAGCGACCGGATCCGAGGGGAGGTAAGCGTCGATGCCCGTACCGGGACCGTATCGGTTCCAGGCATCCTCCAGTTGCTGGCGAGGAGCATGTCCCACTGCTGATCGCTTCACCTTGTTCAGCACAACTCGTGGAGACACCTGCGGAATCGCCACGGCCAACTCAGCCAAACCCCGCACCAACCGTGGCACGCCAATGGCGTCCGCCGACCCCACGGCGAAAACAACATCGGCCAGTTCCAGGCTGCGAAGGGTTGCTGCGTTGCGCCTGGGAGCCAAAGTATCGAAGCTAAGTTCCTCGTCGGATTCAAGGCAAAAGCCCGCGTCGACCACCACGATGTCGGCCAGCTGCCTGGCTCTCTCCAAAACCCGGGTCAGAGCCCCGGCCCTTAGTTCGGTCCAACGATCCGCCCGTGTGGTCCCGGTCAAGACGCGAAAAGAACCAGCCTTGGTGAAGACGCGGCTGGCGGTACCTTCCAGAGCATTGGCATCGAGCAGGCCCTGGTCGGCGAGTCGGCACGCTTGGGCCAAACCAGCCGACTCGTCCAGCAGACCCAGCATCGCCGACACACTGGCCCCATAGCTGTCCGCGTCCACGAGGATGACCGACTGGCCGTCTGCAGCCAACTCCGCCGCCATGTTTACAGCAAGCAAAGTCCTGCCCGGAGCCCCTGTTGGTCCCCACACTGCGAAGATGCGCCCCTTCCCACTGGCCTCTTCTTCATTCTCGACCGGCAGCGGCAGCACGAGAGGTTCGACACCCGGATCCGCGAACCCTCCGCCGAAACCGCTGTCGGCCCGACCATAGTGGCTGGCACGTGCCACTGCCTGGGAAATCTCGTCAGCGAGTGCTTGGGGTTCAATATCCAAAGATGCGGCGACTACTCCGATGGAGCGAAGCCGGGTGGCTTCCTCCAAGCTATCGGTCAGGGCCACGATACAGACGCCGACTGCCGCAAGCCTGTCCACCAACGTCGTGGTGAGTTCCCCGCAACCTTCACCAACTATGGCCGCCAGCGCCAAGCCGCTTTGACAGGCAGCCATCAGTTCAGCGAGTTCAGAACAGCGACGAACAACCGTCACGGGGCCGTGCAGGCGCTCGAGCCCTTCGACAACGGCTTCCTGGGCGGCGCCAACGGTAACGACGGGAATACTCATAGGACCCGGCCCGCCGGGTTCCAAACCACGGAAACTTTGGCTTTGTTGGCCTGGGCACCGAGCAGTTTCGGCATTTGCTGGTCCGTGACCAGCACGAGCACCGTGGTGGTCTTTGACGCACCCAATGTGGCAGAGCCAGGAACGATCCGGGCAATCTCGGCGCCTGGCAGCAGAAGTTGCGGTTCATCATAGGCTGCACCCGATCCAGGCATGGCCACCCAGACATCCACCCGCGACCCGGCTCCCGCCTGGTCCGGCAACTCCCCGTCCATGGCGATGGCCACAGGCTTTCTGTCCAGCGCGTCAGCCGTGCCGAGGCTTTCACGGGGCAGCAGCTGGTTCTTGGCCACCCGCTGCAGGGCGACCTTCCCGGCGTCCAGGCCATCCTGAACCGTGATGTAGCCTTCTTCAACCTCATCCAAACGGACCTTGACGACGGAAAGGTCATCAGTGGTTACCGCCTGGCCGACAGCGATTTCTTCCCGGGCGGCGTAAACCTGCGTCGTTTTATCAGCACTTCCAACCAGGGCAACTACTCCCGCCACGGACAGGAGCACCAGCAGGACACCTATCAGCAGCCGGGGATCCTTCCACGAAGGCTTGCTGATTCGTACGGCGGCAAACGGTGCACTTGGACCCATGGTGTCTACTCCCCAGGAACGTGTTGAGAGGCATGGTCGGCGGACCTGCCTCCCCATTCTTACCGGCGGTCGATATTCAACCCAAAGCCTTTGGGTCCAAATGGGCCGAAACTGTGGATAACTACACCAAACGCCGGTATGAATGGCAAAATGGAGCCATGCCCCGATTCCTGACATTGGCCGATGTCGCAGAACAGCTCCAGATAAATTCACCGCAGGCATACGCCCTCGTCCGAAGTGGAGAGCTCAAAGCAATCCAAGTGGGCGGGCGCGGACAATGGCGCATCGAAGAAACAATGCTCGAACAGTACATTCAGGACCGATACGCCGAAGCCAGCCGAATGATAGAAGAAGCCAAATCCAAGTCAGGCCAGGCGGGCGGCCGAAGCACCTAGAGCTCCGGGCCGCTGATTGAGCTGAGCGCCACGAGCGAGCCGAAAGGGACAGTGACAACACTGGCCACCTGTCCGGGCCGCCGGACTTCGCCGTCCTGCACTACAGCGACATCGAAGTGATCCCGACCCACCCGGTCGATGACACCGCTCAATTCAAGGCCCCCGTTGGCAAACGTCCCTAGATGCACAACGACTGACGCCCGGTCCCTGGCCAATGCCCTCAGGGCGGTGGCCATACCCAGCGGACGCTGGAGCCGCGGGGTGGCCTGCTGCGCCAACCGCCCCAACCCCTGATAACTGAGGACCGAAGGGAAGGGAATCAGCCACTGCCGGATGCCCTCGGTCAGGACCAGCCACTCACTTCCCACATGGGTAATGGCCCCGAGGAGCGTGGCACCGCCGGAGAGCACCACCTTGACCCTTGCGGCATCCACGGCACGTAATCGATCGGTCAGTTGGATCGTCGCCAGCTCCACTCTGGCGCGCTCGGTGATCTCCGCTTCCCTCTCCAAGGCGCGTTCAGCCAAAAATTGTGCTTCCAAATCGTTGAAAAGAGAGTCCCATCTCATGTGGTCAGACTAGGCTGCATTACGGAACGAAAACCAATCCCCGCCCGTCCGGGCAGAACCGCGATTGGACATGCATGCAAAAGTGTGCCAAGAATGGACCAGATTCATCAAACTGTATCTAATTGCATCAAACGAAGCTTGGGGGCTTTGAATGGCACGATCCTTGCGTAGAGACACCGGACTCGCTGCGGCGATCCTGGGGCTGGGACTCCTTCTGGCCCTGACAGGCAACATCCTGTCGGGCCAGTGGCAGAGCGCCCAGCGACATCATCAGAATTTTTCCTTTGACCTGTTGGCTGGATTTGCCGCCAGCGTTACAGGAACAGCGATAGTTGCCTGGTGGGTGCTAACCCTGGTGATGGCATTTCTCGCCGCCCTCCTCCACAGGGTGGGCGCCAGCAAAGGCGCCACTGTCGTCTCCAAGTTCAGTCCCCCGTTCATGGTCAGGCTTGCAATAGCCGTACCGGGCATGAACCTCTTCGGCGGTGGCCTGGCTCAGGCTAGCGTTCCACCGACGCCGGAGTGGATTCCAACCTCCTCGCGCGCCAGCACAGTCCCCTCGGCCCTGTCTCCTGCGGCCACGGGTGGAGCTGACAGCAGCAACGCAACGACCACCACGCCCGATCCGAGCTGGCGCCCCCGGCCACCCGTGGTTGGTCCAGGGCTGCTCAGCCAGCCGGGATCCCGCGGTGCGGCAGGCGGAACAGGGAACGCCGTGGAGGTAAAGGCCGGGGACTCGCTTTGGTCCATAGCTGCGTCGAGGCTGGCACCGTTTTCGACTGACGTGGATATTGCGACAGCTTGGCCAAAATGGTACGCCGCGAACCGCTCCGTTATAGGTGATAACCCGGCTGTGCTGCTTCCGGGCCAAATCCTTCAACCTCCCGGTCCTGCATAGAGGCAGAAGCCTCACCCTGACTCAAAACAACAGCCGCCTACTCAGGGGCGGCACCAAGCCTCACAGCCAAACCCCAGCGTCATCCCAGCAGAAGCCACCCGAGCATAAGCGTTCCCCGCGCTTTGGCTCATGTAGTGAATGCCAGAGGTATGACCATGTCCGTTGCAACAGCAAGCCGGCCCCCAATCCGCCAGGGCGCCCAACGTGCCAGCGCTTCGTCCGGCACGAGAAGAGGGGCCGACACAGACATCCGGCTGGTGGCGCGAAGTATCGCACAGGCTGCCCTTGAGGTTCTGGCAGGCACGCGTCCACTGGTCCAGTTGTCGCGTTCGCTGGATCCGGAGTGCTATTTGGCGCTTCAGCATCGAGCGGCCCTGACACGCAAACACGCCGCGCGCAGCAAGGGAAGTCCACAACCGCACCTCAGCCCGATGGTCCGTTCGGTTCGCGCTTGTTCCATCAGCGAATCAATTTGCGAAGCCAGCATCGTGGTTGCTGAGGAGGGCCGCTGCCGGGCCGTAGCCATGCGTCTCGAGCGTGCAGACGGCGTCTGGCAGGTCACTGCGTTGGAGATCGGCTGAGTCCATGGAAGTCCGGGCAACAGTTCACAAGTCCGGATATAGCGAAGGGGCGATCCCCGGACCAGTAGGTCCGGGGATCGCCCCGACTTCAGTTCTAGCGGCGCTTCTTCTTCGCAGGCTTGCGCTGCTCTTGGCCTGCTGCCTTGGCAGGGTTCCCTGAACGACCGGACGCCCGGCCCTCGATCCGGGTCTGCGTAGCGCCATCCTCACCGGGAGCGGTGTACTGCAATTGGGCCGGTTTCTCCGGAGCCTGCAGGCCAGCGGCCCGGATCTGGGGATCGTGATGTTCTGTATGTCCCCCGGCTGCCGAGTCATCCGCCACTACGACATCTTCGGCGGGAGTGACTTCCACTTCGAGGTTGTACAGGAAGCCGATGCTCTCCTCGCGGATGGCCTCCATCATGCTCTGGAACATCACGAAGCCTTCGCGCTGGTATTCAACCAGGGGATCGCGCTGGGCCATTGCGCGGAGACCGATTCCCTCCTTGAGGTAGTCCATCTCGTAGAGGTGTTCCTGCCATTTACGTCCAAGGACCGACAGCACAACACGTCGTTCCAATTCACGCATGCTTTCGGAGCCAATGGCTTCTTCGCGTGCCTGATAGACCAGGCGAGCGTCGGAGAGGATTTCCTCGCGCAGGAAATCAGCCGTAATCCTCGACTTGCCACCGGCTTCCTCGATGACTTCATCCGGGGTAACCGTCGCAGGGTACAGAGTCTTCAGGTTCGTCCACAACTGGTTGAAGTCCCAATCGTCGCCGTTGCCTTCAGCCGTTGCTGCATCAATGAGGGCGTTGATGGTGTCTTCAAGGAAGTACTGGACCTTTTCGTGCAGGTCATCGCCTTCAAGGATCCGGCGGCGGTCGCCGTAGATTGCTTCGCGCTGGCGGTTGAGGACGTCGTCGTATTTGAGGACATTCTTACGCTGTTCCGCGTTGCGGGCCTCCACCTGTCCCTGGGCCGAGGCGATGGCACGTGAGACAAGTTTTGACTCAAGTGCGACATCGTCAGGTACCGAGCTGTTCATGAGCCGCTCAGCCGCCCCCGAGTTGAACAGCCGCATGAGGTCGTCCGTGAGTGAGAGATAGAAGCGGGACTCGCCGGGGTCGCCCTGGCGTCCGGAGCGGCCGCGCAACTGGTTGTCGATGCGGCGGGATTCGTGTCGTTCCGTACCCAGGACGTAAAGCCCACCCAGGTTCAGCACTTCTTCGTGTTCATCCTTGACGGCCTGCTTCGCTGCAGCGAGGGCCTCGGGCCACGCGGCCTCGTACTCCTCGGAGTTCTCCTCCGGGTCCAGTCCGCGCTTGGCGAGCTCGGCAATGGCGGTAAATTCGGCGTTGCCGCCCAGCATGATGTCAGTACCGCGGCCAGCCATGTTGGTTGCCACCGTTACAGCGCCCTTGCGTCCTGCCTGGGCAACGATGGATGCTTCCCGGGCGTGGTTCTTCGCGTTCAGGACTTCGTGGCGGATGCCTTCCTTGGCCAGCAGCTTGGAGAGGTATTCGCTCTTCTCAACGCTCGTGGTACCGACCAGCACGGGTTGGCCGTTCTCGTGGCGCTCGGCGATATCCGTCACGACGGCGTCGAACTTCACAACCTCGTTCTTGTAGACGAGGTCCGACTGGTCGATGCGCTGCATGTCACGGTTGGTGGGGATGGGAACCACACCGAGCTTGTAGGTGCTCATGAACTCGGCGGCTTCAGTCTCTGCCGTGCCGGTCATGCCGGAGAGCTTTGAGTACATGCGGAAGTAGTTCTGCAGAGTCACGGTGGCGAGGGTCTGGTTCTCAGCCTTGATCTCGACGTTTTCCTTGGCCTCAATGGCCTGGTGCATACCTTCGTTGTAGCGGCGTCCGGCCAGGATACGTCCGGTGTGCTCGTCAACGATCAGGACCTCGCCGTCGAGGATGACGTAGTCCTTGTCCCGCTTGAAAAGTTCCTTGGCCTTGATGGCGTTGTTCAGGAAGCCAATAAGCGGGGTGTTGGCCGATTCGTAAAGGTTCTGGATCCCGAGGTAGTCCTCCACCTTTTCAATACCGGCCTCAAGGACTCCGACGGTTCGCTTCTTCTCGTCCACTTCGTAGTCGACATCGGGCTGGAGCCGGAGGACAACCTTCGCGAATTCGCTGTACCAGCGGTTCGTGTCGCCTTGGGCCGGACCGGAGATAATGAGCGGCGTACGGGCCTCGTCGATGAGGATCGAGTCGACTTCATCCACAATCGCGAAGTTGTGTCCGCGCTGAACCAGCTCACTGGCGTCCCAGGCCATGTTGTCCCGGAGGTAGTCGAAGCCGAATTCGTTGTTGGTTCCGTACGTTATGTCCGCCGCGTACTGCTCCCTGCGGACCGTTGGATCCTGATTGGAGAGGATGCAGCCGCTGGTGAGGCCGAGGAACCGATAGACGCGGCCCATGAGCTCGGACTGGTATTCAGCCAGATAGTCATTGACGGTCACTACGTGCACGCCCTTGCCGGTGAGCGCATTCAAGTAAGCCGGCGCCGTGGCGACGAGGGTCTTGCCTTCACCGGTCTTCATTTCAGCGATGTTGCCCAGGTGAAGTGCGGCACCGCCCATAAGCTGCACGTCGAAGTGGCGCATGCCCAAGGTTCGGGATGAAGCTTCCCGCACGGCGGCGAAGGCTTCCGGCAGCAATGCGTCCAGCGTCTCCCCATCCTGGTACCGGGACCGTAGAACGTCCGTTTCGGCGCGGAGTTCGGCATCCGTGAAGGACTTGAAAGAGTCTTCCAGGGCATTGATGGAATCGGCATAGTTCCGCAGTTGCTTAAGGGTCTTTTTGTCACCCGTGCGGAGAAGTTTTTCGATTAGTGATGCCACGTGAAAGTGCTCCCAGTCTCATGCTGCCGAATTCTGGCTGTTTCAGTCTACGGGAGAGACCAAGGCAGCGTGGCCGGGTTCACCTCTGAGCGGACTGGCGTTTCGGGGTTCTGCGTAGGGAAGCGTTGCCCGTCCGGTAACAGCCTCCGCCAGGTCGCCCGCGAGATCCCCGGCCGGCCACACCACTACGTCCTGCAGGCCGAGCCATGCCGCCATGAGCCCTAGTTCAGCAGCAAGCTCGACGGCGGTATCCGCCGGCGCGTCCGGCTCCTGGAACGCTGAGCGAACCAGCAGTCGACCTGCTGTACGGTCCGCCTTCAGGTCGACCCTGGCTACGATGCGCTCCCTGAGCAGGAAAGGCAGCACGTAGTAACCGAAACGGCGCTTCGCAGCTGGGGTGTAAATCTCGATCCGGTAGTGGAAGCCAAAGAGTTCTTCAAGACGCCGACGTTCAAAGACGAGGGAGTCAAAGGGACTTAACAGCGCCCGCCCCTCGGCCTTCCGGGGAAGTCTGGCTTCGACATGCCTGAAAGTTTCCCGTTCCCATCCCCGGACCGTCACGGGTTCCAGCACGCCGGCGCCCACCAGCCTTCCAACTGATTCTGCCCCCGCCTTGAGCGGGGTCCGGAAGTAATCGGAAAAGCACCTTACTGTGCCTATCCCGTGTGCCCGGGCTGCTGCCTCAATCAGGCGGTCAAGGGCGCCTCCGGCATCCACGGCAGGCGTGGGATAGGTGGTAACCACACGCGAGGTGGGAGTGTATTTGCGTTCGAACTGGGATGTGCGGGACGCAGCCGAAACGCGCCCTTCTTCAAAAAGGTGTTCCAAAACCCTTTTGACGATGTTCCAGTTCCAGCCCCAATTATCGCGATCGGCTGCGGGGGTGTGTCCGAGTTTCGCGGTGAGTTCCGAGGCGGTCATGGGGGGACCACCGTTCAAGACCGCCAGAATTCGATCCTCCATGTCCCGGCGTATACCGGGATCCAGGCGATGCGCCCCCACCCATGCGCGCTTCTGCCATTGAAGCAAATCCGGGAAGTGCTCGGGCCGTATGAAGCTGGCCTCGTGCGCCCAGTACTCCATCATTTTCCGGGGCTTGCGGGCGGACAGGGTGAAAAGAATGTTGGGGTCGTAATTTCCCAGCCGGGAGAAGAAAGGAAGGTAGTGGCTGCGCGCGACCACATTCACGGAATCGATCTGGACAAGCTGTATTTGGGCAAAGGTCCGGCCCACTGCCCGTGCAGTCACGGGGCCAGCGGGCCGGACCTTTGCCAATCCTTGAGCTGCCAATGCGATCCGCCGCGCCTGTGAGAGGCTCAGCGAAGCGGTCATTGGTATCCCTTCGTCAGTGGCAGGCCTTACTTGGCGGTGGCGGCTTGGTCGTCGGAACGATACGCGAGGATTTTCTCCTCGACGGCATCTTCGCCGGGTTCGCAGGTGGAATCAAGGGTAATTACACCGTAGGTCCAGCCGCTTCGCCGGTAGACGACCGATGGTGCGTTGGTTTCCTTGTCCAGGAAGAGGTAGAAGTTGTGCCCCACCAGTTCCATGTTGTCTACCGCATCATCCAGTGTCAGGGATGCAGCAGGGAACACCTTCCGGCGGATCAAAACAGGTGAGTCGCCGGCAGGGATGTCGTTCTCGATGTCATAAGGAGAACGCTCCACTGCATCCGCAGCGGCCTCCTGATGGTTGCTGGCCTCCACGTAGAGAGGCTCGTTGGCACTTGCGGGTTCAAGAGTTGCCGTAGCTTCCCGCACGGCCTTGGGTGTGTGCCGGCCGTGGTGCACCTTCTTCCGGTCCTTCGCACGACGAAGCCTCTCGAGGAGCTTGTTGTACGCGAGATCGAAGGCAGCGAATTTGTCAGCGGCTGTGGCCTCGGCACGGATAACGGGGCCTCGGCCCAGGACTGTCACTTCGACGGTGAGCTCACCCGGGGTCTGCCGGGGATTGGTTTCCTTTGAAACCTTGGCGTCTACTCGCTGGACCTTGTCCCCCAACGATTCAATCTTAGAGATTTTCTCGCCGGCGTATTCGCGAAAGCGGTCTGAAACTGTCAGATTTCGTCCGCTGATCATGAACTCCATGGTGCCCTCCAAATAACTCAGGTGACACGACAACGGCACTGTTAGGGGCTGATCTGACGGACAGTCGAGCCCCTTTCCGAGCCGCTATCGACAGGTACATCTTTTCTTGGTACCCAAGATCGACGTTAGTTCATCGCAACGCGTTATTCATCCTTTGGCCACTTATTTTTTGATTGAGTCTTAACAGCTTCACAGGTGGTCGTGTGCAGGCGTCATTGAGGCGTAGGCTGGTGGCCTCGTGGCCGCCAACACGACCGCTCCGCAGACTACGCCCCCTGCGGCTTCCACAGCACGTGCCGCCTCGGCAAGAGTTGCCCCTGTTGTGAGGACGTCGTCCACAAGGATGCACCTCGTTCCCTGGACCAGCCTGGTCCGTGTACGCCTGACGCGCATGGAACCTCTGACCTTGTGGGACCTTTCACCGCGCCCCAGCCCCTTCTGGCCTGAACCTCCATCCCTGCCGTGACTGCCTAATAATGCGTCCACGACTCCTGACGCCAAATTCGGGAGGGATCCCGGGCCGTCCCTGCGGAAGGATACGACCCGGACCTTCATCAGCACATCGCGGTGCGGGCTGTGGGTATGCGAGTGGCGCAAACGCAGTATGAGGAGCATCAAGTGCAGCGGACTGAATCCGCGCTTTCGGTACGCGCTGCCGCTGGTTGGAACGGGCACAAGGCAAAAGCCGGTCTCATTGCCAACGGCAGCATCCAGGGCCTTGCCAAGACAGCCTGCCAAAACACCCGCCAGACGCCACTGACCGAAGTGTTTGAACGAAAGCAGGCATTGCGCCAACTCGTCCCGATAGGGTCCCGCAGCAACGACGCCGAGCCGCGGCCCGCCGTCGACTGCCACAAGCGCCGGCGATTGCAGCTCTGCCCGGAAGGGCTGTCCACACAGTTGGCGGACACGTTTGGCACAACCTCTGCAAAGGACGGTGTCTTCCACGCCGCAACAGACGCATTCGACGGGAACCACAATTGTCCGGAGGTCTTCCAGCGCGCCGTGCAAGGCCGCAATCAACCGTCCACTCCGGCTGGGGTCCCTTCCGCGGCGAGGTGCCCTGCCCGGGTCGGGCGCCAACAGATCCGGGTCCCGCCCGGGGCGTCTTTCTCCGCCGAACAACCGAGTGCTGGGTGGAAGGATCATTGACCCAGTTTGTCCCTGGGCCCTCCAAGGAAGAAGCCACAACGCATGCTATGTGGACATTCCTCCGCGAGCATCACCCAGGGAAAGCCGGTTCCGTGGGGCCTTTGAGTTGCAGTTCCCAGCCGTTTCCAACCCGTTGGAAAATGCCGGCCTCGGATTGTCCGAAGATCTGCTCGGGACCATTGCCCGCGCTGATGCTGGTCAGTCCGTCCCAGGGAGCAAGCTGTTGCGCCTCCCCTGATGCGAGGGAGAGCAACTCCGGAACCACAGTGGACGTGGCCGAAGCGGACATCACTGCCACGGTTGAAGCGTTCACCCAGACTCCCTGGTCTGCCGCGCCGGTGGTGATGAGTGTAATGGGGGCAGTGAGGTCCTTGGGGACACCGTCGGGATTACGGACGATGCCGGCGATCTGCACGGTGGATTTTCCGTTGGCCTCGGAAATGACCAGGGCCCTTGTTCCCTCCCTGGAAACCCTGAAGTCCTTCACGGTTCGCCCGGAAAGCCACGACGGGGTGATGGTGACGTTGGGAATTGCCATGCCCGGTGCGATGCCGGTGGGTTTGTAGGCCACCACTTCTGCCGCCCCGTTGGCCCCTGGACCTGCTGTCCACACCCAGTCCTGGGGGCTGAAGGACGGGCCGGTGAGCGTGCTTCTGGTAGTCAGCTGGCGGGCAGGCTGACCGGGTTCGATCGAGTAGAGGGTGGTCTTGTCCCCGTTGAGGAAGGCGGTGGTCTGGGATGCCGGTGATTCGGCCGGCGAATGCGGTCCGAGTCCTGCTACGGACTGGATGTCGGGGAGCGGCGTGATCCGGTTGTTTTCGTAACGCACCAGTTCGCCGTTGTTCACCGCGATCTGGCGGGCCGGAACTGTCTTGTCCACCACAGGCGGCAGGACCGTGCCATTGTCTTCCACCCGGACCAGGTCCTGGTCTGCGCGCAGTTGCACGTTGATGACGTCCGGCTGGCTACGGAACGTGAGAGCCAACTGGTTCTGCATTCTTTGACGGTCTTCGGCTGAGGCGTCGAACAACTCCTTGGCCGAGAGATCCACCTGCGCTGCACCTGAAACCACCGGAACGGATTCACGGGCGAGCTTCATTCCTGAAGGGAAGGCACTGACAACAGCGCCGCGCAGATACGGCGCTGGACCGGCGAGCAAGGCGCTGGTCATGGATTTGACCGTGTTCTTTTTGATGAACCACCGGTAATCGGGCACCGCATACGTGAAGGTTGGATCGTAGAAGTAAATGGGAAACGCCCCGTAGATCACTTTGAAGGTTTCCTCGGGAATCGCAGTTCCGTCCGGCACCTTGGAGATCCGCCACTGCCCCTCCACCTGTTCGAGCGTCAGCGGGATGGTCTCCTTGGTTCCCGGCGGGTACTGCGTTGCGACGCCGTCGGCATCCACGGAGTAGGCGAGGTCGAGCACATAAAGGTACTCATTTTCCACCGAGGACTTGACCACTTCTGCCTCGCGGAAAACAATTGCCCGCTTATCCGGCTTCCACGTGACCGACTGCGCCTGCGTCAAGTATTGGCGGGCCACAGGGTAGTCGTCCTCATAGCCGCTGCCGGCCATGTAAAAATCCTCGATGATCGATTCCGGACTTGAGCCCTCCCGTGGTGCGGCCGGAAAAAACACAGGTGCGTTGGGATTTCCGGCGCCTTCGTCCTTGCTCTTGCCAACCGGGCCGGAACGGGGAATCTGTGCACAGGATGAGAGCAGGAGCATGATCACAGCCAGCAATGCCAGGAAGGTCCTGCGGCGCCCGGATCCGGACTCTGTCATGGCTTCTCCCCTTGTTCGTGATCCTGGGCCGCCGGCTCTCCACTGCCGGAGGGGGATTCAAGCGCGGTGCCTGTGTTGTCCGTGCCGAGCACAAGTACCTGCCGTTCGCTTGTGGCGCCGGGGAAATCTATGTCGGCAGGTTCCAGCAGCAGCGGGGACTTGACGATCGAACCTCCCTGCCGCAGGGGCAGTGTCAATCGGAAGTTGGATCCGGCGCCCTTGCTGCCCCACGCCTGCAGCCACCCGTTGTGGAGCTTGGCGTCCTCGGCCGCAATCGACAGGCCCAGGCCGCTGCCGCCTGTGGTCCGGGCCCGTGCGGGGTCCGCGCGCCAGAAGCGGTCGAATACCCGGGCCGCCTCAGCCTGGCTCATGCCTATCCCATGGTCCCTGACGGACACGGCCACGGCGTCGTGGTTGGCCGCAACTGAAATGTGTACCGGTTTGCCTTCTCCGTGTTCAAGGGCGTTGAGCAACAGATTGCGGAGGATCCGTTCGATTCTCCGTGAATCCATCTCCACCACGATGCTCTTCTGCCGGGCGTTGAGTCGGACTTCCGAACCGTACTCTTCCGCCACCGGCGCCGCGCCTTCCACCACATGGGCGACGACCTGGAAGATGTCCTGGGGTTCAGCGTCGAGAACAGCAGCACCAGCATCGAAGCGGGAAATTTCCAACAGGTCCGACAACAATGACTGGAAGCGCTCAACCTGGTAGTAGAGCAACTCTGCCGACCTCTTGTTCATGGGGTCGAAATCATCACGGGCATCGAAGAGGACTTCGGCCGCCATCCGGACGGTGGTCAACGGGGTGCGCAGTTCGTGGGACACATCGGAGACGAAGCGTTGCTGCATCTGCGACAAAGTGGCCAATTGGGTGATCTGTTCCTGGAGACTCGCCGCCATGTGGTTGAAGGATGCCCCCAACCGGGCTACTTCGTCTTCGCCCTTGACCACCATGCGCTCCTGCAACTGCCCTGCAGCCAACTTCTCGGAGACGACAGCGGCATGGCTGACCGGACTGACGACGTTCCGGGTTACGTACCAGGCAATGGCACCGATCATCAGGACCAGGGCCGCGCCACCTGCCCACAGAACATTCTGGATCTCGTCCAAGGTCTGCTGCGCGGTGTTGAGGTCGTAAATCAGGTACAGCTCGTAGACGGTGCCGTTGAAGGTGACCTTGTTTCCAACCGCAATTCCGGGGCGGTCCTCATTGCCCACAGGGAATTGGGTGGGTGCCCAGAACTGCTGCTTGCCACCTTCCTGGACGGCTTTGCGGAGGTCGGGGGGTATCACCCGGATGGTCAGTTGGTCCGAGGCACGCGACTCCACCCACCGGTTGCGGGGTTTGGTCTGTTCCGGCGCCGCTTCGAAAACGTATCTCCGCTGGATGACCGAGCCGCGGCCTTCGACTGCTGTCAACGTGTCGTAGACGAGGGTGATGACGCTGGACTGGTCGGTGACTTGCGCGCCGTCGAACGTGTCCTGGACTTGTTTGACGTTGTAGCGCGACTCGGATTCAGCTTGGGCCAAGCGTTCCTGGAAGAGGTTGTTGGCTATCTGGTTGGACAGGTAGGCGCCAACGATGGCGAAAGATGTCACGGCCAGCAGCAGGGTGGTGAGGACGGTGCGGAATTCCATGGAACGCCGCCAGCGGCGGAGAATCGAACGCCACAGGAAGCGCAGCCCCGGTTTGATCTGGCGTACGCCGATGGTAACGAGGCGGGAAACACGAAGGACCAGGATCAGCCCCCGGCGAGTCCAGATCCGGGCACGGGAAAGAAACCACGGCAGGTTCCGGACCTGCTGTGGTTGTGTTGGTTCGGCCGTCGACGGCGGAGCCAGGCTCCCGGTCCCCGCACCTTCTGCGTCAGGACCTGCTGCCCCCGGGGCTTCATCAGGCTTGCCGGTTTCTCCGGCCGGGGACTCAGGAACCTGCTTTATATCCGACACCACGCACCGTCAAAACGACCTCGGGCGCTTCAGGATCGCGTTCAATCTTGGAGCGCAGACGCTGGACGTGCACATTGACCAAGCGCGTGTCGGCAGCGTGCCGGTAGCCCCAGACCTGTTCCAGGAGCAATTCCCGGGTGAAGACCTGCCACGGCTTGCGCGCCAGGGCAACGAGGAGGTCGAACTCAAGGGGAGTCAGGGAGATACGGTCTCCGCCGCGGGTCACCAGGTGGCCGGCGACGTCGATGGTCACATCGGCGATACGCAGGGTTTCCGGGGCCTTTTGATCGCCCGGCCGCAGCCTCGCACGGACACGCGCCACAAGTTCGGCAGGTTTGAACGGCTTGGGCACGTAGTCGTCAGCGCCGGACTCAAGTCCGCGGACCACGTCGGAGGTGTCCGACTTCGCGGTGAGCATGACGATCGGGACGTCCGATTCCCCCCGGATTTGCCGGCATACCTCGATGCCATCAGAGCCAGGCAGCATAAGGTCCAGCAGCACCAGGTCCGGTTTGGATGAGCGGAACACCTCCAAGGCCTGTCCGCCATCTGCGCAGAACACCGGCTCGAAGCCATCATTCCGCAGGACGATGCCAATCATCTCTGCGAGTGCTTCGTCGTCGTCAACTACCAGAATGCGTGCCTTCATAGTTATATATTCCCTTATCACCAAGTCTTTGTCCTGTTGGGCGCCGCGCTCGGCATGGCGCCCAAGGGGCAGTTCCACCGTACTGCACCACGGTGCAGCACGCCCGCAAACGCGGCTCGTGCGGCGGGCTATGAGGGACGACGGCGGGACTATAGGCTGGGTGCGAAGGTCCGCATGGGGGACGTCGAATGTCGGCGGACCGGACCTCATGGGGAGGAAACGTGTCACAGCCAGACCACGGCCATCGCCCGCCGCCGGGCGGCCAGCCGGCGTGGGGAAACCAGCCACCGCACGGCATGCCGCCGGGCGGCCAAATGCCGGGTGGTCAAATGCCCGGTGGCCAAATGCCCGGTGGCCAACCTGCGTGGGGAAACCAGCCCCAGTGGGGCGGGCCATCGGCGTGGCCGGCTCCCCCAGGCCAAGGGCAAAACTGGCAGGGCGCCCCTGGCCCCGCATGGCCCCCGGGACCTCCCTATGGCCAGCCCCAGTACATAGCTCCACCCAAACCCGGAGTCATCCCGCTGCGCCCGTTGCAGTTCGGCGAAATCCTTGATGGGTCCTTCCAGACGATCCGGCGCAACGCAGCCTCCATGTTCGGCTCGGCGTTGATTGTCCAGGCGCTGGGAGCGGTAGTCGTCGGGGTCATCTCCGTGCTGATGGTCCAAATGACGGTCTCCTTGGAGTCAGTGGACTCCAGGGCTGAATTCGCTGATGCCATGGGCCCGATTTTCGCTTTGATGGCGGGAGCCCTGGGGGTTTCGCTGCTGCTCGGATTCCTGGGCTCTGTCCTTCAGGGTGTTTTGGCAGTCCCGGTGGCCCGTTCCGTCCTCAACCGGCGGACAGGTTTCAAACAGATGTGGAAGCTTGCCGGGAAACGGATTCTTCGCCTGTTGGGCGTCGCCGGACTGTTGACCATCGGCGGGATACTTGCTTTGGCTGCCGTGGTGGGCATCGCAGTGTTGTTGTTGACAGCCATGGGACCCGGTGCGCTGTTGATCGTCCTTCCCCTGGGTCTTGGCTCCGTGGTTGTCTTTCTCTGGATCGGCTTGAAGCTGATGCTTGCGCCGGCTGTCATCGTGGTGGAGCAAACGGGCGTCTACGACGGCCTCCTCCGATCGTGGCAGCTGACCAAGAACAATTGGTGGCGGATATTCGGGATCACCTTGGTGGTAACCCTGATGCTGGGAATCATCGCCCAGGTCGTGCAGATCCCGGCCTCCCTGGCCGCCGGATTAATCAGCGGGACTGTGGCACCCCATCCGGATGCCGAAACCACCACTTCCATGCTGGTTATTACCACCGTTATTTCCACGGCCATCCAAGCCCTCGTGGGATCGGTTACGTTCGCTTTCCAGTCCTCCGTCTCGGCTTTGATCTACATGGACCTCCGCATGCGGCGTGACGGCCTTGATGTTGAGTTGATGAGGATGCTGGAAACCGGCGCGGACCCGGACGGGGTACCGGCCGGCCCCTCGGCTGCGCCGGGTCCCGTTGGCTGGCCCCAGGTATGACGGCAACCCCCGTGGGTGTGATTGCTCCTTTGTTGTCCATGGAGCCGCCCGTTACTCCGGACCGCGAAGAAGCCCGGCGCTGGGCCCTTGAAGAACTTGCCAAACCCCAATATCCCGATGCCCGCCCCGGATGGGTGGACCAGTTATGGCGTGACTTCCTTGATTGGCTTTCAACGTTGGGGGGAGACGGAACAGGCCCGGACACCAACTTCGCCCTGCCCGCGATTGTTGCCATCGCCGTGGCGCTCATCATCGTCGCAGTTATTGTGGTCCGGCCCCGGCTGAATGCGCGCCGGAGATCCCGGACTGAGGACATCTACGGAGCAGACAGCACCATGGATGCCGACGGCTACCGGAAACGGGCGTCAACGGCTGCCGACGACGGCGACTGGGCGGCCGCCGTCGTCGACCAGTTCCGGGCGTTGGTCCGATCGGCCGAAGAACGGGACATCATCGATGTCCGGGCAGGCAGGACTGCCGATGAAGCGTCGGCTCAATTGGGGCAGGTTTTCAGCACGGCCCAGCAACGCCTGGGTGCAGCGGCCCTCCTTTTCGACGCCGTCCGGTACGGCGAGCAGGGCGCAACCCGCGCAGACTATGAGTCCACCCGCGCGCTGGATGCCGAGTTGCTGACGATGAAACCCGACTTCGACGGCGTAGTCCACACAGGATTCGCGGTGCCCCGATGACACTGACCGCCAACCAGCCCGCGCAGGATCACGAGCCCGCACCCCCTGTCCCCTCCCCCGGGCAGGCTTTCCCCCGATGGTTCCGCAAACACCTGACGTGGATTGCGCTGGGCGCGCTTCTGGTGGGATTGGTGACGTATCTTGCCGTCTCCAACATGTCCGGCGCGACCGACCCCCGGGCGCTCTCCGCGCGGAACCCTGCCCCCGACGGGGCAATGGCCGCAGCGGAGATCCTGGGACGGCACGGAGTGGCCCTTACCACCACGGATTCCTACGACGACACTGTGTCGGCGTTGTCGGACAAGGACCAGGCCACACTCTTCCTCTATGACCCCCGCGGATACCTGGACCAATCCCGGCTCAAGGACCTCACGGTGGCCGCAGACCGCGTGGTGGTGGTCACGCCAAGGCTGCGAACACTCAACGGGCTTGGTTCCGGGTTCCGTCCCGGCGGCGTGATTCCCGAGGGCCAAACGGTCATCGAACCCGCCTGCGCCGTGGAGGACGCCACGGTCTCGGGCCCGGTGTCGGCGCAGGGCTCCGTCTATTCGGGACCCGAAGCGTGTTACTCCAGCCGGGGTGACGGGCCCGGTTTGTACGCGGCATCCGCTGACGGCACGTTGGTGGTCCTGGGCAGCACCGATTTGGTGGACAACGAGCACCTTGCCTTGCAGGGCAACGCCGCCCTGGCTCTTCGCACCTTGGGGAACAACCCCGACCTCATTTGGTATTTGCCCGGCGTCAAGGACATTTCCGCGAGCGATACGGCTCCCACACTCAGCGAACTTGCGCCCAAATGGTTGGCCTACGCCGGGCCTTGGCTGGGCATCGTGGCGCTGCTGGCAATCGGCTGGCGTGGACGGCGCCTGGGCCCCCTCGTTTTCGAACCCCTTCCCGTCGTGGTCAAAGCAGCCGAAACGGCTGAAGGAAGGGCCCGGCTCTACCAGGATGCACGGGCTGTGGAGCGTGCGGCCGGGAACCTGCGGGCAGGGACCCTGACCCGCCTCGCCCGCCATTTCAACCTCGGAGCCGACGCAACCACGGACGCCGTAGTAGACGCATGCGCGCGACGATTGGAGCGGCCGGCCCCGGAACTACGGTGGGTCCTGGTCGACTTCATGCCCGGGACCGAAGGACAACTGGTGCAGTGGGCACAAAAGCTTGAACGAATAGAACAGGAGGCGAGAACCCGATGAGCAGCCAGCCGAACAGCTACACGGACTCAAACAACCAGTACACGGGCGGGGCGATGCCACAACACGCCCCTGCGACACAAGACGACCCCATGAAGCAGGCCAACCAGGCACCGCACAACCCGGTACCGGACACCCAAGCACCGCACAACCAGGCACCGGACAACCAAGCACCGCACAACCAAGCACCGGCCAGCGACGAAAGCCGCCCGCGTCCGGTTGCCGAGGACCCGGCACGCCAGTCGCTGCTGAACGTGCGTGCCGAAGTGGGCAAGGCCGTCGTCGGGCAGGATCCCACGGTCACCGGAATGCTGATCGCGTTGCTCTGTGGCGGGCATGTCCTTTTGGAGGGCGTTCCAGGTGTGGCCAAAACGCTCCTGGTACGGGCGCTGTCCACCGCATTGAGCCTGGATACCAAGCGCGTTCAGTTCACCCCTGACCTCATGCCGGGCGATGTGACTGGCTCGCTTGTCTACGACTCCCACTCCTCGGAATTCACGTTCCGCGAAGGCCCCGTCTTCACCAACATCATGTTGGCGGACGAAATCAACCGGACGCCGCCCAAAACCCAGGCGTCCTTGCTCGAAGCGATGGAAGAGCGGCAGGTGTCGGTTGACGGTGTCTCGCGCCCACTCCCCGTACCTTTCATCGTGGCCGCAACCCAGAACCCGGTGGAGTACGAAGGAACCTACCCCCTCCCGGAGGCACAGCTTGACCGCTTCCTCCTCAAATTGACCATGCCGCTTCCCGGACGGTCGGAGGAAATCGAGGTGATTCGACGCCATGCCAATGGCTTTGACCCGCGGGACCTTGCAGCGGCCGGGGTGCGGCCCGTGGCGGGAGCCTCCGACCTTTCATCGGCGCAGGCTGCAGTGGCACAGGTAGCCGTTGCTCCTGAACTTTTGTCGTACATCGTTGACATTGTCCGGGCCACCAGGTCCGCTCCGTCCTTCCAGCTGGGCGTCTCTCCCCGTGGTGCCACCGCCCTGCTCAATACAGCCAAGGCGTGGGCCTGGCTGTCCGGCCGGACCTTTGTAACCCCTGACGACGTCAAGGCCCTGTCACTTCCGTGCCTCCGGCACCGGGTGGGGCTTCGGCCTGAAGCCCAGATGGACGGGATCCAGGTTGATGACGTCCTGGGGAGCATCCTCGCCTCGGTTCCGGTGCCGCGGTGAAACGGATCTGCCTGGCCGAGGGGGCCTGAATGGCCATCACCGGTCGCTTCGTCGTGTTGGCCCTGGCGGGTTTGGTGCCGTTGGTGCTGTTTCCGTCATGGCTGACGGCCCTGTTGGTGTGCGTTTTCCTGGTGCTGGCGCTGGTTCTCGACCTCCTGTTGGCGGTCTCTCCGGCAAAGCTCGTCCTTGAGCGACGGCAACCCGGGAATGTCACATTGGCAGGCAACGCGGAGTCGGTGGTGTCGGTGACCAACACCACCGGACGGAAACTCAACGCCGTCCTCCGGGATGCCTGGCAACCGTCCGCCGGGGCCATTGATCCTGTTCAGCACTTGGCAGTGCCGGCCGGCGAACGTCGTCGGATGACGGTTACGTTGGTACCCCGGAGACGCGGCGACCTGGAAAGCCCGCACGTAACCATCCGCTCCTTGGGGCCACTGGGCATGGCAGCCAGACAACGCACCCGGCCACTCGTCGGGCAGCTGAGGGTGTTGCCTCCTTTCCACTCGAAACGCCATCTTCCCTCAAAGCTCCGGAAGCTCCGGGAACTGGACGGCAAGGCCGCGGTGCAGATCCGCGGTGCCGGAACCGAGTTCGACTCGCTGCGGGACTATGTCCGGGGCGATGACGTCCGGTCCATCGACTGGCGCGCGACGGCCCGTCGCACGTCCGTGGTGGTCAGGACCTGGCGCCCCGAACGCGACCGTCGTGTCGTCGTCGTGCTTGACACCTCCCGCACGGCGGCCGCCAGGATTGAAGACGAGCCGAGGCTCGATACGGGGATCGAGGCGGCGCTGCTGCTCGCGGTGCTGGCCGAACGAGGTGGGGACCGCGTGGACTTCCTTGCTTATGACCGGAGGCTCCGGGCCAGGGTCGAGTCGGCTTCCAAGGGAAACCTGCTGGGGCAGCTTGTCCAGGCCATGGCGCCGCTGGAAGCCGAACTGATCGAACTTGACTGGCAGCAGATCCCGGGACAAGTACGGGCCGTTTCTGCGCACCGTTCGCTGGTGGTGCTGTTGACGGCGCTCGACGGCGGCGCCCCCGAAGAGGGACTGCTCCCCACCGTCGCCCAACTGTCCCGCCAGCACGTGGTAATAGTTGCCTCGGTCCGCGATCCACTGCTGGCGACCATGAAGGCCGAACGGACCACAGCCAGCCAGGTGTTCCGGGCGGCCGCGGCCGAACGCGCGCTTCTTGAGCGCGCAGCAGTCACTGCCCAATTGCGTCAGCTCGGAGCCGAAGTGGTGGACGCCGAACCGCTGGATGTTCCGCCCTTGCTCGCTGACACCTACATCAGGCTCAAAGCAGCCGGTCGTCTCTAGTTTCCAGATCCAGGAAGGACAGCCATGAACGCGCCAATTTACCAGCTTGCCCTCGGTGAAGACTTCACCAGGTTAGCTCCAGAAGTGCAGGAGTACTTTTCACTGGCGGCCGGCTCCGGATCGTATGGAATCGGGGAGGGCGTTTTTGACGTTGTCGGTTGCCGGCAACGATGGCTGCGGCCGCTGCTCGCCCTCACAGGGAGCGAGGAAGCGTTCTTCCCGGAGTACGGTGAGCGCATTCCTTTCCGCATCGAGAACCATGCACACGTTGATCCGTTCGGCCGTCCGGCGCTGACGGCGCGACGCGAGATCTACTTCCCCAGCGGCACCCGGCTGTTCCACGACACCACGAGCGCTGTCCCGTCCCCGGGGCGGCAAGCAAACGACCGGGCGCGACTGGTGGACCATATTGGCCGTTATCGGCGCCTGGCTACGGATCTGGACGTCACGGTCACCGATGAAGGCCGCCTTCGCGGTATTTCCCGGGCGAGCCGCTTGTTCCTTGGGCCCCTCCGTATCCCGCTTCCCGCGGCACTGGATGCCAAAGCCTACGCAGAACAATGGTGGGACCGGACCGAAGGCAAGCATCGCATCCAAGTAAAAGTCATCCAGCCGCAGATCGGGCTGGTGCTGGTGTACGCGGGTCGTTTCGACTATCGGCTTGCGCCGTACCTGCCCGGTACCGTGCCGGGGACGGCTCTTCCCCGTTATGCCGAACCGGACCGTTGGGAACAGCGCCTCTAGCCCTGGGCCAGTTGGTCCAGGCCATCGGCAACCTTCGTCAACTTCGTCAGCACATCCTTTGCCGCCGAAGGTGTAAAGTCCTCGAGCCCCGTGGAAGGTGTGACCCGGAGACCGGCAAGACCGGACGCCTCCAGGCCGAGCTGGCGCCAAGGCTTCCAGATGCTCTCCACAACCTCGGCTGTCCTGGGCAGTTGGGCCCGGGGGTCGCCGGTCCACAACGCACCGGCCCATACCCGCTTCCCGCTTTCCACAGCACCGGCCAGCTGCTCCCACTGGCGTGTTGTCAGCGCCTTCAACGGCACTGCCACGCCGTCGGCACCAGCAGCCAGAATCCGATCGATGGGTGCCTCGATTTCCGGTACCGAAATGACTGTCTCGACGACGCCCGCGGCCTTGAGGGCGTCGATCACCAACCGCCAGGCCCCGGTGACTTCCTCGCCGTCGATGGATCGCAGCGTCCGGTAACCACTCGCCGTCGGGATGGTTCCGGCCATGACGGAAGCGATATCCGGCTCGTCCACCTGGACCACCAGGCGGGCGCCGGGTACGGCCGCTGAGACTTTACGGAGGTGTTCCGCCACGCCGGCGGCCAGAGACTCCGCAATGTCCCTCCTGGCTCCGTAGTCCAGCAGCGCGCGTTCGCCGTTATGCAGGTGAAGGCTGGCGGCCAGGCTCAACGGCCCCATCAACTGGAGCTTGAATTCAGTCGCTGACACGTCCTCGGCACCGGCCACATCGGCCAGAATATTGATGTCCGTTGCCAGGGCCGAGCTCGCGCGCCGTTCATCCTTGCCAGGCCTGTCCACCAAACGCCATCCATGCGGCTGGACATCGATGTCCAGGTCAACGAGCAGTGATCCGGTACGGCCGACGGCATCGGAACCCACTCCGCGTGCCGGCAGTTCCGGCAGGAAAGGAAGATGCGGATCACCCAGCTCCCCGCGGATGATCCGGATGGCCTCGGCGGGATCGTTGCCCGGCCACGGCCCCAAGGCAGTCGCGCTTGCGCGCACGTCACTCGCCAAGGACATGGATCAGGCCTGCCGGCTGGAAATCTGGTGATCCTCGGCGATGGCCTCGTGGTGGCGGATCACTTCGCTGATGATGAAGTTCAGGAATTTTTCGGCGAAGGCAGGATCGAGGTGGGCGTCCTCGGCGAGGCGGCGAAGCCGGGCTATCTGCGCAGCTTCACGACCCGGGTCCCCGGCCGGCAGCTTGTGGGTTGCCTTGAGGACCCCCACCTTCTGGGTTGCCTTGAACCGCTCCGCGAGCAGGAACACCAAGGTTGCGTCGATGTTGTCGATGCTGGACCGGATGGACAACAGCTCCTCCATGACGGAGCGGTCAACGTGGCCGGCCAGGGAGCTCGCAGCCGGGTTGAAGGAATCGTCGTCATGGGAAAGGGCATTGTTCTGCTCGGTCATGCATCCAAGTCTATGGTGTGGGACGCAGTGTTTTCCGCGCATGAAGCGGAGCACAATGGCACCATCACTGCAGTTTCGACAAAGGAGCTCTCATGGAAATCGCGGTTCTGGGCACGGGGATGGTGGGCCATGCATTGGCTGGCAAGCTGGTGGCACTCGGCCATGAAGTCACTATGGGCTCCCGGGAATCAGGCAACCCCAAAGGCGTTCAGTGGGCAGAGCAGGCTGGGCCGCTTGGGCACGCGGGTTCCTTCGCGGAAGCGTGCTCACGGGCCACCCTGGTCATCAATGCCACGCCGGGAACGGTCAGCCTGGCCGTCCTTGCCGAAGCCGGTGCGGACAACCTCAACGGGAAAGTCCTTTTGGATGTCTCCAATCCGCTGGACGGCTCCAAGGGCTTTCCCCCCTCGCTGACGGTTTGCAACACGGACAGCATCGCCGAGACCATCCAACGGAGCTACCCAAAGGCCCGTGTTGTGAAGTCTCTCAATACGGTCAGCGCGCCGGTGATGGTGGACCCTGGGCGCCTTCCCGCTCCCCATGACATTTTCATGGCCGGCAACGACGCCGACGCCAAGTCCACGGTTTCGGCTTTGCTGCAGGAATTTGCGTGGGAACCCGGGCACATCCGGGACCTGGGCGGACTGGACGCAGCACGGGGAATGGAAATGTGGTTGCCCCTGTGGCTGCGGATTTTCATGCAGCAGCCCCAAGGGAAAATGTTCAACATTTCGATCGTCTCCGAGTAGTTACCCAGCAACAGACCGCAAAAGGCGCGCCCTGCACGGCAGGACGCGCCTTTTGCGGCGTTCGGCTGTGGGAGCTAGCCGCCCAGCAGCGCCCGGTGCGCTTCCCGCCGTCGTGCTTGTTCTTCGGGGTCCGGCACCGGCAAGGAGGCGATCAACCGCTTGGTGTACTCATGCTGCGGTGAGCCCATCACGTGGTTTCCGATCCCCTGCTCCACCAGCTGCCCCTTGTAGAGGACGCCTACCCAGTGGGACAACATGTCCACCACCGCGAGGTCGTGGCTGATGAAGAGCGCCGCAAATCCGAACTGTTCCTGGATGTCCTTGAACAGGTCCAATACCTTGGCCTGCACCGACACATCCAGCGCGGACGTCGGTTCGTCGGCGATAAGGAGCCGCGGGTTCAGCGCCAGGGATCGTGCCAGGGAAGCGCGCTGGCGTTGCCCGCCGGAGAGTTCGTGCGGGTACCGCTGCGCGTACGACGCCGGCAGCTGGACTGACTCGAGCAACTCGCCGACCTTCTTACGCGCCTCAGCCGCACCCGGCTTGGTGTGGATCATCAGCGGCTCAGCGACGCACTCACCGATGGTGAGGTGCGGGTTGAACGACGCTGCAGGATCCTGGAACACAAAACCGATCTCTTTGCGCAGCGGCCGGAAAGTCCGCTCCTTGAAGTCCAGCATTTCGTAGCCCAGCACCTTCAGGCTTCCGCCCGTTGTCCGGTTCAAGCCCGCGATGGCCCGTCCAATGGTGGATTTGCCTGAACCTGACTCCCCTACCAGGCCAAAAACCTCGTTCTCGGAGACGGTGAAACTGACATTGTCCACTGCTTTGAACCCGTGCCTGCCGAAACGGCCAGGGTATTCAATGGTGAGGTTCTTTGCCTCCACCAGGACTTTTCCGTCCTGGTGGAGCCTGCTGCGTGCCCCTTCGGAGGCCGAGTCGCGGCCCAGGTGGGGCACGGCGGCGAGGAGCTTCCGGGTGTACTCCTGGCGGGGCTCAGCGAAGAGCACCTTGGAGGGGGCCTCTTCCACGACGTCGCCCTGGTACATGACCACCACCCGGTCTGCGAGGTCTGCCACGACGCCCATGTTGTGGGTGATGAGCACGATCGACGTCCCGTAGTTGTCCCGCAGGTCCCGGAGCAGTTGGAGGATCTCGGCTTGTACCGTGACGTCAAGGGCCGTGGTGGGTTCGTCGGCCACGATCAGGCCCGGATCCAAGGCAAGCGCGGCGGCAATGACCACGCGTTGTTTCTGTCCGCCGGAGAACTGGTGGGGGTAGTAGTTGACCCGTGTCTCGGGATCGGGGATTCCTACTTTGCGCAGGGCCTCGGTGGCTCTTAGTTTCGCTTCCTTGGCGGAGATGCGCCCGCCGTCGGATGCATGTGCCCGGATGCCCTCGGCAATCTGCCAGCCAACGGTGAAGACCGGGTTCAAAGCAGTGGAGGGTTCCTGGAAGACCATCGCCACGTCGCGGCCGCGGATCTTGCGCAGCGCGGACTTGCTGACGCTGATCACGTTGTTTCCGTTGATCAGCACTGCGCCCGAACTGATGGCTGTTTCCGGAAGCAGGCCAAGAATGGTCTTGGCTGTGACTGTTTTTCCGGAGCCGGACTCCCCCACGATCGCGACGACTTCGCCGGGGTTTACCTCAAGGCTGACATCCTTGACGGCGTGTACGTCTCCGCCGTCGGTGGCGAAGGTGACTTGGAGATGGTCAATGGTCAGGACCGGCTGCCCTGTGGGCGCCTGGTCCGAAACTTGTCCGAGATTGGTGGTCATGGCTTACCTGCCTCTGCCGGTGCGGACGGCGTTCCTGGTGATGCCGGAGTTCCTGCGCCGCCCCCCGCTCGTTTGCGTCCCCGGATACGGGGGTCGTTGAGGTCGTTGATGCTCTCGCCCACGAGCGTGAGGCCCAGGACCGTGAGCACAATCGCGATGCCGGGGAAGACACCGGTCCACCAGATACCGGAGGAGGTGTCTGCCAGTGCCTTGTTGAGGTCGAATCCCCATTCCGCCGCGGAGGTGGGCTCAATGCCGAATCCCAGGAAGCCCAGACCCGCCAACGTGAGGATCGCTTCAGAGGCGTTGAGGGTGAACATGAGCGGCAGGGTTCGGGTGGCATTCTTGAAAATGTGGCGACCGATGATGCGCATGCTGGAGGCGCCAAGAACCTTGGCCGACTCCACGAACGGCTCTGCCTTGAGCCTGATGGTTTCGGCACGGATCACCCGGAAGTACTGCGGAACGAACACCACAGTAATGGAGAACGCGCATGAGAAGATACCGCCCCAGAAGCTGGACTGGCCGCGGCTGATGACGATTGAAATGACGATTGCCAGGAGCAAGGTGGGGAAGGCATAGATGGCGTCGGCCACCACTACCAGTATCCGGTCCAGCCACCCGCCGAAGTACCCGCTGAGCAGGCCAAGGGCGACGCCGAGGAAGAGTGACATGGCAACGGAAACAATGATGACCGTTACAGCCGTCTGCGATCCCCAGACAACGCGGGACAGGACGTCGTAGCCGCCAACTGTGGTCCCCAGCAGGTGCTTGCCTCCGGGGGCCTGCTGGGTGGGGAAGGAACCCGAAGCGTCACTGAGTTGGGAGTAGCCATAGGGCGCCAGCAGGGGCGCAAAAATGCTTGTGAGGATGAACAGCCCGCTGAGGACGACGCCAACAACGAGCATGCCGCGTTGTAGCCCGACGCTCTTCTTGAGGTGTGAGATGACAGGGAGCCGGGAGAACAGCGGCTGCCTTGGCGGGGTGAGTGTGGGGGTGCTCATGGTCAGTACCTCACTCGGGGGTCGATGAGCGCGGCAATGATGTCCACGATGAAGTTGGTAACGGCCACGATGATGGCCAGCAGGACCACAATGCCCTGTACCGCGACGAAGTCACGGGCGTTGAGGTACTGGACCAGTTGGTATCCCAGACCCTTCCATTCGAAGGTGGTCTCCGTCAGGATTGCACCACCGAGCATGAGCGCGATCTGTAGCCCCATCACGGTGATGATGGGGATGAGGGCTGGCTTGTAGGCGTGCTTGGTCACGAGCCGGAACTCGCTGACGCCCCTTGAACGTCCTGCCTCGATGTAGTCCTTGCCCAGGGTCCCGATCACGTTGGTTCGGACCAGCCGCAGGAAGACACCGGCAGTGAGCAAGCCAAGGGCAATGGCGGGAAGGACAGCGTGGGAAACGACGTCGCCCAGTGCCGTGAAGTTGCCGCTGCGGATGGCATCAAGCCAATAAATGCCCGACGGCGCCGCGAGGCTGCTCATGGTCAGTTCAGTCCGCGTTGACGCACGTCCAGCTACCGGGAGCCAACCGAGCCAGACCGAGAAGGTCAGCTTAAGCAGCAGCCCCGAGAAGAACACGGGCGTTGCGTAGCAGAGGATTGCAAAAAACCTCAGGAAGGCATCCGGGGTCTTGTCCCGGTGCTGGGCGGCGATGAGGCCGAACGGGATACCGACGGCGAGCGCTACGATCAGCGCGTTGATGGAAAGCTCGAGCGTTGCTGCGCCAAAAGTGGTGAGTACCTCCACAACCGGCCGCCGGTCCGTGATGGTGGTGCCGAAGTTGCCGGTGATGAGCTGGCCCAGGTACTCGAAGTACTGCACCAGGACCGGCCGGTCGTAACCGGCGTCGTGGATCCGCTGGGCCAGGACATCGGGAGGAAGCCGGCCACCTTGCGCTGCCGTGATGGGGTCGCCGATGACCCTCATCAGGAAGAACACGAGGGTCACCAGAATGAAGACGGTAGGGATGATCAGGAAAAACCGGATCACGATGTACCTGCCGAGCCCACCCCCGCCCTTGGACTTGCTCCTGGGAGCAACTACCCCGGGCTCAGCCTCGGGTACTTCTATAACTGTTGTCATTGTTACCTGTATTTCCTGCCCGTGGATTGCGCGGGATTGGCTGATACGCGCCGGCCACGATGGTGGTCAGCAAGGGAGGCGGGACACTGGATCAGTGGCCCGCCTCCCCCATCACAGAGTGTTGTTACTTGGACACGGTTCCGAGACGGAACTTGAAGGAAGGATCCAGCGTCTTGTCGACGCCGTTCACACCGCTTCCAACAACAGCCACCTGGGCGCCTTGCAGCAGCGGCAGGGTGGAGATGTCCTTGGCCAGCGCGTTCTGGACGTCCTTGATGTCCGCTTCACGCTTGGTCTTGTCGGCTTCGGTGAGCTGCTTGCCGATGAGGTCGTTCACCGTGGGGTTGTTGTAGTGGTTCTTCAGGAATCCGCCTTCGGGGAAGAACGGGGTGAGGTAGTTGTCGGCGTCGCTGAAGTCCGGGAACCAGCCAAACTGGAACAGCGGGTACTCGTCGGCACGGCTGGCCTTGCTGTAGGTGACCCATTCGGTGGACTGGAGATTCACCGTGAACAGGCCGGACTTCTCCAGCTGCTCTTTGATCATGGCGTACTCGTCACCGGATGATCCGCCATAGTGGTCCGGGTTGTACTGCAGGTTCAGGGCCACCTTGTCAGTGATTCCTGCATCAGTGAGCACCTTCTTGGCCTTGTCCAGGCTGGGCTTGCCGGCGTCGCCGTAAGCATCCTTGAAGGACTCATTGGCTCCGAGGAATCCGCTGGGGACATTGGAGTAGAGGGGCAGGTAGGTGCCCTTGTAGACCTGGTCGGCGATCGCCTGGCGGTCCACGAGGTTGGCCACGGCCTGGCGGACTGCCAATGCCTTGGCCGGGTCCGCTCCGGTTGCCTTGGTTCCAAACGGCATGGTGTCAAAGTTGAAGGTGATGTAGCGGATCTCGCCACCCGGACCCGTCAGTACCTTGACCTTGGAATCCTTGCGGAGATCGTCGATGTCCGTAGCGCTCAAACTGCGGAAGGCGACGTCGATGGCGCCCTGCTGGATTTCCAGCTTCAGGTTGGTGGGGCTGGCGTAGTACTTGATGGTGGCTGCATCGTTGGCCGGCTTCCCAAGGACGCCCTTGTAGTCGGCAAAGGCCTTGAAGCTGACAAGTTCGTTCTTCTTGTAGCTGTCAATGGTGTACTGGCCGTAGAACGCGTTCGCCTTGATGATCTCGTCGTCGGAGAGGATCTTGTCTGCCGGGAAGACCTCGTCATCGACGATCGGAGCGGCAGGGCTGCTGAGTATCTGGCTGAAAGTCTGATCGTTGGCGTTCTTGAGCTTGAACACCACGGTGGTGGCATCGGGTGCGCTGACGCTCTCGATGTTCGTCAACAACGATGCCGGACCGGCAGGATCATTGATGGCCACCTGGCGGTCGAAGGAGAACTTCACGTCCTTGGAATCCAACGTGTGGCCGTTGGCCCATTTGAGCCCGGACTTGAGCTTGACTGTGTACTCGGAAGGGGCCGTGAAGGACGAGGATTCTGCCAGGTCCGGTACGGGTTCCGCCCCGCCGGGCTTGGAGTTCAGGAGGAAGGAGTAGACCTGGTTCATCACCATGAATGAACCGTTGTCATAGGAACCCGCAGGGTCCAGTGATGTGACTTTGTCTGTGGTGCCGTAGGCGATGGGGCCCGCGGCCGCCGGAGCAGACGAGGAGCCGCCGCCGGAGGGGCCCGTGCATGCCGTCAAGGCGAATGCGGAGATGCCCGCCAGCGCGATAGCGCCATGCAGGGCCTTCTTGTTCAGTGCCATCTGGTGAACCTTCTGTTCGATGGATTCGATGCTCCGCCGTGGGATATTTGTGACGGAGCACACTCTTAGTGCCTCGATTCAACCAGACTTCGAAGCCTGCGAACCCCCGTTTTGGTGATTTGAGACACAAAATTTACTTTCCAGTAGCTTCGCCCGGGCACCACGGGAGCATTGCCGGACGGGTGGGACGGGAATATGGTTTATCCCGGGTGCTCAACCGCTGGATCACACGTCGAAAGTCAGGCTCATGGACAAGGCAGCCCTTTGTGTGGGGATCAACAAATTCAAGTACCTTCCGGAGTCCAGCTGGCTTCACGGCTGCGTCAACGACGCCGAGGATCTGGCCGGACTGCTCGAGGAAAGCTATGGATTTCCCGCGTCACAGATCACAGTCCTGAGGGATGACAAAGCAACCAAGAAGATGGTCCTGGCCGAAGTCAACAAGCTGGTGGACGCAGCGGCAGAGGGCACGGTCCAGCAGATCGTGTTCACCTTCTCCAGCCATGGCACACAGATTCCCGACACAGGCGGCGACGAAGACGACAGCCTCGATGAAGCTTTTGCCTGCCATGACATCAACGATTCCGGTGACTCCTGGGATCCCGGCACGGTCATTTCAGACGACGAACTGGCTGCCGTGTTCGGCCGCCTTCCTGATGGCGTCCTCATGGATGTGCTGCTTGATACCTGCCACAGTGGTACCGGACTGAAGTCACTGGACCTGATTCCCGGCCGGCGGCCGCGCTTCCTGCCGGGGCCAACGCCCCGGGCCGTCATGGCGAACGAGGACCTGGAGACCCGGACCCTGCGCGACATCGTCAAGACCGCCAAGCTGTCCACACCGGTCCTCATGGCGGCCTGCAGATCCGACCAAACCGCCGCGGATGCCCTGATGGAAGGCCGGTACAACGGCGCGTTCACGTACAACCTGGTCAAATGCCTGCGCAGCGACGGAAGCTTGGGGCGGGCTGACCTCCTCAAGGAAGTAAGCAAGGGATTGAAGGCCGGCGGCTTCGACCAGGTGGCGCAGCTTGAGGCCTCAAGGACTGCACGCAAGGCAGCCTGGGGAGCCTGAACGCCGTTCCCAGGCTGGCGGGCAGCGGGCCCGCGTGGTTTCGTTTGCGGTGCTAGTCTCCGGTTCCGTGGAATTTGTTCCGTACCCCGGATGAGGCCGCCTGTTCGGCTTCGTGATGCTGGTCGGAACCGAACAGCTGGCCCTGCCGCTCCCTGTCCATGACAGGCTTGAGTGCGGCGTATACCAGGCGGCCACCGGCGTCGAACCTCAACAGTCCTCCTCCGCGAACGTCGATGAAGTCCCGCCCGGTCTTCACGCCAAGGCGCACATAGGCTTCCTTCCGGCTCATCCTGACCGTCTGGATGAAGGAGGCTCCGATCTCGGAAATGATGAAGCCATCGGGCGAAACGCGCTCGGAAGTCCGGACCCGGGTGGAGCTCAAGGGGGTACGCCGCTCGAGGCGGGCCGCTTCCAGGAGCCGCGGGTTCTCCCACACGAAGCGCTGCACTTCCTGGGGATCTGATCCCAGCGCCGAAAGGCGGATCGGGTAACGGAGTCCGCTGTAGTTCTCCACTCCGCTGATGTTGTTCAGCGAGACCCGGCGGAGGCCGATCGCGGAAAACTCGGCCTGCAGCGCTTCCCGGTATCCGTGGGCGTCGTCAGGAACCATGTCCAGGTCTGCGGCAATGATTCCGCGCAGGAGGTCGCGCCAGGAAACATCCACCGGTGGCATGTAGGACAGGCCCCGGATCACCATGCGAAGGATCCTGGTCGCAACAATCGAACCGGATTCGGCCTTCTGCTGGAGGCTGTGGAACCCGCCATAGCGGGCGTTCCTCTCGGCCCACAACCGCTGAACGGCCCTAAGCACCGCACCCACCACAACAGCACCGCGCGCATGGGGTTCGGGGAGCAGTTGCCACCCCTCGGGCGCGGCCCCGACGAACGGCTCGCGCAGCGGCCCACGGGCAAAGAGATCCCGCGCGAAGTCAAAAAGGGAACGCATCAGGACTTCGTCGTCAACCTGCTGCCCCACTTCGAAACCACCTGCTGCGGCTTCGAGCTGCCGGTACACAACCTCCTTGGAGGAGAACACGGAGAGGATGGCCACGATGTCGGCCAGCGCCTCGTGCATGGCCAGTTGTTCCATGGTGGCCATCTGGTCCGCCCACGCTGGCCTGAACCCATCAAGGATCGCATGCGTCACTTCGTGGGCAACTATGTCGCGGTACAGGGCAGTAGGGACCTTGTATCCCATCCGGTCCACGGAACCGAAACGAATGATGTTGGTTCCCCGCTCGTAACCGGTGTCCGTGGCGGTCACCAGGTCGCGGGCTTTGAGCACCACACGCCCTTCGGGATTCCAAGGCATGCGCCTGCCCAGGGTGGATTCGAAGATTTCCAGCGTGCTCATGGCGACACCGTAGACGTGCTGGGCAAGAAAGCGGGTGTCATCCAGGAGCTCGCGCAGGCCGGCCGGCGGTGGTTCGGAAATCAACCGCCAAGGATCTCCCGGTTGCGTCAGGCTGACCGGGGAGACAGTGGTCCCCCGCCACTTCCGGATATGGATGGCGTAACGGTGGCCGGTGGGACCTCTCCGCAACCGTTCAACCGGTATGCGTACCTGTGCCGTCAGTGGCGGGCCCCCGGCGGGGGCTATCGGCCCCTCAGCAAGGATGGTCAAGGAAACCATCTGCCCGGCTTTGATGTCCCCCGGGCTCTTCTTTGGAAATGCCACAGTCATCGCCGTCCCGAATGCGGACCCCAAACACCGCAGCGGAAACGCTGCTTAGCCCAGTATGGTGGCGGGGCATTCCGGAGGCAATGGCTATTGGAGGGCTACCCGCTGAAGGGAGCGGGCGGCGTCGATGGTTGCCTGTCCCAGGACTCTGCTGCCCTGGTAGAGAACCACGGTCTGGCCGGGGGCCACACCACGCAGGGGATCGGTCAAGGTAACCACAAGCTCTGCCCGTTCCACACCGGACTCATCCTCAACGGCTTCCACCCGCGCTACTGCGGGGACGGGATCTCCGTGGGCACGGACCTGGGCGTGGCATTCGAATGCAACGCCAGTGGCAACCTCAGGGATGGGCAGGCCGGCCCAGGAAACCTTGATGCCGCGGATCTCGTCGATCGCCAGCAGGGCTTCGGGGCCTACAACTACCTTGTTTTCCTTGGGGCGGATCTCCAGGACGAACCTCGGCTTGCCGTCAGCGGCGGGAGTGCCCAGCTTCAGTCCGCGCCGCTGTCCGACAGTGAAGGCGTTGGCACCCGGGTGTTCGCCCACCTTGGCGCCGGTTTCATCAACGATGTCACCGGTTGTCATCTCGATCTTTTCAGCCAACCAGCCACGGGTGTCGCCGTCGGAAATGAAGCAGATGTCGTGGCTGTCCGGCTTGTTGGCCACGGACAGGCCGCGCCGCTCAGCTTCGGCACGAACCTCGGCCTTGGATGGCGTGTCCGCCAGCGGAAACATGGAGTGCTTGAGCTGCTCATGGGTCAGGACGCCAAGGACGTAGCTCTGGTCCTTTGCCCAGTCGGCGGCGCGGTGGAGTTCGCGGTTGCCGTCGGCGTCTTCGATCACCTTGGCGTAGTGACCGGTGCAAACAGCATCGAAACCAAGGGCGATCGCCTTCTCCAGCAATGCCGCGAACTTGATGCGCTCGTTGCAGCGCATGCACGGGTTGGGCGTCCGGCCGGCGGCGTATTCGTCGATGAAGTCCTGGACGACGTCTTCCTTGAACCGCTCGGAGAAGTCCCACACGTAGTAAGGAATCCCCAGGACATCGCAGGCCCGCCAGGCATCACGGGAGTCCTCAATGGTGCAGCAGCCCCGGCTGCCGGTGCGCAGGGTCCCCGGCATGCGGGACAACGCGAGGTGGACCCCCACGACGTCGTGCCCGGCCTCAACGGCTCGGGCGGCGGCCACGGCGGAGTCCACTCCGCCGCTCATTGCTGCAAGTACTCGCATGCTGGCTTTCTGGATCAAGGGATGTGGCGGCCTCTCGGCTCGTGAGAGCCGTGGACGCCCATCCATTCTATGGGCGATACCACGTCAGAGGTAAATCCTCTTGACGGACCCACCGTGGGCTTCTAAAGTCAAGATTACTGGTTTTAGAATCGAGCTGACATGGCAGAAGAAGCGATAGTCATAGCCGGTGGCGGACTGGCAGGCGCCACCGCCGCCAGAACCCTGAGGACCGAGGGCTACGCCGGCGCAGTCACCCTTCTGGCGGCCGAGGCGCGGACCCCTTACATCCGGCCTCCCCTTTCCAAGGAGTTTCTCCTGGGGAAGGCAGATGAAGCATCCGTGGAGGTGGTGCCGGCCGATTGGTACCACGAGAACGACGTCGAACTCCTCCTTGGCACTCCGGCCACGCGACTGGATCCCGGCGGCCACACGGTTGCACTGGCCGACGGCCGGAGGCTGCCGTACAGCAAACTGCTGATCGCCACAGGAGCGCGGCCCCGCAGAATCCCGCTCCCCGGAGCCGATCTTGACGGCGTCATGACCTTCCGGACCTTCGAGGACAGCCTGCAGCTCAGAGCTGGCCTGGCAGGCGGGGGACGCAAGGTAGTCATGGTCGGATCCGGATGGATCGGTATGGAACTGGCGGCCGCTGCGTGCACTTACGGAAACGAGGTGACCCTGCTCGGCCTCGAGGACATCCCGCTGAGCGCGGCCATTGGACCCGAGCTGGGCACGTTCTTCCGTCAGCTGCACGAAGACCAGGGTGTCAGCTTCCGTCTCCCTGCGAGCGCGGCCTCCATCGAAGGACGGAGTGGGCGGGCAACAGCGGTCCTGACCGATTCCGGCGAAACGTTACCCGCCGACGTCGTCATCATCGCAGTGGGCGTCGCTCCGGACACGGCGCTGGCGGAGACCGCCGGGCTGGCCCTGCGCAATGGAATCCTGGTTGATGCCGGTTTGAACACCAGCGCCCCGGATGTCCTGGCGGCAGGGGACGCAGCCAACGCGTTCCACCCCTTCACCGGCGGGCATCAGCGCAGCGAGCACTGGGCCAACGCGCTCAATGGCGGCAAAGTCGCCGCAAAGTCCATGATGGGGCAGGACGCAGTACTGGATGCGGTGCCGTACTTCTATACTGACCAGTTCACCGTGGGCATGGAGTACTCCGGCTACCCGTCGCTGGCCGCGGGCATGGAACCGGTGATCCGTGGCTCAATGGAGGACGGCAGCTTCATCGCCTTCTGGCTGAGTCAGGAGAGGGTGGTTGCCGGCATGAGCGTCAACCAGCGGCGTGTCCAGAAACCCATCAAGGCGCTGATCTCCCAACGGGTGGCAGTGGATGTCCGCCAGCTCACCGACCCGGACGTATCCCTCGAAGAACTGCTGCCTGGATAGGCCTGCAATCGTGGTGGCTTAGGCCACACCCCGCCGGGCAACGGTAGCCGCAGTCTGGATGGAGGACTCATGACCGGCCATGCCTGCTTGCCGCGCCCTGGCGCAAGCTTCCGGAAGTGCCTTCAGGAGGGCCTCGACATCAGCTTCGGTGGATGTGTGTCCCAGGGTGAAGCGCTGGGCGCCACGGGCAGTATCCTCATCGAGTCCCATCGCCAGCAGGACATGCGAGGGCCGCGGCACACCGGCGGTGCACGCCGAACCCGTTGAGGACTCAACACCAGCGAGGTCCAGCAGAAAAAGCAGTGAGTCGCCTTCACAACCGGGGAAGGTGAAGTGGGCATTGCCGGGAAGCCGGCCTTCACCCGCGGCGCCTCGGAGCACCGCGTCGGGAACCGCTTCGAGGACTCCCCGGATGAGGTGGTCGCGCAACGCCGCCAGCCGTTCCCGCTCCTCCGGCAGCTTCGCGGTGACCGCTTCTGCTGCCGCGGCGAAAGCGGCGACGGCGGGGGTATCCAATGTGCCGGAGCGGACGTCCCGTTCCTGGCCTCCCCCGTGCTGGACGGGAGTCAGCTTCACGGACCTGCCAAGGAACAGCGCACCAACACCCACGGGACCGCCCAGCTTATGTCCCGACACGGACATGGCAGACAAACCCGAGGCCCTGAAATCGACCGGGACTGATCCGAAGGCCTGCACAGCATCCGAGTGGACGGGAATGCCATGCGGCGAGGCGAGCTCCACGATCCCGGCTACCGGCTGGATGGTGCCAACCTCGTTGTTGGCCCACATCACCGTTACCAGGGCAATGGATTCGGGATCCCGGCTGATCTCCTTCCGGACAGCATCCAGCCGGACCGCACCTTCGCTGTCCACGGGAAGCCATGTGACGTCCGCCCCTTCATGGCGCTCAAGCCACTCGACGGTGTCCATGACCGCGTGATGTTCGACGGCGGAACAGAGGATGCGGGTCCGGCGGGGGTCTTCGTCGCGGCGGGCCCAGTAGAGGCCCTTGACTGCGAGGTTGTCCGCTTCTGTCCCACCGGATGTGAAGATGACTTCCGATGGATGGGCGCCTGCCGCGGCGGCGAGGGTTTCGCGGGCGTCCTCTACGGCGCGCCGTGCCCTGCGTCCGGCACCGTGGAGGGAGGACGGGTTTCCCGTCTTCGCCAACTCACGTGTCATGACGGTCAGCGCTTCCGCCGAAAGGGGCGTGGTGGCGGCGTGGTCAAGGTATACAGGCACCTTGCCATTCTACCGATGCCGAAGCTCAGCATTCAGTGTTGTTCCCTGCGGGGGTAATGCGTGCGCAGCAATGCCCATCGCCCGGATCGGGCACTACGGCCCCGGGCGGCAAACCCGATGCGGAAGCCACTCCCCGAAGGAAGGCGCCGTTAATGGCGCACACCACGTCCTCGTGGTCCTGCGACAAGCGATGGAAAGGACAGTTGCGCAGGCGGTACCCTCCTGATTCATCCGGGGACGGCTCATAGCCGAGCTCGCGCAGGGCACCAGGAAAGTCGCCCGGCCTTCCGGAGAGCCTCCCCCGGTCCGCGGCGACCTCACCCAGGACAGCTTCCACGGGCACGCCTTGGGCCGTGGACCGTGAGATCGCCTCAGCCATAAGATGCCCGGCAAGGTCATAGTGTCGTTCGGGGATGGAGACTGTTACTTCCTGAAGTTCCGGACTGTAGAGCTTTGCCGGCCGCCCGGAACCGGGTCCCGTTTTATGCGCGGGCTTCCTGAACTGCACACTCAGGAGTCCTTCACGTACCAGCCTGTCCAGGTGAAAGGATGCCGTGCTCCGCGGAAGGTCCATGGCGGAGGCGGCCTCGTCACGGCCGACCGGCTGCCCGGCGCGCAGGACGTACTCAAAGAGCCGACGGCGGTGTGAGTCGCCAAGGGTGGCTACGGCCGCGATTCTTCGGGCCCATGGAAGACCGGTTGTACCCATGCCCACAGAATAACTCTAAAAACAAGGTCCGTTGCTTTAGTCCTGGCGCTCATTGCCAGACCCCGAACCGCGGGAAATACGTGCCGCCGCCGTCCCGCTACGACGGTGGAACCACCGCCAGCTTCGCTGCGACCTCAGCCCGTGCCTTGGCCAGGGAGGCGTCATCAGGACAGGCCAGGGAGATGTACACAGAGGACGCAGGTGCGCTGAACAGCCTGGCAAGCACCACCACCGGTTGGCCGCCCGATGCTGCGGAGGATTCCAACGCCAGGAACTCCACGCTGCGAACCGGCTTATCGGTGTCCTGGCCCCACCTCAATGAGGCCGGCTTCAGCTTGTCCACGTTAATTCCTGCATCAAGGTAGTGAAAAAGTCCCTTGGTGGACGCAGCATCGTCACCGGCCACAACCAAAGGGCCCTGGTTGACGCTGACGCGCGCTGCCAGCGTGCACCCGTCCGACTTCCTGAAGCGGGCCTCGCCTTGGAGGCCGGAGTGCACCACGGACCAGCCGGGCACCTCCTCCAGCTTGCTGGACACTGTCACGGGATCACCGGGAGCCAAAGTACCGCCCGCCGTCAACGGCAGGTCCTTCGCGGCCACAGCCTCGGCATCATGCCCGGGCGTGATGGTGGGAGTGGCGAGAGTGGATTGCGACGGCGACGGCTTCGGTGCCGAAGGGTCCGGAACGTTCACACTGCAGGAAACCAGCACGACGCCTACGGTTCCCAAGGCAACTGACCCCGCCAACCGCCGTCGAACGCTGAACGCCACCTGTTGCTCCCGCCTCTATGCCATGCCGCCTGACTGCGCCCTGCCGCGTCCGAGTCTAGCCGCCCGCAATCATTCTCCGCCCGGGCGGGGCAATCTAGGCAAGGACATGCAGCGCCAATGGAAGGACATCGATGTCCGCAGGCAACGCCCCAAGCCGCTCACCATCCGCGTAAGCCACAACTCCCTCGGCCTCCAGACGGACTTTCCGGACGCGGCGGATCATCACCTCGGGCCGGCTTGTGTGCTTGCCCGCAAAGACTTTCGGAAAGATAGCGAGGAACTTCAGCCGCGACAAGGGCTCCACCACAAAAAGATCAAGCCATCCGTCATCCGGCAACGCGTCGGGGGTGATGCGCATGCCGCCACCGATGGATTGCCCGTTCGCCACGGAAATGAGCAACGCACCCTGGTCCCAGCACACACCGTCGACACAAACCCTGTACTCAATCCGGCGGAAAGAACCAAGCTCCCTCAGCATCGCCAGGTTGTAACGGCCCTTCCCCCGCGGCCAGCGCCAGGAATTGGCGCGCTCGTTCACGGCGGCATCAAACCCTGCCGACAGTACGCCGGCGAAACAGGTGGTCTTCCCACCTGCCCTGACCCTGCCGACATCCATCCTCCGCCCGCCCGCCACCATGGCGTCAAGGACGCGCTGGCACGCACCAGCGGGATTGTTCAAGGGCAAACCCAAAAGCCGGGCCACGTCGTTGCCCGTTCCGCTGGGAATGATCCCGAGCGGTACCTGATGGCCCGCGAGCGCGTTGACGCCCAAGTGGATCATCCCGTCACCACCGACCACCACCAGCGCTGCCGCCTCCGCATCGGAGGCCAACACCTGTTGCACCAGCGTCACCAACGGCTCATAGCCGTCGGCCTGGAGAACGACGACGTCCCAACCGGCGGCGCGGAAGTACTCTGCGGCTTTGTCCCCCGCCCCGCGGGACCTGCCAAAAGAAGCCGCCGGGTTTACGGCCAGCACAATGCTTCCCTGCGCCGCGGAGGATCGGGAACGTTCCGGAGGAGTCACAGCCCGAATTATGCCAGCCGGGGAACCACGCGCCCCGGTGCCGACGTTCACATAGTGGCTGGATAAACTTGCCAGTACCGCCCCGATGGAGCGGCCGTCATCCTAGAGAAGGGCCCGTGCTTGGCCGAGGGCAGCAGTTCGCACTATCAGGTTCTCCGTGTAGCCGTCACCGCGACGGACAAAGAGATCAAAGTGGCCTACCGCAAGGCTGCCCGGAAAGCCCACCCCGACCACGGTGGAGAGGCAGAGACGTTCCGGCGCGTAACCCTGGCGTACGAGACACTCATCGACCCACAGCGCAGGGCCGAATACGATCGCCGATACGCCAGCGGTACCTCCGGACGCGCCCAGGCCCGGCCAGGAGACTACTCGGGCACGCCGGCGCCAGGACCGTCGGCAACCACCAACGTCAAGCGGCCCCCGACGCAACGCAACACCGCCGGCGATCCACCGGTCTACGTTCCCGCCTTCGACGACCCCAACGAAGTCCCCCTTGTTACGGCAGCTGAAGCGGCCCAACAAGTACACGGGCTTCCCCGCAAGCGCGGAATCTTCGGAGCCGAGGCCCGGATCCAACGGGAAATGCGCACGGTGCAGCTCATCAGCCGGCAGGTCCTTCCCGCCATCCCGGCCGCCCGGCTGATCAACGGCCTGCGCTCGCCGTCGGACAACAACCACATCGACCACGCGGTCCTCTCCGGCTACAGGCTGGCCTTGGTTGGTTCCATGCTGCTGCCCAAGGGCGCGTACGCCTGGGACGGTCATTCACTGCGCCACGGGGGCCGTTCCGTCGCTCCCCCGCAGCTGGCCCACATCGTCCGCCACATGCAGGACATCTTCCCCGAATTGAACGTCACCGGCTGGGTAGTACTGCACAGCCCGGACGGCAACCTGCACGAGCCCGTCATTGATCACTACGACAAGGGCCAGGGCAGCGCCGTCGAGATTGTCAATGGCGCTGGTCTTGTCCGGGGACTGAAGCAATTCCTGGGTTCGGGGCCCGCCCCCAACACCGTTGTGGTTCCCGTGCTGGCCAGGCTGCTTCGGGGTATGCACTAGCTTCGGGGTGTGGCGTGGCTCCGCATTGTGCCAGGTGTCCAACGCGCGCCTGACTAAGATGGGACGGTGTTCCGCATCCTCTTCCACACTCCAGAAATTCCGGGCAATACCGGCAACGCCATCCGCCTCGCCGCCATTACGGGCGCCGAGCTTCACCTGGTGGAGCCCCTTGGTTTCGATTTTTCCGATGCCAAGCTTCGCCGGGCCGGCCTTGACTACCACGACCTCGCTGTCGTCACGGTCCACAAAGACATCGAAGCAGCCTGGGAAGCACTGCAGCCCGAGCGGGTCTTTGCCTACACCTCCGACGGCGAGACGTCGTACACGGACATCGACTACCGCCCGGGCGATGTCCTGATGTTCGGACCCGAATCCGTGGGCCTGCCGGAGTGGCTCAAGCGCGACCCGCATGTCACTGCGCGGGTCCGGCTGCCCATGAGGCCATCCCTGCGTTCGCTCAACCTTGCCAACGCTGCCTCGATCGCCGTTTTTGAGGCCTGGCGGCAGAACGGTTTTGCCGGCGCCAAGGTGTAGCCCATCCACGGAGGCCACTGCACCGAATACCTTACGCAGGGACAATCCTGCAAGGGACATTCAGTGAGGGAGCCTCCGTGAGCGCGTTGCAGACCAGGGCTTTAGCACAGCACGGCCACATCGCCGCGCCCGCAACGCGACCCCGCAGTGCTGCCGGATTCAGACGCGACAACATATGCTGGACAGTAATGGACATCCCCAACAACCCCGGCCCCCCGGTCTACCAAGCTACCGGCACTGCCACTGACCTCAACACCCAGTTGACCGGCTTGCTTGAGCTCGTGGCAGCAAGAGACCAGCAGGCGTTCGCCGAGTTCTATGCACTGACCTCGCGGCGTGTTTTCGGCATGGCCAGGCGCGTACTCATAGACCCGGACCTCAGTGAGGACGCCACCCAGGAGGTCTTCATCCAGGTGTGGCAGGGTGCGGCCAACTTCGACCGCGCCGCGGGAACGCCTCTTGCCTGGCTCATGACCATCGCCCATCGCCGGGCCATCGACCGCGTCCGGGCAGTACAGGCGGCCACGGACCGCGAGGCCCGCTACGGTGCCGCGAGCCAGGACCTGGACCGGGACCTTGTTGCCGAAGAGGCAGACAGCAATCTCGAGGCCGAAGCCGTGAGCCGCTGTCTCGGTACCCTGACAGACACCCAACGCGAGTCCGTCCGTCTCGCCTACTACGGCGGCCTGACCTACCGCGAAGTGGCTGAACATCTCGGCGCGGCCGTACCAACCATTAAATCGCGCATCCGGGATGGACTGCTGCGTTTGAAGACCTGCCTGGGGGTGGGCTGATATGAGCGAAAACACCGGTGGAGGCTTTATCCGCAGAATGTTTGCCAACGACATCGCAACAGATCTCGCTGAGGGCCGCGTGCTCGAACTGGCTGAGATCTACGCCCTGGACGCCGTCAGCGACGACGAACGGGCCATGATCGATGACTATGTCAAGGACGCGCCCGAAGGACCCGAGTTCCTTGAGCGGGTCCGCGAGGCGCGCGAAACCCTGGCAGTGAGCTTCATTGCCGAGGACGAGCCCCCCGCAAGCCTCTTCGGCAACATCATGGAACGGATCACCCAGGAGGCAGCAGCCCCGCCGTCCGCGGAACCGGCAGTACCGACCGTGGCGGCTCCCGCCGTCGACGACCTCGCGGCGGCAAGGGCGAAACGCGAAGAGCGGCAGCGGACAAGCGGCGCACGCCGCTGGCTCGTTGGGGTGGCGGCAGCGGCAGTGATCGGTCTCGGCGGAATCGGCGTGGGCGCCTATGTTTCTGCGCAGAACGATCCCGTCAACCAGGTACTGCAGGCCCAGGATGTTCAGAAGCAGTCGGCCCCCGTTCCCGGCGGCGGTACAGCCACGATTTCCGCGTCATCGGCCAAGGATTCGTTCGTGGTCCTGATGGACGGGGTGGCCCCTGCTCCTGATGGCAAGGTCTACCAACTGTGGACGCTGCCCAAGGATGGCTCCGCGCCGGTTCCCCAGGGAACCATGGATGCCCAGACGCTCTCGAAACCAGCAGTGGTGAAGGGCTTGTCCTCGGCCTCGTCCGTTGCCATCACGGTTGAACCGGCCGGTGGGTCGAAGGCTCCCACCAGCGCTCCGGTCCTGGTGGTTGCCCTCAGCGCCTGAAGCGCAAGGAATTAATGCACGACGGCGGCCGTCCCACCTTGGGGACGGCCGCCGTCGTTGTTTGCTGCTTGATTCGTGAAGCTACAACACCAGCGACAGAAGCATCACGAAGCCGAAGCCGACTACGGAAATCAGTGTCTCCATCACGGACCACGTTTTGAAGGTCTGGCCCACCGTAAGCCCGAACAGCTCCTTGACCAGCCAGAACCCCGCGTCGTTGACGTGGGAGAGGAACAACGAGCCCGCGCCGATTGCCAAGGCGAGCAACGCCGCATGGGTTGGGCTCAGGCTGCTGGCCAGCGGCGCCACGATCCCCGCGGCTGTCACCGTAGCCACCGTGGCTGAGCCGGTTGCCAGCCGGAGCGCTACGGCAACAATGAAGCCCAGCACCAGGACGGACATGTTGGCGCCCTCGGCCCATTTCTTCACCGCGTCACCCACGCCCGCACCGATCAGGGTTTGTTTGAAACCGCCACCTGCACCAACGATCAAGAGGATCGCCGCGATCGGACCAAGGCTTTCACCCAGCTTGGCCGTGATCCTGCTGCCCGTGAATCCCACGGCATAGCCAAAGGTCACAATGGCCACCAGGACCGCAAGGGTCATGGCTACCAATGGCTGGCCCACAAAGTCGAAGAAGATCCGGATGGCCGGCGCAGTGTCAGGATTAGGCCAGATGATGCCGCCCAAGGCTTTCAGCAGCATCAGGACGACAGGGAAAATGATGGTTAGCAGGGTAACCACGAACGATGGCTGGCGCTTGACCTCACTGAGGTCCGCTGTGTGCTGGGTGTCGATGCCACCGGCAACTGCCGGGGCGTCGACAGGGACCCACCGCGCTGCCAGGCGCGAAAACAGGGGGCCACAGATAATGACTGTGGGGATTGCCACCAGGATGCCCAGGCCGAGGGTAGTTCCCAGTTCGGCCTTCACCGCACTGATGGCGATCAACGGTCCCGGGTGCGGAGGCACCAGGCCGTGAAGCACGGACAGACCGGCCAGCGCCGGGATCGCGATCCTCATGAGCTTCATCTTGGATCGCTGCGTCACCAGCACAATCACGGGGAGCAGCAGGACGAGCCCGATCTCGAAGAACATCGGCAACCCGATGATGACGGCCACCAGGGTGATCATCCAGACCAGCTTGTTGCCGCTTGCCTTGGCCAGCAGGGTGTCCACCACGCGGTTTGCTCCACCGGAGTCCGCGAGCAACTTCCCCAGCATGGCGCCGAGGGCGATCAGCAGCCCGACCTCCTTGAGGACGCCTCCCACACCGTCCTCGAAGTTGGTGATGACCTTGCCCAGTTCCACCCCGGAGGCGAGTCCGACGAAGGCCGAGCCCAGGACCAGTGCCAGGAAGGGGTGCAGCTTCAGCTTGGCGATCAGGACCACAATCAGGGCGATACCGAGCGCCGCCACCACCAGGAGCTGGGTGTCGTGCCCGGTCCATTCCTGCACCTGTGCGGCTGCTTGGAGGGCAATCACTTGGCGCCCGCTTCGGCGTCCCCGGTGACGGGGTGCAACCCAAGGCGTTCTATGACTTCATCGGCTTCTTCTGCCGGCGAGGCCGAGACGCACAGCGAAATGTAGTTCTCGTCCTCAGTCGGTTCCTCAAGTGCATCGAATTGCGACTCGAGCAACGACGGCGGCATGAAGTGGCCGTGCCTGGAGGCCAGTCGGTCGGAGATCTTGTCTTTGCTGCCTTGCAGGAACACAAAGACCACCCCTTCCGCACGGAGAACGTCCCGGTATTTCTTCTTCAATGCAGAACACGTGATGATCGCGGGCACACCTGCTTCGACGTGCCCGTTGATCCAATCGGAAATGATGCCAAGCCAGGGCCAGCGGTCCTCGTCGGTGAGCGCCTGTCCTGAGTGCATCTTGGCGACGTTCGCCTCGGGGTGCAGATCGTCGCCTTCGGCCAGATCCCATCCCAGTTTGCCGGCTAGCACTCCTGCCACGGTCGACTTGCCTGAGCCGGAGACTCCCATAATCACCAGCACGGGTTGTTGCGCAGTCTTCGCCATCAAAGTCTGCCTTCCTCGAATAAATATGATTTAACCGAGATCAAGCATATGACACGGGTTACACCACGGCAATGTCAGAAGCCGGCGATGGTGCTGGATCCGTTGACCGACACCACATGGAATGCCTCTACGCTGGTTCCCGTGGGGAGGCCGCTTCGCTCACCATTGGCCAGCATCATCCCCCGGACCACACGCTCCATCCCGGCAACATCGGGATGCTGGCTGGCGTGGACCCGGATGGCCTCAATCTTGGCATCCACGTGGGCCGACACGTCCACAAAATGGTTCTCCCTGGACTCCGGACTCGAGATGAACCACAGCCACGGAAGCTTGTACGCTTCAAGGCCGGCCGCAGCCAACTCGGGGTACGCGAACGGGTTCTCCACGGCAGGATAGACCGCCCGGGTCACCGCCTCCCCAGCTGCCAAATGGTCCGGGTGGCTCTTTTGAAGGCGGTCCCAGTTGCGTTCAGGGTGCATGGTCAACACAATGTCGGGGCGGATTTCACGGATAAGCTTCACCACCTGCTTGATGACGCCGTGTGACGGTTCCAGGTAGCCGTCGCGCTCGTGAAGGTAGTGGATGTCCGTCACGCCCACCAGTGCGGCAGCCCGTTGCTGTTCCTCGGCCCGAAGATCGATGATCCGGGCACGGTCCGCGGGATCAAAGCCGCCAGCATCGCCGTCGGTCATGATGCAGTAGCTGACCTGGACGCCGGCGGCCGTCCACGCGGCGATGGTTCCCGCGGCACCGAAATCGATATCGTCAGGATGGGCAGTAAAACAAAGCACCCGCTCGACGCGCTCCTTGGAGGCGTCGAACGGGCTCTTTGCTGACGTAGCGTCAGTAGGCAAGGGATCAGCCTTTCCGCTTCTTGATCTCGGCCGTAGCCTGCGGGATGACCTTGAACAGGTCACCGATGATGCCGTAGTCGGCGATTTCGAAGACCGGCGACTCGGCATCCTTGTTGACTGCGACAATCACCTTCGACGTCTGCATGCCGGCCTTCTGCTGGATGGCTCCGGAGATCCCGGCAGAGATGTACAGCTGCGGTGAAACCGTGACGCCCGTCTGCCCCACCTGTGCGTCATGGCCGATCCACCCTGCGTCGGTGGCAGCGCGGGAGGCACCCACGGCAGCACCGAGGGCATCGGCGAGTTCCTCAAGCGGACCAAAATCTCCGTCCACGCCGCGGCCGCCTGCAACCACGATCCTGGCTTCGCTGAGGTCCGGACGGCCGCTCACGGGCTTCTCGGCGCGTGCCGAAATACGAGCCGAACCTGCAACAGCGTCTCCCGGAACATCCACCGTGGTGGTTGCCGGAACAGACGCCTCGCCTGCTGGTGCAGGCTCAACGTTGTTGGCCTTGACCGAAAGCACCGTCACCGCAGTGGTGGCCTTCGCGGAGGTGTTGTAAGAGCCGGCCAGGACCGACTTGTGCGCGGTGCCATCAGGCTCCACACCAACAACATCGGTGATGACTCCGGCGTTCAGTTTGATTCCAAGCCGGCCGGCGATTTCCTTGCCCTCGGGAGAGTTGTCGAGCAGGACCGCCGTGGCTCCGGAGGTTGCGGCCGCAGCGGCCAGGTAGGCAGCCTTGGGACCCACCAGATAGTTGTCGAGATCGTCCGTGGACGGTCGGTAAACCGTCGTGGCGCCATAGGCACCCAGGGTGGCGGCGACGTCGTCGGACAGCTCGCCGGTAAGCGCGACGGCGGTCTCACCCAGCGAGCGGGCAATGGTCAGGAGCTCCAGGCTGCTCTTCTTGAGAGCGGCTCCCGGGTTGTCAATGAAAACAAGTGCATTTGCCATGGTTGGAGTCCCCTTTAGAGCAGCTTCTGGGCGGCAAGGAAGTCGACCAGCTTGATGCCTGCGTCGCCTTCGTCGGTGATGATGGTGCCTGCGGTGCGCGGCGGCCGCGCTTCGGCCGACTCAACCACGGTCCAGGACCCGGCGAGGCCGACCTGCGAGGCGTCCACACCGATGTCGGACAAGGTCAGGGAGGTGATCTTCTTCTTCTTGGCAGCCAGGATGCCCTTGAAGTTGGGATAGCGGGGCTCGTTGATCTGGTCAGTCACCGAAACAACGGCCGGAAGCGCAGCCTCAATAGTCTCAGAGTAGGGACCCGCGTCCCGGCGGGCCGTGACCTGGCCCCCCGCGATCTCCAGGCTGGAGGCGAAAGTCACCTGCGGGAGTGACAACCGCTCGGCGAGCTGGGCCGGGACCAGCGACGTCTCACCATCAGTGGACGCCATGCCCGTCAGGACCAGGTCCACCGGCCGCCCGTCGGCTGAGATGTGCCGGATCGCAGCAGCAAGCGCCAGCGACGTGGCAGCAGCATCCGAGCCGGCCAGAGCGTCATCGCTGAGGTGGACTCCCGAATACGCGCCGATCTGCAGCGACTTCTTGACCGCGTTGACCGCACCCGAAGGACCCATGCTCAGGGCAATGACTTCATTGCCCGCTTTCGGCCCGCCGCGTTCCTCGGCCAGCTGCAATGCAGCCTCGAGGGCATACTCGTCCAATTCGGACAGGATGCTCTCTTCGCGGTCGGTTGTGTTGGCAGGTCCGGTGATGTGCCGGTCGAACTGCGCGTCCGGGACGTGCTTGACCAGAACGACAATCTTCAATGTCTCTTCCACTGTCTTCGAAGCAGCCTTCCATGCTTGTGGACGGCCAACCGCAACAGCGTGGCCGTGAATTGCCCAGCGCGTGGGCTCGTCCTAGCTAAGCATATTGCCCGCAGAAAACCACTCCCAGCGTTAACCCCTGTTTCACCCCTGCGCAACCACGCCGGGACGGCACGACGACGGCCCGCACCTCCAAGGTGCCGGCCGTCGTCGGGCGTTGCCGCTTTCAGGCTTTACTGCTGTGCGGCGTCGAGGGTGACCTCGACCTCCTGGCTCTGGCCACCGCGCTGGATGGTGACCTTGACCTTGGCGCCTGCGGGCTGCTCCCGGACCGCTGCGGTCAACTGGTTGGGATCGCTGACAGCGTAGTCGCCGAACTTCGTGACGACGTCGCCCACCTTGATGCCCGCCTTGGCTGCGGCGGAACCGGAAGTCACCGAGGCGACTTCGGCGCCCACACTGAACCCTGAGTCGCTGCTGGTGGCCGACTTCGCCCGGACGGAAACACCGAACTGTCCATGGCTGGCCTTGCCGGAATCGATGATCTCCTGGGCAACGCGCTTGGCGTGGTTGATCGGGATACTGAAGCCCACACCGATGTTGCCGCTTGACGAATCGGACGTGCCGCTGCCGGCGGAGGCAATGGCGACGTTGACACCGATGATCTCGCCCTTGCTGTTGACCAACGCGCCGCCCGAGTTGCCCGGGTTGATCGCGGCATCGGTCTGGATCACGTTGATGGCAATGGAACCTTCATTTGCCGTGGACTGTCCCTGCTGTCCGTTGGGCGGCGCAAACTGGAAGCCCTGGTCACCGCCCTGCGAATTGTCGGTGCCCTCCTTGGGGGCAGCCGAGGAAGCCACGCTGATGGTGCGGTTGAGGGTGGAAACAATACCGTCCGTCACCGTGCCGGTCAGGCCCAAGGGCGAACCGATTGCGACGGCGGTGTCCCCCACGTTGATCTTGGAAGAGTCACCCAAAGTTGCGGGAACCAGACCTGACGCGTCACTGACCTTGATGACGGCGAGGTCCGACAATGGATCCGTTCCAACAACGGTTGCCTTGAGGACCTTGCCGTCACTGGTCCGGACCTCGATGGCGGCGTTGGAGGTAGCGCCGTCCAGCGTCACCACGTGGGTGTTGGTGAGGATATGGCCCTGATCGTCAAGGATGACTCCGGATCCGGTTCCGCCCTCGTTGCCGCTGGTTGCCTTGATGGTGACGACGCTGGGAGAAGCCTTGGCCGCCGCTGCGGTGATGACATTGACATCATCCTTGTTGTTCACGATCACAGTGCTGGACTGGCCACCCGTGGACGCCGCCGGGGCGGGGTTGTCCCACAACGCATTGCTGCCGGCGACAACTCCACCGCCGATGAGCCCCGCTGCGAGCATGCTCGCCACAAGGGTTCCCACACCGAAGGCGGGCTTGCGTTTGGTGGCTACCGTTGAGTGGCCGGGCGCGTGCTGCATGCCGGGGGTGTGCTGGCCCTGTGCTTGCTGGCCTTGTGCGCTGGTGAACTGCGGACCGGGGTTGTTGCCGGCCGGGTTCGCTCCGCCCCCATAGAAGGGCTGGTGCTGTGGGTAGCCGGGGCGCTGCGCCGGATCCTGCTGTTGCGGATTTGCGTAATAAGGCGGCTGGCCCGGCTGCTGCCCGTGGCCTTGCGCCTGCGGCTGGTAAGCCGGCAAGGGTGTGGTGGGTTGGGCTGCAGTTTGGTTGCCCTGGTTTTGACCTGAAGTCCAGGCAGGCTGCTGCGGCTGGGAGTCATCGCTGTGCCGGGAGGCGTCGTTGTGCTGGCCCGATGTTGCATGGGGCTGGGATGGCTCCCGGTTTTCCGGTGAGTTGCCCTGCGCTGGGTTCTCCGTCATGGGTCTTCCTTTCGTCCTCGTCTTCAACAACTATGTACCCAATAACTGGAACAAAAGGGGACGTTCGCTGGGAGCTTCCTGAAAGGTGCATTGCCGCGTTTATCTGCCCCTCCCGATGCCCCTCAACGACAGAACAATCCATGTTTCTCCTATATTTCGCTGGTGGCATATTCACCCCTGTGGACGGGTCATGGGGTGCACCATAGAATCAAGAGGAATTGCCACAGCGACCTGCGGCTTTACACCATGCGTGGGGGCGCTGAGCATTCTGTGACGATTGGTACGCCTTGTTCCAGTCGCAGACGTGCTGAAGGGTTGCACATGCGGTCAATATTTAAACGCGTACTCGCTGTCATCGGCGTGGCTGGATTGTTGGCCCTCCCGGCCGGCGCGGCTTGGGCAGAGAGCCCGGTGACACTCGATCCCACCACCAAGATTGTGGATTCGGCTGGCGTACTTGGTGGAGACAAAGCGAAGGTCGAAGAGGCCATCCAGAAACTCGGTAAAGACCACGCCATGACGCTGCATGCCGTGTTCGTAAAACGCTTCGAGGATCCTACAGATCGCGTTGCGTGGGCTGCCGAGGTCGCCGACAAAGCAAAGCTTGGGCCGAACGCCCTGGTTCTCGCTGTGGCAACCGAGACGCGTCAGTACCAGTTGAGCAAGCCCAACAACAGCAAGATCACCAATGCCCAGAGGGACACGATCACCAGTAAGGCAATCGATCCTCAGCTGCGTGCCGGTAATTACGCCCAGGCTGCCATAGACGCAGCAGCTGCCATCGGCGATGCGGCAGGCGGAGGCAGCGGAACAGTTCCCAACGGCAACGCGGGCGTCGGTGTCCTCGTGGGGGTTGGTGTTGTTGCGGCCGGCGGTGCCGGCACGTACCTCTATCTCCGTAACCGGCGAAAGAAGGGCAGCACCAAGGCTGTCAGCGCCAGCTATGGACCGCAGGGTGAGGCACTTGATCCGCTGGCTGGTCTCAGCATTCCGGAACTGCGCCAGAAGAGCGGCTCACTGCTGATCGAGGCTGACGACGCCATCAAGTCGAGCGAGCAGGAACTCGGCTTCGCGCAGGCCCAGTACGGTGATTCCGCGATCGGCAACTTCACCAAGGCCCTGGAAGAGGCGAAGGGCCACATGACGGAGTCCTTCAAGCTGCAGCAGCAGCTGGATGACCACATTCCTGACACCGAAGAACAGCAACGGAGCTGGCTCGGCGAAATCATTCGCCGCTCAGAAGCTGCTCTGGCTTCGCTTCGCGATCAGAAAGCTGACTTCGATTCCTTGCGCGAGCTTGAGAAGAACGCCCCTCAGGCTCTGGCAGCAGTGACCGCCGGAGCCAAGGAGGCTGATGCAAAGATCGCCAGCGCAGAGCAGTCGCTCGAAGTCTTGCGCGCCAAATATGCCGAAACCGCGTTGACACAGGTCTCCGACAACATCCTGCAAGCCAAGGAGCGACTCGCGTTCGTGCAGAACGCCGCCCACGCCGCCCAAGAGAAGTTGGCAAGCGGCGAGAACAGCCTGGCCGCTGTGGCAGTGCGCGCCGCGGAGGAAAGCCTGCACCAAACCAACGTGTTGATCGATGCCATCTCCAAGACGGCCGGCAGCCTGGATGAGGCCCGTACTTCCTTGGAAAGCGCCGTAGCGGAAACCAGCCAGGACCTCGCCCAAGCAAGGGCCTTGATTCAGTCCGGTGCGCACCCGGAGCTCGCCGGACCAGTGGCGGGCGTGGAAGCGGCCTTGGCACAGGTCAAGACTGAGATCCAAGGTGGAAAAATCGACCCCATTGCGACGCTCAGCCGCCTGGAGTCATCTCATCAGGCGCTCGACCAGTCTCTGTCCGGTGTCCGCGATCAGCAGGAGCAAGCTCGTCGAGCGCAGGCCTCGCTTCAGCAGACCATCATGGCAGCGCAGGCACAGATCAGCGCAACGTCCGATTACATCACAGCACGTCGCGGCGGGGTGGGCACAGAGGCACGGACCAGGTTGGCGGAGGCCCAGCGCAACCTCGATTACGCGCTGTCCATATCACGCAATGATCCCGTCACGGCTCTCACCTACGCTCAGCAGGCGCATTCGCTCGCAGCCCAAGCTGCGCAACTCGCGCAGTCCGATGTCGACCAGTTCGGCTACGCCGACCAAGGCTACGGACGCGGTGGAATGTTCGGCGGGGGTGGCGGCGGCGGTGGCCTCGGCGGTGCCATCCTCGGGGGCATCCTCATCAACTCCATCCTGAACGGCGGCGGAGGCGGCTGGGGCGGCGGAAGTAACGACGGCGGAGGCGGCGGTGGCTTCTTGGGTGGCGGCGGCGACTCCGGCGGCGGTTTCGACGGCGGCGGCTGGGGCGGCGACGGTGGCGGTGGCGGCGACTTCTAGCCAAAGAGACTAGGCGGGGTCCATGCCCCGCATAGAAGCGGTACAACAACTGATCACTGATTTCAGTGTCACCACTGAGCAGGACGAAAGGCAACACCATGGTTAAGCAGTCCATTTTCGGTCGGATCTCCCAGCTGGCAAAGGCCAACATCAATGCCTTGCTTGACCAGGCAGAAGACCCGCAGAAAATGCTGGACCAGATGGTCCGCGACTACACGAACAACATTGCCGAGGCCGAGTCCGCGGTGGCACAGACCATCGGCAACCTCCGGATGCTGCAGGCGGACTATAACGAGGACGTCAAGAATGCACAGGACTGGGGCAACAAGGCCCTGGCAGCGTCCCGGAAGGCCGACGAGTACCGCGCTGCCGGCGACACCGTGGATGCCCAGAAGTTCGACAACCTTGCCAAGGTGGCCATCCAGCGCCAGATGACCGCAGAGTCCGAGGCAAAGGCTGCCGAGCCGAGCATTGCCTCCCAGACCGAGGTGGTGGACAAGCTCAAGACCGGTCTTGACCAGATGAAGAACAAGCTCAACCAGCTCACAGCCAAGCGCAACGAGCTGGTGGCCCGTTCCAAGACGGCCGCCGCCCAGTCCCAGGTACACGATGCCCTCAAGAGCATCGACATCATGGATCCGACCAGCGAGGTGGGCCGTTTCGAGGAAAAGATCCGCCGCGAAGAGGCCAAGGTCCTCGGCCAGCAGGAGCTTGCCAGCTCCAGCCTCGACGCACAGTTCAACCAGCTTGAGGATCTTGGCGAGCAGACCGAAATCGAAGCCCGTCTTGCTGCACTGAAGTCGGGTGGCTCCAAGCCTGCCATCGGCGCAGGAGCCCCTGCTTCAGCTGAGGCGACGGTCGACGAAGCGGACTTCGACAAACTCTAAAGCAGAACCGGAGGGCTCCCCTCCACGAACTGCTGACAGTCAAGTGGGCAGGATCCCGAGGGATCCTGCCCACTTGGCTTTTAAGCGTTGGCCGCCTGTCCTTCGGCGGATAGCGGTGTTTCCTGCCCCGGGCTGGCATCTGTAGCCACCTCGGCGCGAATTTCGAATCCCTTCGGGTGGAAATAGGTCACGGTGCACTCCAGGACCTCTCCATGGGGTCCCAACGTGGTCCGTTCAAGCCGGGGCACCATAGCGAACCCACGCACGTTCAGAGCGTCCGCCAGGTGCTCGGGGGGCGCATGCATGGTCACAGTGATCTCAGCCCGATGCAGGGGCTTCAGCGTTCGATCCTGAATAACCTGGTAGATGGAGTTACGCTCGGCATCAGCCAGGCTGATGTGGCGCCCAATGTGTGAGGGGATGAAGATCTCCGCAATGGCGTAGGGCCATCCGGCGCTCGAGTACGAGCGTCGGATAACCAAGACCAGATTATCGGCGGAAACCAATTTGGCTGGGACAGTCCGGTCCTTTTCCATCCATTTGTATTCGATGAGACCTTTGACGGTCTTCATGCCGGCGGCCGTGAAAGTCTCCATGAAGGGTGCCAGGCGATTCAGCATCTTCACCGGACGCTGGGCCATCACGAACGTGCCCTTCCCCTGCCGGCGGACCAGCAGCCCCTTGGACACCAGCGTTTCGATTGCCTTCCGGACAGTGGTCCGGCTGATCCCGTATTCGCCCATGAGGGCCTCTTCGGTTGGAATGCGTGATCCCGGTTCCAAACGGCTCACTTGCTCCGTCAGGACGTCAGCCACCTGCTGGTACACCGCTACAGGGCTGTCCCTCTGAAGGACTTGGCGATCGGAGCCTGAGTTGTCGTCACCATTGACCATTGGGGGTCCCATCGAAGTCTTTCCTGCCTCAGCAAATCCGGATTCGATGCTAGCACCCACGTTGTCGGCAACACTGTTCAGCGACTTGGTTAAACAAAAGATCCGGACCAGTTTTACTGATCCGGATCTTTTTCCAGTTGCGGGGACAGGATTTGAACCTGTGACCTCTGGGTTATGAGCCCAGCGAGCTACCGAACTGCTCCACCCCGCGTCGCAAGAACAACTCTACCCCACGGTTCAGGGTGCCTCTGACCATAGCGCGTGGAACGTGCCGCAGATCACTCTCCGTTCCTGGCGCACGCCTAAGGGGATGGAATGTGAGGGAGGGTCGCGGCTAAGCACGCGGGACGCGAGGGAGGGTCGCGGGTAGGCACGCGGGACGCGAGGGAGGGTCGCGGGTAGGCACGCGGGACGTGCAAGAGGGTTCGCAGGGCAAAGCAAAAGGTCCGGATCAGTGATTACTGATCCGGACCTTTTCTCCAGTTGCGGGGACAGGATTTGAACCTGTGACCTCTGGGTTATGAGCCCAGCGAGCTACCGAACTGCTCCACCCCGCGTCGCAAGAACAACATTACCGTCCGGTGAATGGCAGACCAAATCCTGGCGACGTGATGTGCGTCTCCCCCACCCCGGGCAGGGTGGCGCGCGCCAAAAAAGGCCGGCACCCGCTCCATCAGGAGCGGGTGCCGGCCTTCAGTCGTCGGGCGGCCTTAGCTGCTCGGCGATGGTGACGGCGTCGCGCTTGGAGTAGCTGACGGCGTCGACGTTGTCCCGAGTCGGGCTTCAGCGTCCATGGCCTTCTTCAAGGCTTCTGACAGCTTGTTCTGCTGTTCGCCGTAACCGGCAAAGTCACCCTTGGCAAGAGCCCCTTGACCGTCCTGGATGGCCTTGTTGGCTGCATCCAGGGCTGCCTTGAGGTCAGCCTTGGCATCCGTGGGTCCGGCGGGCGGCGTGGTTGTGCCCGGCGGCGTGGCGGGTGTCTGTCCGTTGTTGGCAGAGTCGCCCGCCGTCGCACCGGAGTTACCACCGAACAACTGGTCCAGGGCCGCGTCAAGTGTCGGCGCGAAACCGATCTTGTCGCCGAAGGCAACCAGGACGCGCTGCAGCGTGGGGTAGGACGTCTCACCCGTGGACTTCAGGTACACAGGCTGGACATAGAGCAGGCCACCGCCAACGGGCAAGGTCAGCAGGTTGCCGTTCAGGACGTCGGACGCACCCTGGCGCAGGAGGTTCAACGCCTGTGACACGGTGGGGTCTGAGTTGAACTTGTTCTGGGCCTGTCCCGGGCCAGGAACCTGAGTGTCGGTTGGGAGTTGCAGGAGCCGCAGCTTCCCGTAACTGTCCGCCTTGACGCCCTTGACGCTACCGGCGTCGGAATCCGCCGCAAGGAAGCCGTACAGAATATTCCTGGCGTTTCCGTTCACGGTTTGCGGGATGAACGAGGAAGTCAGCTGGAACGCAGGCTTCTCCTGGTCCGGCATCTGCAGGGACATGTAGAACGGCGGCTGCTTCACTGCCTCGGAGACGGTGGGATCGTTCGGGACGCTCCAAGCATCGTTGTTCTGGTAGAAGTTGTCAGGATCCGTCACGTGGTAGCGGCCCAGGAGTTCGCGCTGGACCTTGAAGAGGTCCTCCGGGTAGCGCACGTGGCTCATCAGATCGCCTGACATCTCGGAATACGGCTTGATGGTGGTCGGGAACACCTTCTGCCATGCCTTCAGGATGGGATCCTGGTCGTCCCACGCGTAGAGATTCACCGAACCGTCGTAGGCATCTACGGTGGCCTTGACCGAGTTCCTGATGTAGTTCACCGAGCTGTTCGGCAGGGCAACCGTGCGGCCGGCGCTGGTCTGCGAGTCAGCCGTGGCGTTCTGCAACTGCTGCGGCTGCGAGTACGGGAAGTACTGGCTGGTGGTGTAGCCATCCACAATCCATTTCACGCGACCGTCCACCACAGCCGGGTAGGCATTGCCATCAACCGTCAGGTAAGGAGCGAGTTTCTCCACCCGTTCGCGCGGGTTGCGGTCGTAGAGAATCTGCGATTCTGCGTTAACGCCATCGGAGAGCAGCAGATCCGAGGACTGGAACTTGATGGAGTAAAGAATCCGGTTGAGCCAATTGCCCACATTCGGGCCACCATTTCCGCTGAAGGTGTACTGGGTCTCTCCCCCGCCTTCACGGCTTGCCGGACGGTCCTGCTCGCGGTTCGGAGCGCCATCCGGGGCACCGACAATCGAGTATTCAGGCGAGTTCTCGCCGAAGTAGATCCGGGGCTCATAGGTGGTGTCGTTGCCCAAAACTCCGTTGGACGGAATACCGGACTGCAGGAACTCCGGCTTGCCGTCAGCGGTGAACTTGTTGCCCTTTGCGGCCACCACGCCATAGCCGTGCGTGTAGACGATGTGCCTGTTGACCCAGGTCTGCTGGTTGGCGCTGAGGCCATCAGGATTCAGTTCACGGACTGCGATCACTGTGTCCTGGACCTTGCCGTCCACCATGTAGCGGTCCACATTCAGGGTCTGCGGGAACTGGTAGTACGGACGGAACTGCTCAAGCTGGGCAAACGCCGACGAGATGAGGTTCGGGTCCAGGAGCCGGATGTTGGCTGCGGTCTGGGCGTCCGCGGCCAACGCGCCGGCCGTGGCCGTCGTCGTGGCGTTGTAGGCAGAGACATCAATCTTGTCCAGGCCGTACGCAGACCGGGTCATATTGATGTTGCGGTCAATGAATTCCCGCTCGAGGGTGTTTTCCGAGGGTCGAACCTGGAACTGCTGGATAACCCAGGGGTAGACGCCACCGGCGAGGATGGCCGTGATCACCAGCATCGCGGTCCCGATGACCGGCAAGCGCCAGCGGCCAATGACTGCGGCGATGATGAACAGGATGGCTACCAAGGCCGCGGCAACTGCGAGGATCGCCTTGGTGGGCACCACGGCATTGACGTCCGTGTACAAGGCGCCGGCCCAGCGGCCGGAGTTGCTCTGGACGGTGGTGTACCTGTCCAGCCAGAAGTTGACGCCAAGCAGGATCAGGAAGAGCGCGCCCGTCACCGCAATGTGGATCTGCGCTGCGCGGCTGGTGAAGATGCCACGCTCCATGAGGCGGATGCTGCCATAGAGATAGTGGGTGAGGATGCCGGCGATGCCTGCCACCACGGTAATGCTGATCAGGAACCCGGTGACGAAACCCAGGAACGGCAACGACATCAGGTAGAAGCTGATGTCGAGGTTGAACAGGGGGTCGGTCTGGCCGAAAGGCTCCTGGTTGAAGAACAACAACGCCTTTTGCCATTGGCTGGCGGCCGCGCTGCCGGCAAAGAGTCCGAAGAGGATGGGCAGACCGATCATGACCACCCGGCGGACCGGCTCGAGCTGAGCCTGGTAGCGGTTCAGGTTGTCCCGGGACTCCGCATCAGGCGCGTAGACGGGACGTGAGCGGTACGCGATCCTGATGGCAAAGAAGACCGCTGCGAACATCATGGCGAAACCGACCAGGAACGTGATGATCCTGGCAAGATTTTCCCGAAGATAAACTTCGAAGAAACCAAGCTGCTGATACCAGAGGACGTCAGTCCACACATTGGCGAAGAAAATGAACCCGACGACGGCCACAGCCACGACAATGAGCGTCGGAGTAAGGGCACCTCGTCTCAGCGGTGATCTTCCGGGCGGGTTGGAGCTGGCGGGACGGGACAAACTCTGTACCTCATTGGTGTCAGTGAACAGTCGGTGTGCGAGTACTTGACATTCTCTGCCGCTGGGATATGGCGGAGGCCGTCATATATGCCACGAGTGGCGATGGAGCTAAGTTCCACCGCCAGTCTAGTTGTTTGTGCAGGTGGGAAGGCCCGCCGTGTCCTGTCCGGCCCCGAGTCGCTCCACGGCAGCGGTTGCGTCAGCCAACGTTTCCACTTTGACGACCTGAAGACCATCCGGGACATGCCCCACCACGTCTGAACAATTCGCCGCCGGGGCAAGGAACATTGTTGCCCCGTGCTGGCGGGCGCCAATCATCTTCTGCGCAATGCCACCGATCGCACCCACGTTGCCGTCGGCGGTAATGGTTCCTGTGCCGGCAATGTGCTTGCCACCGGTGAGATCACCCGGTGTCAGGTTGTCCACGATTCCCAGCGCGAACATCATTCCCGCACTGGGACCTCCGACGTTGTCCAGGGAAATGCTGACATCGAAAGGAAAGGTGAAGTCGCTGGACAACAGCACACCGAGAACGTACCGGTCAGCCTGGTTCTTGGTGGGGGTTACTGTTTCGGTGACGAGGGCGCCGTTACGCTCTACCTCGACGGCGACAGGAGCTCCCGCGCCTGCGGCAAGTTCGGCCTGTACTACGGCCATGGAGGTGATGGCCTTCCCGTTGATGGTCTTCAAGCGGTCACCTTCCTTGATCTTGCCGGCCGACGGCGACGGGTCCGACAAGCCGGCAACATCCAACCGCTGCTCGAAAGGAATATCCAGCTGCCGCAGCGCCGCGGCCACCGCATTCTCCTGCGAGGTCTGCATGTCGATTTCGCCCTGTTGGACCGTCTGCTCCGCAGTGGTCCCCTTGGGATAGATGAGTTCCTCGGGGTAGATCGCCTTGGAACTGTCCAGCCATGCGCGGAAGACATCGAAAATCGTGGCGGGAGTCTTGGGACCACCGGTCATGACCACGGTAGTAAGGTCCAGGTTTCCTTTGGCCGGGAACGCCTCGTGGCCGGAAATGCTGATGACGGGCTTGTCGCCATCCTTGCCCAAAGTATTGAACGTCGGACCGGCTGACTCGATGACATACGGAACAGGCAACGCCGCCGCCCCGATGCCGAGACCCAAAGCCAGCAACCCTGAAATCACCATGATCATGTAGCGGCTGTTGCCCGGAGGTGCCGGAGGCACCTGGGAGGAATCGGCGTCGGACGCCAGACGCGGATCCTGGGTTTGGCGCGAGGTGAAGGGGCCCTCGGGGCTGGGCGAAGTAAGCATTGAGGCCTCTCTTTTTCCGGCATGGCATGACCGGTTCCTGTGGCTCGTTGCAGCCGCAGGCGACGGCAACACATACCAAACATCAACACTACGCGGTACGGCGTTGCTGTACTGCTTTGCCTACAGCGAACGACGCCGCGTCCGGGCAGACAGCCTTCCAGCCGCGGGGTACGGTGAAAGGGATCACCAGCCAGTTCGACGATCGGCGGCACCATGACTTCCAACCCCAACAACCCGTCCAACGACGACGAGACCCCCAAGGATCCCCTGGCAGAAATGCTGCAGAACCTCATGGGCGGACAAGGCATGGGCAACATCGATCCCGCTGAACTGGCCAAGGCTGCGGGCTTGCCCAACGACCCCCAATTGCTCCAGCAAATGTTCGCCCAGGTCCAGGCCATGATGAGTTCCACGTCCGAGGGACCTGTGAACTGGCAGCTTGCGCATGAGAACGCGCGACGGGTAGCCGCCTCCAGCAGCGACCCTTCGGTCACTGCCCAGCAGGCCAAGGAAGTCGACGAAGCGTTAAGGCTCGCCGAACTCTGGCTCGATCCCGTCACTGACCTGTCCGCAACAGGATTGATCGGACGCGGCTGGTCACGCGCTGAATGGGTGGAAGCGACACTGGGGACCTGGAAGCGGCTGACCGAACCGGTAGCGAACAGCGTCGCCAACGCCTTGTCCAACGCACTCACCCAGCAAATGCCCGAGGAAATGAAGTCCATGATGGGCGGAGCCTCTTCCATGCTGCAAAACATGGGCGGAGCCATCTTCGGCATGCAATTGGGCCAGGCCATCGGAGCCCTGTCCGCGGAAGTTGTCAGTTCCACCGACATCGGTGTCCCGTTGGCGGACCTGGAAATGGCACTCCTGCCGGCGAACGTCGCCAAATTTGGCGAAGGGCTCAGCTTGCCCGAGAACGACGTCCGGTTGTTCCTGGCCGTCCGTGAAGCAGCGCACGCCAGATTGTTCGTGCAGGTTCCGTGGCTGCGTGGCCATCTGCTGGGCGCCATCGAGGCCTACGCCCGCGGCATCCACATCGATATGTCCCGCATTGAGGACCTTGCCCGGGACCTCGATCCCAGCAACCCTGAAGGCATCCAGGCAGCCCTGTCCCAGGGCGTCTTCACTCCGGAGCGCACCCCCGTGCAGACGGCTGCCCTGGAAAAGCTTGAGACAGCCCTCGCCCTTGTTGAGGGTTGGGTGGACGAACTGACCGCTGAGGCCACTGACAAGGTGTTGCCTTCCGCCACCGCCCTGCGTGAAACAGTCCGACGCCGGCGTGCCACAGGTGGACCGGCAGAACATGCCTTTTCCTCATTGGTGGGTTTGGAGCTGCGTCCTCGACGCCTCAGGGAGGCTGCCACCTTGTGGGCCACTCTCAAGGAAGAGCGCGGCATCGCCGGACGCGACGCCATCTGGCACCATCCGGACCTGCTGCCCACCGGCGCGGACCTGGACGATCCCAAGGGCTTCTCCGAGCGCAGGCGGCTCGCTGAGGCAAGCGACAGCGAAGTTGACGACGCCCTCCAAAAACTGCTGGACGGCGGCTACGAAACGGCCGACGACGCCGGTGAAACTGAACCGTCGGACACCCCGGCCGACGAGCCTGACTCCGACGTCAACGACCCCGAGCCCCCCGTGAAATAGTCGACCTGCCAAATGGTCGGCTGGTCCTGGGCGCGCCCCGAAAAATACCCCACAGCAACGGTCGCCGCCAACGGCGGCCGTTGCTGCGTTAATCCACTAAGTCCGAGGCTGGGTCGGAGTGGTTTTCGGCGCCGGATTCTCCGGTGAGCCCCCTCGACGTCGCGAAAGCTACTCCCTCCAGGAAGGCCTTGGCCCGCTGGGTCTCCGGGTAAGCCTCGACCAACGACCAGAAGTGCGCATTGTGTCCGGCAACGAGCAAGTGCGCGAGCTCGTGCACCAGGACGTAATCGATCACCCACTGCGGCATGGGCTGGAGCTTGTTGGAAAGCCTGATGCTGCCATCGGCGGGAGTCGTCGAACCCCACCGTGAGTTCTGATTGCCGACCCAGCGGACCGACGTCGGGACAGCACGGCCTCCGAGATAAGTACGCGAAAGATGCGCGGCGTGTTCAGCAAGTACTTGGTCGGTTGCCGGGCGACGTTTGCTCCTGCCGGACCGCTGCTCGCCTTGCTTCTTGAGCTTCGCGAGCATTCGCTGTACCCATTCACGTTCCTGGGACTTGGTGAAACTGGCCGGGATGGCAACCACGGCGTTGCCGTCTTCCCAAAACGCGGCGACCGTTCGACGCCGCCTGGTTGACCGGCGCACAACCACCGGAGCGCCGTCGTCCGTCACGCGGGGCACTTCGCGGTCCCCTGCACGTGCACCTGCCATCAGAGAACAGCGCTCTCCGCCAGGACCGCCAGGACCGCTTCGCCGTAACGCTCCAGCTTGGACGGGCCAATTCCTGCCAGGCCCGCCAATTCCTCCAAGGAGGTTGGCTTGGCCTCCGCGATGGCCGTCAACGTGGCATCGGTGAACACGACGTAGGCAGGGACATCGGCGGATTTTGCCTCGTCTTTGCGCCACTGCCTCAGGGCGTCGAACGTTTGTTCCTCGTAGGAAGGCGGGCACTGGTTGCACCGCCCCACCTTCCGTTCAGCGCCAGTGGCGAGCATGCTTCCACACACCCTGCACGACGCCGGCGCGGCAGCTTTCCGGCGCACCGGACCTGACTTGCTGCGGGCGTTTGCAGACGCCACGGAGTCGGGACGAAGCCCGTCCAGGAACCTCGACGGTTTACGGTTTGCCCTTCCACCGGGTGTACGTGCTGTTGACCATGACAGATTCAGGTGTTCACGTGCGCGGGTGATGCCCACGTAGAGCAAACGGCGTTCCTCATCCACGTCTTCGGGTGTATCGGCGAAGGAGATCGGCATCAGACCTTCGCTGAGGCCCACCAGGAATACTGCATCCCATTCCAGGCCCTTGGCTGAGTGGAGCGATGCAAGCGTGACACCCTGCACCGTGGGGGCGTGCTGTGCCACGGAACGTTCCTGGAGTTCATTAACAAACTCAGCCAAAGTGAACGACTCACCGCGGCTGACCGCAAGCTCGTCGGCCAAAGCGACCAGCGCTGCCAACGACTCCCATCGCTCACGGAGTGCTCCCCCATTGTGCGGGGCAGCTTCGGTGTAGCCCAGGGACGCGACGATGTCCCTAACGATCTGGCCCAGTGGTTCCTGGGGCCCTTCGGCGACGGCCCGGGTGGCAGCCCGGAGTTGCAGGATGGCATCACGGACTTCCTTCCGTGCGAAGAACCGCTCCCCGCCCCGAAGCTGGTAGCCGATGCCCGCTGATGCCAACGCCTGTTCGTAGGCCTCGGATTGACCGTTCGTGCGGAAAAGAATGGCTATTTCACTGGCTTGGACCCCGGCGTCGAGCAGCTCCTGGATCCTGCCCGCCACCACAGCTGCTTCCGCTTCGTCGTCCGGGCACTCCATGAACTTCGGTTCCGGACCGGACGGACGTTGCGCCACGAGCTTGAGGGGCGGCGCCCATGCCGCGTCGGCCACCGGTCCTCCGCTCCGCCGGGATCCCAGAAGATCGTTGGCCAATTTCACAACCTGCGGTGTGGACCGGTAGTCACGGATAAGCTTGACCACGCTTGCACCAGGGAATTGCGCCTTGAAACCCAACAGATGCTTGGGAGACGCTCCTGTGAAGGAGTAAATGGTCTGGCTGGCATCCCCCACCACGCACAACTCATCGCGGCCGCCAAGCCACAAATCCAGCAGCCGCTGCTGAAGCGGAGAAACGTCCTGGTACTCATCGACCACAAAATGCCGGTACTGCTCGCGAACGGTCGCAGCCACCTTGGGATCCTCCTGGAGAATCCCCACGGTGATGAGCAGAACGTCCTCGAAGTCGATGACGTTACGGTCGGTCTTGATGTCCTCATAGGCTTGGAACACCCTGGAAACAGCCGTCAGGTCGAACCCGCCCGGTGTCCCGCGGCCCTGGGCGTTCTCCAGGTAATTGGCGGGAGTCAGCATGGATACCTTGGCCCACTCGATCTCCGCTGCCAGGTCCCTGATGGAGGCACGGTCCGTGCTGAGGCGCAACCGGCGGGAGGCCTCGGCGATCATGTTGGCTTTGTGGTCCAACAGGTTCGGCAGCGTGCCGCCGATGGCTTGCGGCCAGAAAAACTGCAACTGCCGCAAAGCTGCGGCGTGGAAGGTGCGGGCCTGCACATTGGCCACACCAAGATCGCGGAGCCTGCTGCGCATTTCGGCAGCCGCGCGCGCAGTGAATGTCACCGCAAGCAACCGCTGCGGGCTGTACACCCCGGAGTGGACACCGTACGCAATACGGTGGGTGATGGCGCGCGTCTTTCCCGTACCGGCGCCGGCGAGCACGCACATGGGACCGGCCAGGGTACTGGCCACTTCGCGTTGCTCGTCATCCAAGCCGCCGAGGATACGCTCCTCCAGTGAGCCACCGGCGTCGAAAAACACCTCTGTCACGGCTGAAGGTCTTCGATGACGCCGCCATACCAATGCTCGATCAAGGAACGGGCAATCGAAAGCCGGGTGGAAATCGTGATCTCGCCGCTGAGCACAGCTTCCTGCAGCTCATCCCTGCTGAACCACCGCGCGCGGGTCACCTCCACGCCGTCGGGCCTGGCAACGGTGTCGTCCGTGGTGGCCGTAAACCCCAGCATGAGCGATGCGGGAAAAGGCCAGGACTGCGAGCCAAGGTACTGGCAGGCCGTCACACGGACACCCACCTCTTCCCCGATTTCCCGGACCACAGCCTGTTCCAGGGATTCGCCCGGCTCAACGAATCCAGCCAGGGTGGAGTAGTTTTTGGCGTCAACGGGCCCACCGCCACCCAAGAGGAGGCGACCGTCAGGTCCCACCACAGTGACAATGATGGCAGGATCGGTCCGCGGGTAATGCTCCGAGTTGTCCTTGGGACAGCGCCTGACCCAACCGCCGGCTTCGACTTCCGTGGGGCTGCCGCACTGCGGGCAGTGCGTGTGGGTGGCATGCCAGTTGGAAATCGCACTGGCTTCGATGAACAACGCGGTGTCCATGGCATCCAACGTGGCCGCGACCTCCCGGAACCCTGCCCACTGGACGTCCGAGGGAATGGTAGCCGTACCCGCTGCCGGGGGTTCGGTGGTTGTGAAGAGGAGGACCGGAGTTCCTTCCGGCAACGAGGACGACATCAGAGTGGTCCCCAAATAAATGGCGGCGGCACCGGCGTCGGACTCTTTGAGGGCGGCCCAGAGGGCGGTGGCATCGCCGAACCAGAGTCCCTCCGCAGTCACCAGCGCCTTGCGCTGCGAGATGACCATGGCCATGGCAGTGCCGGACGCGATGACGTCCTCAACCATGCCGGGCTTCATACGGATGCCCGAGCCGCGATCCACCATGGCAGGGCGGACGGGAAGAACAGTGTCCATCAGGTGGTTGGCAAGCGCCGGCGACTCCGTATGACTCATGTATCTACCGTACTGACTCGTACCGACAAAAAACATTTGGAGGGCCCGCCGCTTGTGGAGAGCCGGCCCCGGAACACAGCCAAGCCGGTCTTTTGGGCTGTTCCGCTGTTGATTTGCTGCAGATCTGGAGACTCGCCGCGCTGCATCATGGCCATCGGCCGCACTCAATCTACCGTGGAGAGGTGAGAAGAACACCGCTCGAACTGGCCGCTATAGCAACTGCGGCGGTGCCTGGTTTTGCGCCGACGGCTACAGCCTATTCCCCCGACGACGACGCAGACTTCGACTCCGCGTCGCTGCTCGACGCGGAAGGCAAACGCTGGCGGGTCCGTTCGCCGCGCCACCCTGAAGCCAGCACGCGGCTGGAAACTGAATTCATGGTGCTCCGCGCCTTCGCTCCTGCCGTCAGGGCCGAGCTGCCCTTCCATGTGCCCACCATTGCCGGCACCGTCCGGCAGGGCGCTCTCACGACCTTCGTCTACGCGCACCAGCAGGGGTCGGTCCTGTCCATTGAGGAGCTCTCGGCCAGCAGCCCGGCATTGGCCAAGGAAATCGGCACTGCATTGGCCGCTGTCCATGACCTTCCGCTGAGCCTGGTCATCAATGCGGACCTCCCCAGCTACTCGGCCAATGAATTCAGGCAACGCAAGCTCAACGAACTGGACCAAGCGGCCACAACGGGCAAGATTCCTGCCACGCTGCTGCGCCGGTGGGAGCACGCCCTGGAAGATGTCGCCCTGTGGCGTTTCAATACCTCCGTAGTCCACGGCGACCTTCACGAAGACAACCTGATGGTCCAGGACGACACCGTCACGGCAGTCACCGGTTGGACTGACCTTCGGATCGGTGACCCTGCCGACGACTTCGCGTGGCTGGTGGCTTCCAACGAAACATCCTTCGTGGAGGCAGTGCTGGCCCACTACACCGAGGCCCGCAGGGAAACCCCGGACGCCCACCTGCTCCGGCGCGCTGCACTGTTGGCAGAGTTCGCACTGGCCCAGTATCTGGTCAAGGCCATGGCTGCCGGACATCAAAGCATGACGGCGGAGGCTGAGTCCATGCTTCAGTCCCTCGCCAGCGACATCGAGGAGCAGGCGCGCCTCGATGAAGAAGCAGAAGCAGCCGAAAAGGAAATCGCCGAGCATCAGGCCGCGATGGCCGCCGCCCAGCAACCTGCGGTCAGCGTGGTGGCAATTCCCGACGCCGGTCCAACAGTTTCGGTGGCAGCAATTCCCGCTGCGGAGCCTACTGCCGAAGGGTCCACCGATTCGACTGATCCGGCAGCTTCAGCGGATTCCGATCGGGCCGGAAGCGATGCGTCAAGCGATCATGACGATACGTCCACGGCTGCCATCAGCGTAGTCACGCCGCTGCACACTGCGGACCGCTCCTGATCCTTACTGCTCCTCAATTGTCCTTCAGCGCCCTGGCAATGATCTGTTCCAGTTCCGCGGCGCTGCCGAGATCGTGCGGGCGCACCACGGAGTCTTCGGCCACGTAGTAGAACGCTGCGCTGACGTCTTCAAGAGGTACATCCTTGAGCCGCGCCCACGCCAGCCTGTAGACGGCAAGCTGCACCGCACGGCTTGCCAGTTGTTTGCCCGCCGGACGTCGTCCCGTCTTCCAGTCGATCAGCTGCCACCGGCCATCGGCGTCACGGAACACCGCATCGATCCGCCCACGGACAACGACGTCGCCGATACGGGTTTCCACGGGCACTTCAACGAAAGCCGGGGCGCGCTGTGCCCATTCGGACTGCTTGAACGCCGCCACCATGTCGTCCAGGCCATAGGCCTCGTCAATATGGGAGTCCGAGCCAGGTGCTTCGTCGAGGTCCAGCATTCCCGTTGTACCGAAGTACTCCTCCACCCAGGCGTGGAAAGCCGTACCCTTTCGCGCCGAGATGCCCGGCTCCCGGGGAACGGGCCTGCGGAGTTGGGACAAAACAGCGGCAGGATTGTCGCCGAGGTCCACGAAAAGCGATGCGGAGATATGGCTGGGCAGATGGATGTCGTGAATCGCCTTCCGCCGCCTCTGCCGATCCAGCAACAGCTCAGCCTCCTGCGCCCACTTTCCGGCCGCACCGCCCAAGGGTAACGATGCAGGTTCGCTGCCGGGCTCTTCCATGCATGCCCGCACCATTGCTGCGGCCCGGTCCATGGCATCGCGACGACCAGGCGCCAGCCTGAGGCGGGCGCCTGTCCTGGGGTCGGAAGGCCCTTCAAGGGGATCGTACGGAAACTGGGCTACCTCGAGCTCAGTGGTCAAAGGACTGGTGTCGGGTAAGGATTCTTCCGCCACTGAATCGGGGTGGACGAGGGCCTGAGCCCCTCTGCCGTGAGGCCCTTCTTCGCCTTCCTGCTCCAGCCCGGCAAGAGGCGCAAGCTCGGAAAGGAAGGCAGACATTCCAGCCATCCCCGAGCGCGAACCATTCCAGGCTGCGCTGGAGGCCCATAGGACGAACTTCGCCCGGGTGTAGGCAACGTAGGCAAGGCGGCGTTCCTCTGCTTCGCCGTGGTGCTGGACTTCCGATTTGAAGTCCTTTTCCGCATCCAGCCAGCCCTTCTGGTCGGGCTGGTCAAGGTCCCATTGAGGAAGGTCGGCACGATCTCCGCGCAGCGGCCACGGCAGAGCCGCGGCGCCGGTGCTCCACCGGGAATCCCTGTTGCTGGGGAACGAACCTGCGTTAAGGCCGGGCACAAAGACCACATCCCATTCCAGGCCCTTGGAGGCGTGGACAGTCAGCAGCTGCACGGCTTCACGGTTGGTTTCCGCCGGGGAAATATCCAGGCCGCCTTCCTCGGACGCCGCTGCCTCCAGCCAGGACAGGAAGGCCAGAAGATCGATCCGTTGCGACGTCTGGAGGAAGTTGGCCGCGGCGTCCTGGAAGGCATCCAGGTTTCGCCGCGCCTGATGAATGCTGACTCCAGGCTTGGCGGCAACTTCGATGTCGAGGAGCATGGCTCGTTCCACCTCGCCCAGAAGAGTGGTGAGGTCATCCCCGATGAAACTCCTCAAGGAACGCAGTTCGGCGGCCAGGGTGTGCAGGCGGTCCAATGCCGCTCCGCTCAGGCTCCTTCCATGGCCGGAAGTCCAACCCGCCTTGGGGAGGTAGTCAAGAGCCTCCACCAAGCTCGAGGCGTCAGTGATATCGCTTTCCACCACCACGGCCGATGGTTCCTCGTTGGTTTCACTCGCTTCACCTTGGGTGTCCGGGGCTGACCGTCGCCGGGCGAGGAACTTGGACCAGTCGCTGAAAGCCATCAGGTCCGCCGGACCAATGCGCCACCGTGCCCCGGCAAGCAATCTCATCAGTGCATCCGAACGCCCTGGATCAGCCAGTACCCGCAGGGTAGCCACCAGATCCACCACCTCCGGGGTGTCCAACAATCCGCCGAGACCGACGATCTCGTAGGCGATTCCCTGCAGTTCAAACTCGCGGCGGAGGCACTCCATTTGGGCGCGCCGGCGGCACAAAACCGCCATGGTCGGTTTCGTGGGTGTGCCGTCGTCCTCTTCCTCAAACACAGTTCGCTGGTAACGCCGGACGTCGCGAACGATCGCCGCGGCCTCGTCTTCATCCGTGCCGAACCGGCCGATCACCACGCTGCCGTCCACAGCGGCAGGGCTGGGTACCAGCGGGGGAACGGCGACGGTCACAGGTTCCGACTTCTCCCCCGCTACTGCGCCGGTGCCGGCAGCCTTGTTCAAGGGTGCTGCGATGGTATTGGCTGCCTGGAGGATGTTCCTTCCGTTCCGCCAGGCAGTGGTCAGGTAGGAGGTGGGTGCCACAGCGTAGGACGTCGCATCCTCCCCGTTGGCGCTGAGCACCACCGGGAACTCCTGCACGAAGTGGAAGAGTTGCCCGGCGGATGCCCCGCGGAATCCGTAAATGGATTGGTTGGGGTCGCCCACGGCGGTGACGGCGTGGCCCTGGCCGAAGAGTCGCGAGAACAGCACCAATTGGGCGTGCGAGGTGTCCTGGAACTCATCCAAAAGCACCACCTTGTACCGCGCACGTTCGGTGGTGGCTGCCAAGGGGATGTCCCGCGCAATCCGGGCAGCCAGTGCCACCAGGTCCCCGAAGTCCAGGACCCCCCGCTGGCGCTTGGCCTCCTGGTAGCGGACCACCATGTCCGCCACACTGGCCCGGGTCCTGAGCATCGCGGCCATTTCCCCCGCGGCCTGTGTGGGGTTCTTCTTTGCTCCGGCCACATAAGGGAGCTGTTCGAATCCCTGCACCCGTTCGAGCACCCATTCACGCACCATGGCGGGATCCTGGAGATGTTCGGCGCACTCACCAGCCAACTGGATGACACCGTTCACCAACGTCGACTTGGCGGCGGTGAAGTGCTCATAGTCGCCGTCGTAAGCTTCTACGACTTCGCTGGCCAACTGCCAGGACTGCGCCCCACCCAGCAGCACGACGTCGCGCTCGATCCCCAAGCGCAGGCCGTAGTCGGACACAATGCCGCTGGCATACGAATGGTAGGTGGATACCCTGGGCTCCAGATCATCAGCACCGAGCAGGTCCGCAGGAAATCCGATGCTGCCGTCGTCTTCGGCTGCAACCCGCTGGAGGGTGGCCAGCTTGCTCCTGATCCGGCTGGCCAGTTCTCCTGCGGCCTTGCGGGTGAATGTCACGCCCAGAACTTCTTCCGGGCGAACCCATCCGTTGGCGACAAGCCACACCACACGGTCGGCCATGGTGGCAGTCTTTCCGGAACCCGCTCCGGCAATGACAAGACGCGGCGTCATGGAGGACGAAATGATGGTGGACTGTTCGGACGTGGGATGGTTCTTCTCCCCCAGGATGTCCGCCAGCTGCGAGGGAGTAAACCGGGGCTCCGGGGTAGCCGCGCCGCCGTCGACAGTGGAGGACAGGCCCCCAAAACCGTCCAGGAGCTCAGTGCTCATTCGGTAACCTGCTTTCCTCGCGCGCACAACGGGCAAATGTCCGGAAGACGGCAACCATGTCCGCCATGGCTGCCTTTGCCGGGATCATGACGGGCTTCAAACGTTGCACCGGCCATCAACACTGCGGCTTCATTGACCAGGCCTTCTGCCCAGTTGTCTCCGGGCTCCAGGGGAGCCTGCTGCTGAACGGCCGGGCTCTTGGTCTTGGTACCCAGTTGGGCCAGCACAGCGCCTCCAGGGGTGAGGGGTTTCGTGGTCTCTGCCGGGAGCACGGCGCCGGGTTCCTCCCCCGAGGGCAGAGCGTCCTGGAACGCGCCCTTGAGAACCGCAGCCTGATAAGCGCCCAGCTGCGGATGGTTGGCGACTTCTGCCTTGCCCGGTTGCCGCTTGCCGGTTTTGAGGTCGACGACGACCAGCCGTCCCTCGGAATCGATCTCCAATCGGTCCACCTGTCCGCGGAGCACGGCATGGCGTTGAAGGGTTGGGGAGTCCAGGTCTCCGGCCGGTATCGCCACAGGCCGGACGTCAGGAAGCTGGACCTCGAAGTCGTGTTCGACAGCCAGGAGGCTCCTGCCTTCGCTGCGCATGAGGAGGACATACTGTGCCAGTTTGCGGACCATGAGCTCAGCCCGCTGGAAATCCAGCCTTCCCTCCCAGTTGTCTTTCATGCCCAACGTGGGCCAACGTCGGACGAGTTCGGCCACATACTCGCTGCCCGAGGCTTCGGGCAGGTCCTGGGCAATGCTGTGGACCAGGGTGCCCAGGCTGCGTGCGAAATCGGTGGCGGCCTCACCTCCCGCGGCCTGGACAAACCAGTCCAGCGGGGATTTGTGGACAGCTTCCACTTTGGACGGTGAGACTGGGACTGTGCCGCCCGGGGGTACAACCGGGTCCGCGGAACTCAGGGGCGCAAGGCCCCACCATGTGTCCGGGTCCGCGCCGGGAACCGGGGGCTCCGTGCTGGCCAGCTTGGCCAGTATCCGGGCGGCCTCGCGCGCAGCAAGCGGCTCCTGGCCGGAGGACTCGTCCAGTTGGACGTGCTGCCGGAGTTCGGCCACGAGGGCCCGCAATGTCATGGGGCGGTCCACTGGCGTGTATCCGCGCTTGTATTCCCCTTGGCCCAAGGGAGCCACATAGTCCAGGAATGCGGAGGGTTGCTCATCCTCGGAGGAGACAGCCGTGCAGACCAGGACTTCACGTGCACGTGAGATGGCGGTGGAGAAGCTCCGGAGTTCGTCGTACCGGATGTCCCGGAGCCGGCTGAGCGGTCCCCGCGACAGGGCGTAGTCCACCCCGTGCTCCACGGCATCGGCATACACGGTGCTGCCCAGGAGTTCGCCGCGCAAGCGGGTATTCGGCCAGACACCTTCCTGGAGCCCGGCCACAATCACTACCGGCCATTCCCGGCCGGCAGCGCTGGCGGGAGTCATGATTTCCACGCAGTCTTCGAGCTGTGCGCGTGCTGCCAACGTGTCCATTGGCAGCTCCTGATTAAGCAAATAGTCAAGGAACTGCTCCGGTCCTGAACCGGGGAGCTGGTCCACGAAACGTTCGGCAGTGTGGAAAAGCGCCATCATGGCGTCAAGGTCGCGATCGGCGCGGGCCCCGGCGGCACCGCCTTCCAATGCTGCTTCGGCCCATCGTGCGGACAAGCCTGTGGCATGCCATAGGGCCCAAAGAACGGATTCGGCGTTGGCTCCGGCTTCCGCAACGGCTGCGGCACCGGCCGAGATCGTTCGCGCCAGTCGCCGGGCCGCACTGCCCTCGATACCCAGCGATGCCAATGCTCCCGGTTCCAGCAGGGCCTCCACCAGCAACGCGTCGCTTGACCGGCCGCCACCTCCAAGAAGTTCCTCACGCCGAAGCGACTGACGGAGTCTGCGCAGTTCAATGGCCGTCGCTCCGCCGATGCGCGAGGTCAGGAGCGATACAGCGGTTTCGGGGGTCAGCTTTGCCGGGTCCAACACAACGGCGAAAGCCTCAAGAAGTGGACGCACCGCCACTTCGTCGCGGACAGCAGAGTCTGCCACCGGAACCCGCACCGGAATGCCCTGTCCGCCGAGGTAGCGCTGCAACTGCGAGATTTGCCCGCCATTGCGGACAATCACAGCGATGTCACTGAACTCACGGCCCTCCCGCAGCTGGGCTTCAAGAATCCGTTGGGTGACATAGCGCATCTCGTGAACGGCGGAGGGCAACACATGTCCCTCAACCCGGCCATCCGGGACGGATTCGTTGGTGACGTCACCAGGCTGTGCCGGTTGTTCCAACTGCCTCGCCAACTGACCGCCGGAACGCTGCGAAATACGGGCCGCTACCCGGGTCCATGCTTCAGCCACAGCTGGAGCGTGGCGGTGAGTCACGGACAGCGGACGTTCCAGGACGGCCCGCTCCGGACCGCCCAGGAGTGACGGCAACTCCGCCACGAGATCGGGCCGGGCACCACGGAAACCCTGCACCACGGTGTCCGGCGAGTACGTCACCACTGCGTCCTTACCCTCAGCTACGTCGGCCAGGAGTTCGAACACCGCCGGATTGGATTCCTGGGCGTCGTCCACCAGGAACAATTGAAGCCTCCGCCGTTCCTCAGCAAGGAACTCCGGGGAGTCCTGGAATATTTGCCGGGCGGTGGTGATGATCCCGGCGGGGTCGAAGGCCTCAGGCATACGGAGGTCGAGGACGTCCCTGTACTCGCTGTAGAGCTCTGCGGCCGCCATCCAGTCGGGCCTCCCGCACTCGTAGGCCAGCCCCACCAGATCATCGGCGGTACGTCCGGACTCGATGATGCGATCGAACAACTGGCGGATTTCATGGCGGAAACCTCGGGTGGGCAGGGCCGCGGCCAGGTCATCCGGCCAAGGCAACTGGAAGCCAGGACGCGAGTGGCCCTCCAGGAGCTCTTTGATGATGAGGTCCTGTTCCGGACCGGAGAGGAGCTTGGGCGGCCGCGCCAGCGGCAGGACACCTTCAGCTTTGGCGCGCCGAATGATATCGAAAGCATAGGACGCCCAGGTGCGGGCCGGCGTCGTACTAAGGCTGCGGTCCAACCGGCCCGTAAAGGTGTCGCGCAGGGAAGCTGCCGCATGGCGCCCGGGGGCAAGGATGAGAATCTGTTCAGGGTCCAGGCCATCCTCGCGGACACGGCGGACAGCCGACTCCACCAACACAGTGGACTTGCCGGTTCCGGGACCACCCGGCACAAGAATCGGCCCGCTCCCCTGCGGGAGGGCGACCACAGCGTGCTGGTCGGGAGACAGGGACGGTGCCGCGTAGCGGGTTTGCCGCGGCGGCAACAGCCGAAGGGCTGCAGATGCTGGGCGGGGTTTGGCAGGAGTTGCGGTCACACAGTCATTTCATCATCGGGTACCGACAATATATGGAGTCGACGCTCCAACTGGTCGGAGATCACATCAAGTTGGTCAAAATCCTCGTCCGCAGGCGCCCACCGGGCCGCCGTGAGATCGACCCGCCACCTGCCTTCGCCAGTCCGCAGGAATGCCTGGTACGCACCGTGCAGCGGAGTGGATTCCTCCAGATAATGCCGGAGTGCGTCGGCCTCGTGGCCGGGAGGAGCTTCCCCGCTGGCCCGCAGCACGCGCCACCAGGCCACGGCACTGCCGTAGTGGCTCATGACGGCACCAACCTGCCGCGGCCCACCGGAACCGAGGAGCTCAGCGACGTCGCCGTAGGACACTGCCGAAGCAGGTGGAACGAGGTCCACGACGGCCAGAACCGCCGTTACGTACTCCATCCGCATGTGTTCAGCCTAACGGCAGGAGTGTCCTGCCCAGTACTGTCGGTGCCAGCCGGTAGCGTGAAAGCATGAGCTCCTGGAACACCCTCTCCCGCGCCGCATTCGACCTCGAGACCACTGGGAAGAACTCCCGTTCCGCACGGATCGTCACTGCTTCCATTACTGTGGTCGATTCCCACGGCGAACTCATCGCGGAGCACGAATGGCTGGCGGATCCGGGCGTGGAAATCCCCGCCGAAGCCAGCGAAGTGCACGGCATCACTACGGAAAAGGCGAGGGCCGAAGGGCGACCCGCGGCAGAGGTCACCCGCGAGGTCGCGGCGGTACTCCAGGAATTGTTCGACGCCGGAACTCCGGTGATCGCTTTCAACGCCAGTTACGACTTCACCGTGTTGGCGGCCGAATCCGCCCGCTACGGCGTTCCCCAACTGAGCCGCTTCCCTGTTCTCGATCCCTATGTAATGAACAAGCAGGTGGACCGGTACCGCAAGGGCAAGCGGACACTGACCGCCCTGTGCGAGGAGTACGGCGTCGATTTGACCAACGCCCACACCTCCGCCGCCGACGCCCTCGCCACACTCAGGGTGCTGGACGCCATGGCCGGCAAGTTCCCCAAGCTCCAGATGCCGGCCTCCAAGCTGCACCAGTTGCAAGTAGACTGGGCCGCATCCCAGGCCGCAGATTTCCAGCAGTACCTGCGCCGCAGCAAACCAACTGCTGTTATTGAGGGTGAGTGGCCGGTGCTTCCTCCGGAGGATGCGAGCCGCGGCGGTTTCTAGCTTTCAGGCCCCGGAAGGGGCTTTCTGCGACGCATGTCACATGTTTTTCGGGAACCCCCGGCGCCCCGCAGTTCCGGCGTGAATTCCACCGCCTGCACCAGAACCGGAACAGTCAACTTCCCATGACGCTCTTCCGGGAACTATCTTCGGAAAAATTGAGGGCGAGCACCCATTTCTTCGATTCACGGCGCGCCCACGGGCTGGTGACATAATTAAGTTTGGCGGGTTGAAGTCTGCTAGGACAGCCAACCTTTGTATTGCTGCCGTTTCCCCGCCCACCGCGAAACGTCTCCGTGACCCGATGAAAGTGATTTCTTCATGAAATTCAAAGCCCCTAAGTGGCTGTCTGTTGCCCCCGTGGCCGCAGCCCTGGTGATTTCCCTGGCAGCTTGCGGCGGAGGAAGCTCTGAGCCCAGCGGAAGTGCCACTGACGCCCTCGCCGGCAGCGACCAGAAGTCGCTGGACAGCTTCACCACCGCCGACGTTACTCCCCTGGACAAGATCGACAAGTCCAAGCTCGGCCTCATCACCGACGGCACCATCCGCGTAGGTACCCTGTCCGACGCTCCGCCGAACATCTTCATCGATCCTTCCGGCAAGTTCACCGGCTACGACAACGAGCTCCTTCGCGCCATCGGCGACAAGCTGGGACTCAAGGTCGAGTTCGCTTCCACTGACTTCTCCGCTTTGCTCTCCCAGGTGGGAAACAAGCAGTTCGACGTCGGATCCTCCTCGATCTCCACCACTGACGCCCGCCGTAAGACGGTTGGCTTCACCAACGGTTACGACTTCGGCTACATGGCCGTCGTGACCAAGAGCGACTCCAAGGTCACCGGTTTCGGCGACATCAAGGAGGGCCTCCGCATCGGCGTTGTCCAGGGCACAGTCCAGGACGACTACATGACGAACACCCTCAAGATTGAGCCGGTACGTTTCCCTGACTACAACACCGTCTACGGCAACGTGAAGAACGGCCAGATCGACGCATGGGTTGCCCCGTCCCAGCAGGCCGAAGGCCAGGTCAAGGAAGGCGACAACACCAAGATCGCCGAGAAGGTTGTCAACACCCAGAACTTCACTGCCTACGCTGTGAACAAGGACAACAAGCCGCTGATTGACGCCCTTAACTCCGGCCTGGATGCCGTCATTGCTGACGGCACCTGGGCGAAGCTCACGGCCGAGTGGTACAAGGACCGTCCGACTGCCGCAGAGCAGACCCCGCAGGGCTGGAAGCCGGGCAGCAAGGCCGTCCAGCTCCCGGCCAAGTAACCAAGGCGTTCCATGGATATCCTCAATCAATTAGCCGATACCTTCTTTGACTGGGAGGCGATGGGCCAAGTCATTCCCAAGATGTTCGCCGTCGGTCTGCCCAACACGATCGTCCTGGCTGTCGTCTCTGGCATCATTGGCACCGCCCTCGGGATGCTGCTTGCCCTGATGGGGATTTCCCGGAACGCAGCAGCACGGTGGGTAGCCCGCATTTACACGGACATTCTCCGCGGGCTCCCGCCGGTGCTGACCATCCTGGTGATCGGCTTCGGTTTCGGTCCGATCATTCGTGAACTCACGGGTTCCACCAGCCCGTACCCCATGGCCATCGCAGCTTTGTCGCTGATGTCCGGCGCGTACATTGGCGAGATCTTCCGGTCCGGCATCCAGAGCGTGGACAAGGGCCAGCTTGAAGCCACGCGGGCGCTGGGGTTCAGTTACGGCTCGTCCATGCGCCTGGTAGTGGTGCCGCAAGGCATCCGCCGCGTCCTTCCGGCCCTGGTCAACCAGTTCATTGCGTTGATCAAGGAATCGTCCCTGGTCTTCATGCTCGGCCTGCTGGCGACTGAGCGCGAAATCTTCCAGATCGGCAAGGATGCAGCAGCCAACAGCGGCAACCTGTCACCCTACGTTGCAGCAGCGATCTTCTACCTGGCAATGACGATCCCGCTCACGCATTTCGTGAACTGGATCGATGCCCGCATGCGTGCCGGCCGCCCGGAGAAGAAGGAACCGGATGAGGCAGCCGCAGTGGTTGGAAAAGGAGCCCAAGCATGAGTGAATTCGCGTCCGGGACGCTCACCGCGAAGAACATCCATTTGTCGTTTGGCAGCAACCATGTGCTGCGCGGTATCGACCTCCATGTTGAGAAGGGCACCACGGCCTCGGTCATCGGCCCTTCCGGCTCGGGCAAGTCGACTCTGCTCCGTGTCATGAACCGGCTGATCGAGCCCGACCAGGGCGACATCCTGCTGGATGGCCGTTCGGTGCTCAAGGACAATCCAGACGAGCTTCGCCGCCGCATTGGAATGGTCTTCCAGCAGTTCAACCTGTTCCCGCACAAAACCGTTGCAGAGAACATTTCCCTGGCACTGCGCAAACTCCGTGGCATGTCCAAAGACCAGGCCCGCGATGAAGCCCTCGCGCAGCTGGACCTTGTGGGCTTGAAGCACAAGGCTGATTCACGTCCCGCCAACCTCTCCGGAGGGCAACAGCAACGTGTTGCCATTGCCCGTGCGCTGGCCATGAAACCAGAGGTCATGTTCTTCGACGAAGCCACGTCCGCGCTGGACCCGGAGCTGGTAAAGGGCGTCCTCGCCCTCATGACCGATCTTGCCCAGGGTGGTATGACCATGGTGGTGGTAACCCACGAAATGGGCTTCTCCCGCAATGTCTCCGACATCGTGACCTTCATGGATGCCGGCGTGGTGGTGGAATCCGGTCCTCCGGAGCAACTGTTCACCAACCCGCAGACGGAACGCCTCCAAGGCTTCCTTTCGGACGTGCTCTAGCTCCAGGCCCCCTCCGGCCGGACTGCAGAAAGCCCCGTCCTTCCCGATGGTCATGCCAATGACTGTCAGTGGAAGTGCGGGGCTTTCTGCTGCCGGAGTGCCGGGCCTACTGTCCGTTTTTTACGCGCAGCACCGTCAGTGCGGCAGCGTCGATCCTGGCGCGGAAGGCGGGGTCCGCCTGGGCTTTCTTCACCACCGCCTGGTGCATCGCCGGAATGCTGGCGGGATCAGCGCAGACCAGCATGGTTCCGCCGGCACCAAAGAAGTTCAGCGCACGGTCTGCATCCGACCAAGCCTCCAATTGCGCCGCGCTGCACAGGTCATCGGACAGGACGATGCCTTTGAAACCAGCGTCTCCCCGCAACATCGTGTCCATCACCATGGGCGAAAACGGAGCAATGTTCGCGGGGTCGATCTTGTCGTAAAAGGCATTCGAGATCATGACCCATTTGGCCCCCTGCGCGACCGCTGCCTTGAAGGGCCCCAGGGCAGGGTCCGTGCGGGTAGTGGTGCTGTCACGGACATGACTGGTGACGTCAGTATTGGGCACCACGCGTCCCAACCCCGGGAAGTGCTTCACCACTGGGGCTACCCCTGCGTCCTTCATGCCATCGGCAAAGGCGTTTCCCAGTTCGGAGACCGCGTCCGGCGCAAAGCCGTACTCGCGCTGGAAATGGCCGATGGGACCGTTCGAGGGTGCAAACTGTGGACTGGTCACGGTGTCCAGAACAGGAGCAAGGTTGACGTTGACTCCTACACCGAGAAGCTCCCGCCCCCATACCGTGGCATCCGCCCGGATCTTCGCCGCGCCCGATGACGCCTGCACCAACGCGGTGGGAATGGTGGAGAACCCTGGCCCCGAAAGCACCTGCACAAATCCTCCCTCTTGGTCGGTGGCGACAAAAAGGGGCACTCCGCCGGTGGTCGCAGGCGAAACGGTCCCGGTCAGCGAGGAAACGACGGCAGCCGTGGCGGAAGTCCCGGCTTTGCTTCGCCCGCTGAGGTACACATTCCCTGCATGGTATTTCTTCAGCGCCTCCATGGTTCCCGGTTCAGCGCCCGTAGCCTTGGCGGCCACCATGAACAGCTGGCCGACACGCTGCTCAAGGCTCAAAGCGGCCAGCTGCTGCTCGGCCGGTGACGGGGCCTCGGCACCGGGTGACGGTGTAGCGGATGTCGGTGCTGCGGAGGTTGCCGGGGAAGGAGTGGAAGGTGTGCTCGTCGGCGCGCCTGGCGACGATGAGGCGGGTGCCTGCGACGTTTCCGCTGCGGACGATGGCCCGCCCGATCCCGTCCCGGCAGAACAACCTGACGCGACGGCGACAAAGGCCCCAGCGGCAACGATGCTCATACTGAGGGATGCAATTGTGTGGGACTTGCGCATGGTAAACCGTAAATTCGTTGGGGTTGGGTTTCCACCTACGAGCCTACCCTGAGCGGGCGCGGCAATGCCCCGGGCATTGCTGCCGCAACGGCTGGCGGCAATGCCCGGGGCATGGTCGGCTAGGCCGAGGCTGCCGCCTTGGCAGCAGCCGGGAGCGCTTCGATGATGCGGTTCATGGCGGCATCATCATGGGCCGCAGACAGGAACCAGGCCTCAAAGACGGACGGCGGCAGGTACACGCCCGAGTCCAGCATGGAGTGGAAGAACGGCGCGTAACGGAAGCTTTCCTGTCCCTGGGCGTCGTCGTAGTTGTGCACGCCGTGGGCCGAGGTACCGAAAGCAACAGAGAAAAGGTTTCCCGCCCGTTGAATGGAGTGGTCCACCCCTTCAGCATCCAGCGCTGCCGAAAGTGCGGCTGAGAGTTCGAGTGAACGCGCATCCACGTAGGCGTAAACCTCGGGAGTTGCATGGCTCAGCGTTGCGACGCCCGCTGCCATGGCCACAGGATTTCCAGACAATGTACCCGCCTGGTAAACCGGGCCAACGGGAGCCAGGTAGTCCATGACGTCGGCACGGCCGCCGAGTGCCGCCGTCGGCATTCCACCGCCGATGACCTTGCCGAAGGTGAGCAGGTCCGGGGCCCAGCCTTCCTGCCGGCCCGTCAGGCCCCAGTAACCGGCATAGCCGGTGCGGAACCCCGTGAGGACCTCGTCGAGGATGAGCAGGGCACCGTGTTCCTTGGTGATGCGGGAGAGCCCGGCGTTAAAGCCCTCACCCGGGGTGACCACACCCATGTTCGCTGGTGCGGCTTCGGTGATGACGGCAGCAATGTTCTTGCCGTGGGCAGCGAACGCGGCCTCGACGGCGTCGAGGTCGTTGTACGGCAGCACCAACGTTTCAGCGGCGGTGGCCTCAGTGACACCGGCGGAACCTGGCAAGGCCAGGGTGGCGACGCCGGAGCCTGCCGCTGCCAGCAGGCCATCCAGGTGGCCGTGGTAGCACCCGGCAAACTTGATGATCAGGTTGCGGCCGGTAAAGCCGCGGGCAAGGCGCACTGCGGTCATGGTTGCTTCGGTGCCCGTGGACACCATGCGCAAGCGTTCGACGGCGGAGACACGTTCCTTGACGATCTCGGCAAGGTTGGCCTCGTCGGGAGTGGAAGCACCAAAGGAAAGGCCCCTGTCCACGGCTGCGTGGACGGCCTCGAGCACGGCCGGGTGCGCGTGGCCCAACAGTGCCGGGCCCCACGAACATACGAGGTCAACGTACTCCTGGCCGTCAGCATCGGTCAGGTAGGCACCCTTGGCGGAAACCATGAATTTCGGGTTTCCCCCTACGGAGCCGAAGGCGCGCACCGGCGAGTTCACACCGCCGGGCATCAGGGACCGTGCGCGGTCGAAGAGCTGATCGGACACAGGGGTGTTTGACGTCATGGTTCCTATTCTTTCAGTGATTCCGGGCGGGTCGTGCCGCCCGAAGGTGGAGGTGGCTCAGGCCGAAGCCAGCAGCTCTGCAACCCGCGGCGCCACCTCGGTGCCGTAGAGCTCGATGCAACGCATCATGGATTGGTGGGGCAACGTCCCGTTGCTGTACTTCAGGTCGAAGCGATCCACGCCGAGGTTCCGCTTGAGCAGGGCAATTTTTTGCGCCACGGTTTCCGGCGAGCCAACGTAGAGGGCACCTTCAGGGCCGCACATGGCATCGAATTCAGCACGGTTTCCCGGACCCCAGCCACGCTCGGCACCGATCCGGTTGCGCTGTTCGAGCCAGTGCGGGAAAAGTTCCTCGCGGGCGGCGTCGTCGGTATCGGCGATAAATCCCGGTGAGTGCGTTGCGATCTGGCGCATCGGGTGCCCGTACTTGGCCATTGCCTCGCGGTAGAGGTTGACCAACGCTGCGAAGCGGCGCGGCTCTCCCCCGATGATCGCGAAAATGATGGGGTAGCCGTATTCGGCGCAGCGCAGCACAGATTCCGGGGTTCCACCCACGCCGATCCAGGCAGGCAGCAGGTGGTGCTGCAGTTTCGGGTACGCCTGCAGCCCGTTGACGTTCGGCCTGGTGCGCCCTTCCCAGTGCACGGGCTTCTGGGCCCGCACTTTGTCGAAGAGCTCCAGCTTTTCTTCGAAGAGGACCTCATAGTCGGCCAGGTCCAGTCCGAACAACGGAAAGGACTCTATGAAGGAGCCCCGTCCCAGCATTACTTCGGCCCGGCCGTTGGACAACGCGTCAACGGTGGCGAACCGTTGGAAGACGCGGATGGGGTCATCGGAACTCAGCACGGTCACAGCAGAGCCCAGCCGGATGCGCGAGGTCACCGCCGCTGCCGCGGCCAGGAAAACCTCGGGCGCCGATACCGCGAAGTCGCGGCGGTGGTGTTCTCCCACGCCAAACGCATGGATTCCGACGGCGTCAGCCAGCTTTGCTTCCTCCAGCAGCTCGCGCAGGACTTGAGCGTGCTCCTTGGGGTTCCCCTCGGCGTCCATCCCGGCATCGCCGAAGGTGTTTACGCCGAGCAGTATCCGGTCCGCCGCGACCGGCTCCGTGGGATCGGAGGAAACGGATGTCATCAGGACTCCTTCAGCCAGCCTGCCAGTTCGGAGGCCCAATAGGTAAGGACGGTATCGGCTCCGGCACGCTTGATCCCGAGCACGGATTCGGTAATGGCGCCGCGCCTGTCGATCCAGCCGTTGGCGGCAGCCGCTTCGATCATGGCGTACTCGCCCGAGATTTGGTAGGCCGAGACCGGCACGGGGCTCATGGCGGCTACGTCGGCCAGGATGTCCAGATAGCTCATGGCCGGCTTGACCATGACCATGTCGGCGCCTTCTTCCAGGTCCAGCTCCACTTCCAGGATGGCTTCGCGACGGTTGGCGGCGTCCATTTGGTAGGTCCGGCGGTCGCCCTTGAGCTGGGAATCGACGGCCTCACGGAAGGGGCCGTAGAACGCGGAGGCGTATTTGGCGGCGTAGGCCAGAACCGCTGTGTTCTTGTGCCCGGATTCCTCCAGCGCCTGGCGGATGACGGCGATCTGGCCGTCCATCATGCCCGATGGCCCCAGCACGTGGGCGCCGGCCTCTGCCTGCGCCACGGCCATCTGGGCATAGATCTCCAAGGTCGCGTCGTTGTCCACGTATCCTTCGGCATCCAGCACGCCGCAGTGGCCGTGATCGGTGAATTCGTCCAGGCAAACATCGCCCATGATGACCAGGTGGTCGCCGACTTCAGCCTTGACGTCGCGGATGGCCTTGTTCAGGACGCCGTCGGGATCAAGGGATGCAGTGCCCCGGGCATCGCGGACGGCGGGCACGCCGAACAGCATGATGCCGCCCACGCCCAGTTCCACAGCCTCGGCGGCTGCACGCTTCAACGAGTCGGTGGTGTGCTGGACGACGCCGGGCATGGAAGTGATGGGGCTCGGTTCAGTGAGGCCTTCACGAATGAACGCGGGAAGGATCAGGTCAGCCGGTGCCAACCTGTTTTCTGCTGTAAGCCGGCGCATCGCAGGGGTGGTGCGCAAGCGGCGGGGACGATGGTTCGGAAAGCTCATTGCGGGTTCCCTTCGTTGGCGAAAACAGATTCGAGGGCTGCCACGATGCCCTCCGTGGTTGGTTCTTTGGCCGTGGCGGCCACGGTGAGGTGAAGCCGCCAGGCTTCGGCCGCCGTCGGGCGTCCGATCGCGATGAAACGGCACGTACCCAGCTCCGGAAACAACGAGGCAATGCGGCGGGCGGCGCTGGGTGAGGCGGCAACAACAGCGTCCAGGGTCCCGGCGTCGAACGCCTTCCGGGCATCGGCCGGTTCCAGGACGGCCAGCGCGCCTCTGTTGGGATGCAGCACGTTGGGATGCGGCACGTTGGGATGCACGACGGCGGCAGGAACCTCCCCGGTCACGCGCACTTCCTCACGGGCCGGGTAGTCCACAGTGTGGTACGCGACAACTGCGGTGACGTCCGCGCCTTTCGCTGCCAAACCTTCCCTCAGCCCGGGCGCTGCGATGTCGGCCTGCGGCAGGAACACCCGCGACGAAGCGAGTTCCCACACCTGCAACAGACCTTCGGCGGACTGGACGTCTGTTGGCACCAGGTCAACGACGAGCCCAACGGACTCCAATGCCTGGCGGGATGACTGCCCAATGGTGGCCACTTTGGTTCCGGCGGGCAGCAGGGCTGCGATGTCCACCCCGCGCCCGGCCGCTTTTTCCACCAAGACCCGCACCGTGGTGATGCTGCTGATCACCAGCCAATCAAAACCCCCGGCGGAAAGCCTGTCCAGGCCGGCGTCGAGCCCGGACTGGTCATGTGCCCGTTCGAAGTCGATCAATGGCAGCACCAGTGGTTCCGCCCCGAGGTCGCCCAGGGCGTCCGCCAGTGGCTGGGCCCGGTCCGCGCTCCTGGTGATCAGGATCCGCCGACCGGCCAGCACTGCCGGATTTGCCGGCCCCGGTTTTGCTGACTCAGGACGCTGCAAGATCCGCGATCTCCGCGGCGCCCGCAGCCAGCAGAAGCTCAGCAACTTCGATGCCAAGCAACGTAGCTCCCACTTCGGTCAAACCGTCAGTGGCTTTCTTCTCGCGGACCGTCTTGGTGCCATCGACGGCGCACACCACGGCCTCCAAGTGCAGCATGCTGCCCTTCCGGAAGGCGTAGGCGCCCACCGGAGCCGCGCACCCGGCTTCGAGCCGCGCCAGCACGGCACGCTCAGCCGTCACCGCAAGGCGGGTGTCGTCGTCGTTCAGTGCTGCCAGGGCCTGTGCCAGCACACCGTTGGAGCCCTCGGTGTTGCCGGCCTGACGGGGGGCGTCGTCGCTGCGGCATTCGATGGCCAGTGCGCCTTGTCCGGGAGCAGGCAACATGACGTCGGTCCCGAAGAACTCACTCACCGAATCCAGCCGGCCGATTCGTTCCAAGCCGGCGGCGGCCAGCACCACGGCGTCGAGGTCGCACGATTTGCCGGCGACAACCTCCTCCGTCGGGTTTCCGGGAAGCCCCGGTACGCGGCCCAGACGGGTGTCCACGTTGCCGCGGATATCCAGGACCTCAATGTCCGGGCGGGCTGCCCGGAGTTGCGCTGCACGGCGCGGGGACCCGGTGCCTACTTTGGCGCCGCCGGGCAATTGTGCAAGCGTCATGCCATCGCGGGCACACAGGACATCCCGAACGTCCACGCGTTGCGGCGTGGCCGCGATGCTCAGGCCGACTGCAGCGCCTGTGGGCAGGTCCTTCAGCGAGTGGACGGCGACATCGCAGCTGTTGGCCAGCAGGGCGTCACGCAGGGCTGCAACAAAAACGCCAGTGCCACCCATTTGGGACAGGGACCCGGTTTTGACGTCGCCCTCGGTCTTGATGTGCACGAGTTCCACCGGGAAACCGCCCACCGCAGCCAACTTATCGGCGGTTTGCTGCGTCTGCGTCAGAGCGAGTTTGCTCGCCCTGGTGCCGATGCGGACGGTCACTTGGCTGCCTCTGACGCAGGGTAAGCGTCGTGGCGGGTTCCGATCGTGGTGCCAACTTCTGAAATGACGGGCTTTGCACCGCGGAAGTTCTCGCAGCAGTTCGGGCGGCAGACGTCGTACCAAGGGCCCAGGTCCGTGGCGTGCGGACGGTCTGCGATGTTGTTCTCCACCGTGCGTTCGCAGATGAGGTCCACCAGTCCTGACACAAACGCGGCGTGCGTGCCCGGCGTGGGAACGCGGGTCGCAGCGATGTCCAGGTTCTTGCAGGTTTCCAGTGCTTCGGTGTCCAGGTCCCAGGCAACTTCCATGTGGTCGCTGACGAAACCGAGGGGGACAATCACCACACCGCGGACGCCCTGGGGGGCGATTTCCTCAAGGTGGTCGTTGATGTCCGGTTCCAGCCACGGGATGTGGGGCGCACCGGAGCGCGACTGGTACACGAGGTCCCAGGCGACGTTGGGCGCCACGACGTCCATGATGGCCTTGGCATTGGCCAGGTGCTGGGCGGCGTAGGCGGAGCCTTCGGCGAATTCGCGGGGTTCGTCCGCGGAGCGTCCGGCGGCCTCCGCGTCACGCGTGGGGATGGAGTGGGTGGCGAAAAGGACGCGGATCTTGGAGTCCGGGTCGGTTTCTCCGGCAGCTGCGAGCTTGCCACGGATCTCGTCCAGGCCGGCGGCAGTCCCCTCCAGGAACGGCTGAACCACTCCCGGGTGGTCGAAGTACTGGCGGATCTTGTCCACCTGGAGCTTGCCGTCCAAACCGGTTTCCGTCAGCGCAATGCCGATGTCTTCACGGTACTGGCGGCAGCTGGAGTAACAGGAGTAGATGCTGGTGGTGAGCATCAGGATGCGGCGATGACCGGCGTCGTAGGCGTCCTGCAGGACAGGGGCGATGTACGGGTCCCAGTTGCGGTTCCCCCAGAGGACCGGCAGCTCGATGCCGCGTTTGGCCAGTTCGGCCTCGATGGCGGCTTTCAGCTCGCGGTTCTGCTGGTTGATGGGACTGATACCACCGAAAGCGCGGTAGTGGTGCGAGACCTCTTCGAGGCGTTCGTCGGGGATTCCGCGGCCACGGGTTACGTTGCGCAGGAAGGGAATGACGTCCTCCTGGCCTTCGGGACCACCGAAGGATGCGAGGAGCACGGCATCGTAGTTTTGGGGCGCTTGGCGGCCACGTTCGGTTACTTCGTTCAGCTCGGTGGAGACAACGGGCGTGCTCATGCCAGGACCTCGGCAATCTCCGCTGCGGTGACGCGGCGGCCGGTGTAGAAGGGGATTTCTTCGCGGACGTGGTTACGGGCATCAGTTGCGCGGAGGTGGCGCATCAGGTCCACAAGGTCCACAAGTTCAGGTGCTTCCAGCCCAAGGATCCATTCCCAGTCGCCCAGCGCGAACGATGAGACCGTGTTGGAGATGACCTGGGGGAATTCGCGGCCCAGCATGCCGTGCTCCCGCAGCATGGCGCCTCGTTCTTCGGCGGGCAGGATGTACCACTCGTAGGAACGGACGAACGGGTAGACACAGAGCCAGGTGCTGGGCTCAACTCCGCGGGCGTAGGCCGGGACATGGCTCTTGGAGAATTCGGCCTCGCGGTGCACGCCCATGGCGGACCAGACAATTTCCGTTCCGGCGAAGAGTTTGCTTCGGCGGATGGAGCGGACGGCGGCCTGCAGGTCCTCCGGCTTGGCTCCATGGAGCCACACCATGATGTCGGCGTCCGAGCGCATGGCCGAGACGTCGTAGCTGCCGCGCAGGACTACGCCATCGGCGGCAAGCTTTTCGACCAGGGCTTCAAATTCCTGTGCAGCATCGCCGCTGCGCAGGACGTCCGCCGAGCGTTTGAATACAGTCCAGAGCGTAAAGAACTGCTCTTCGGTTTCAGCAGTTTTAGTGACAGATTCGACAGAAGTGTGGCTCATGGTTCAAGTTTGCCCCGTGCCAGCCGCTAAGTCGAAACGGATCAGTTCTACAAGGCGTAGAAGTGACGCAAATCACGGAAATGCAGGTTCGTCCGCGCTGCCTTGGGCGAGTTGGCGCCGCGTGTCTGCCACCACCGCTGCCAGGCCGTTTCCGGCCAACCAGCCACCCACGACCACCAGGCCGTCGGCCGCGGCACAGGCCTCCCGGACCTGGGCTACACGCTGTTTGTGACCGACGGCGGCAAAAGGCAACGCCCCCGCCCACCGCACGACGTCCCAATCAACGACGTCGGCACTGGTTACCGGCACCGTCAGCAGGGCGGAAGCATCCTCCAAGGCCGCAGCCAGGAGCGAGTCATCATCCAGAACAAGGTCCGCTCCCCCGCCGGCTTCCTCACGCCGGCCATAGGAAAGGCGCAGGACATGCGTGCCTGGCCCGGCTTCTTCGGCCAGCCAGTCCCACTTCGCCGTGGCGTGAGTCAGTGCCTTGGCCTTGATCCCGGGGGTTTGCGGCGCCACGAGAATGCCGGTCCCGCGCGGACGACGATCCAACTCGGGCAGATCCACAACCAGGGTCACCAGGCTCACCAGCGGCCCGGGTGCAGGGCGCAAGGCGGCCAGCGCGGGCAGGGACTTCTCCAGCAGCCCGACGGCGGCCGGGCCGTCCAGCGCGACCACCAGCCGATCGGCGTCGTACGTCGAAGCACCGGCGGTGACCCGCCAGGCAGTGCGGGTCTTCGCCACTTCCTCGGCGCGCTTGTCGAGCACCAGGTCCACACCGCGTTCCCGCAGGTCAGCTACCAGCGCGGTCACCAATGTGTTCATGCCACCTTTGAGGCCCGCGACGGCGGAACCCGCCTTCGCCGGTGCGGCACCGGACTGCCCGCTGCCCGTTTTTGCGTGGCCGGATTTCCGTTGCGCGGCGACCGCAGCGGCGAGCGAACCATGTTTGCGCAGGCCCGCCCGCAGTCCCGGCGCGACCATATCCACGTCCAGGAGGGCAGGATCGGCCGAATGAACACCGCCCACCACGGGCGAGACAAGCCGGTCCAGTACTTTCCTGCCCATCCGGGCGGCCACCAGCGAGGAAACACTGGTGACCTCGGAGGATGTACCTACCGATGCCGGCAGCCACCGGTCGAGGGAGGCACGCACTGCCCCCACGAATCCCAGTGAACGCCGGACTTCCGGGTCCCAAGGGTTCGCTGGAATTCCAAGGACACCCGTTTTGGGGAGCTCCTGCGGACCGTCGGGCAGCTGCACCCAGGCCCCTCCGGGATGGGGAGCCACGATTTGTTCGGCCAAGCCCAGCTCACGCGCGAGGTCGGCCACAGCTGAAGACCGCGTGGCGAAGGACTCCGCTCCGCTGTCCAGATGCAGGCCGGCAACTACGTGGCCTCCGACGCACCCTCCCCACGTTCCGGTTGCTTCCAGTACGGTGACGGAAGTCCCGGCCATCGCCAGTTCGCGCGCCGCGAGAAGTCCCGAAATTCCGCCACCCACCACCACAGCGGTGCTTTCGGGAGGGAGTGGCTTGTGCGTTGCGTGTCCGCCGCGCATGTGTCCTACTTGGCGGGGATTGAGTGGATGAGCTCCACGACGCGGGTGAGCACGGTGGGGTCCGTTTCCGGGGGTACGCCGTGGCCCAGGTTGAGCACATGTCCCGGGGCGGCGGCGCCGGCTTCGATCACTTCCCGCACATGCGCCTCCAGCACGTCCCACGGGGCCGAAAGCAGCGCGGGGTCGATGTTGCCCTGCAGGGGAACCGTCCCGCCCAGGCGCCGGTTGGCTTCATCCAGGGGCAGCCGGTAGTCGACTCCCACCACGTCCACCCCAACATCGCGCATGGCAACCAGAAGCTCGGAAGTTCCGGTGCCGAAGTGAATCAGCGGCGCACCGAGGCCCCGAACGTGGTCCAGTGCGCAGGCCGAGGCCGGCGCAACGTACTTGATGTAGTCGGCCAGGCCCAAAGAGCCCGCCCATGAGTCGAACAGCTGCCCTGCGGAAGCACCGGCTTCGAGCTGCGCCTGGAGGAACAGCCCGGACGCGTCGGCGGCCCAGTTGGCCAACGCGGTCCAGGTTTCCGGATCGGCATGCATCATGGTCCGCGGGCCAAGGTGGTCGCGGGAAGGCTTGCCCTCAACCATGTAGGCGGCCAGCGTGAACGGCGCGCCGGCAAATCCGATGAGCGGCGTGGAACCGAGCTCAGCAACCGTGAGCCGGACGGCTTCGCGGATGGGCTCCAGGGCTTCCCACGTCAACGTGGGCAGGGCAGCGACGTCCTCGGCGGTTCGCACCGGCTTGTCCAGGACCGGACCAACGCCCGGAACGATGTCCACCCCGACGCCTGCCAGTTTCAGGGGGATGACGATGTCCGAGAAGAAGATGGCGGCATCGACGTCGTGGCGTCGAACCGGCTGCAGCGTGATTTCCGATGCCAGTTCCGGCCTCAAGCACGAATCCAACATGGCAACGCCCTCGCGGACCTTGAGGTATTCGGGCAGGGAGCGGCCTGCCTGGCGCATGAACCACACCGGCCTGCGGGACGGCTTTCCACCACGGTAGGCCGTGATCAGCGGTGAGTCCGAGGTACGCCCGTCCTTGAGCGGGTGGTTGGCGTCGAGGCTACCCGCCGGGGAGTTGGAGGCCGTACTCTTGGATGCTGCCGTGCTAGAAGTCATGCCTTTGATTGTGCCGAAAATCCGGGACAAAAGATAACGACAAACTGTCACGTCCGCCCGGATATCGCCGTTGTGGCGCGGATCACTGGCCTCCGTGGTGATCCCCACGGCGCCATATTGTTCTACCGGGCTACGAAAAAGCTATGATTGGGGTGCTGTGGTTCTTTTCTCATTGGTGGCTACACACGCCGACATCGACCTCGAAACCGTCGCTCAGTTGAGCAACGGTTCCTCTGGGCTTGCCTCGGCAACCCTTACTGATTCCCCCGTGGTGTCCGGTGCGGTGGTACTTGCCACCTGCAACCGCTACGAGGTTTATGGTGAAACGGCCAACGGGGCTGACCTCGAAGCAGCCCGTTCCGCCCTGGTTTCCCAGATCAGTGAGCTCAGCGGCCTCAACGAACAACTCGTCTCGCGTTCTTTCGCTACCCATACCGGTCCCGAGGTCACCCGACACCTCTTTGCGGTAAGCGCCGGACTGGACTCTGCCGTGGTGGGCGAGCGTGAAATTGCCGGCCAAGTTCGCCGTGCGCTCATCACAGCCCAGCAGGAAGGCACAGCGAGCTCCGGTCTTGTGCGTCTCTTCCAGGCTGCTTCCAAGACGGCCAAGGACGTTGGCGCGCAAACCGCTCTCGGTTCCCGCGGCTTGTCCATCGTCTCCGTGGCCTTGGATCTCGCCACGGACCTTGCCGACAGTGACGACTGGTCCACCAAGAAAGTCGTGGTCTTTGGCACGGGCGCCTATGCCGGCGCCACCATGTCCCTCTTGCGGGAACGCGGCTGCACGGACATCTCCGTCTACTCTTCTTCCGGTCGCGCGGAGGCTTTCGTCGCCACGCGCGGTGGCAACGCGCTCGACGCCGATACCCTCCCCGCTGCCGTGGCCGCCGCCGACGTCATGATCGGCTGCAGTGGCTCAGACAACCGGGTCGAAGCCGCAGACCTTGAACGTGTCCGCGCAAACTCGGGCAAGCCGTTGATTGCCATCGACCTTGCCCTTACCCATGATTTTGATCCGGCGGTTGGTGAACTCGACGGCGTTGAATTGCTGACCCTCGAGTCTGTTCGGCTGGCCGCGCCACAGGAGCAGGCTGAATCGTTGTCGCAGGCCAGCGCAATAGTCACGGGCGCTGCGGCCTCCTTCGAGTCCGAACGCGAAGCCCGTTCCGTGGACACAGCCATTGTGGCGCTGCGTCGCCACACCATGAACGTCCTGGACGCCGAGATGGAGAAGGTCCGCGCCCGGCACGGTTGCACCGCCGCCGCTGAGGAGGTGGAGTTCGCGCTTCGCCGGATGGTCAAGCAGCTCCTCCACATCCCCACGGTCCGGGCCCGTAAGCTTGCCGCGAACGGTCAGCAGGACGATTACGTCGCAGCCCTCGAGGCACTGTATGGAATCCAGGTGGAGCAACCGCAGGCAGCGGCCGCGGCCACGGAATGCCCCGTGGACCACGACCAGCTCCGTTCTGAAAGCGCCTGACGCTCCACGCACCTAGGCGAAGGCGTTGACTCCGGTCAGTTCGGCCGACAACGCCCACAGCTTCTTCGCATCCGCCTTGTCGACGGCGTGGGCGTCCACGCCCTGGTAACGGGCCAAGGGAGAGTCCTTGTCCGTGGGTTTGGCGATATCGCAGTCCTCGCAGTAGACGCCACCCTTGCCGTTGAGGGCATCCGAGGTGGCTGCCCACACCGACGTCGCCGCACCTTGTTCAGGGGTCTTGAATCCTTCGCGGACGTTGCCTTCGGCATCCATCCAGCCGGCTGCCACCATTTCTTCCTTGGGCAGGTGCCGCTGCAACTCGGTCATGATGCCGCCGGGATGGACCGCGAAGGCCCGCACGCCGGAGCTTCGACCCAAGTGGTCGAGCTCTACCGCAAACAGGGAATTGGCAGTCTTGGCCTGGCCATAGGCCTGCCACTTGTCGTAGGAGGTGCTGAAGTCGACGTCGTGGAACCGGATCGGGGAGATCTTGTGGCCCGTGGATGACAAGGACACAACGCGCGCATCACCTGAGGCCGCCAACGCCGGCCACAACAGATTCACCAGGGTGTAGTGTCCCAGGTGGTTCGTGGCGAACTGGGCTTCCCATCCTGGTCCAACCCGTTGTTCCGGGCTGGCCATGATGGCTGCATTGTTGATCAGGATGTCCAGCTTCCCGTGGTCAGCCAGATAGCGTGCGGCGAACTCCTTGACGCTGTCCTGGTCGGCCAGATCCAAGTGCTCCACGTGCACTTCTCCGGCGAGACCCGCATCCGCCAGGACGGAACGGGCGTGCTCAAGCCGCCTTGCGGGTACCGCTACCTCAGCCCCTGCCGCGACGAGGGCCCGCACAGTCTCCAGTCCAAGCCCTGAATAACCGCCCGTGACGATCGCCGACTTGCCGCGCAGGTTGATCCCGTCGATGACCTCCATGGCAGTGGTTCCGTGCCCGAACCCGGAGCCGATGGGCCGCTGTTCTGTTTCTGTCCATTCTTCGCTCATGCTTGAGCTTCCCAGAGAAGCCGGGAAACGGGCAATGGTCAGTAAACGGGTTTGGCTGGTTCCACCTGCCGCACCCAGGCGAGGATGCCGCCGTCGAGGTGCTTGACGCGGCTGTAGCCGGCCTTCTGTGCGGCTTCCAGCACGGCCGCCGAGCGCGTGCCCGCCTTGCAGTGGAACACAATGTCTTTATCCTGCGGAAGTTCCACCCACGCCTCGCCGGAAAGGATGCGGCCTTGTGGGATGAGTACCGAGCCGTCGATGCTGACGATGCTGTGCTCTCCGGATTCACGGACGTCGACGAGTTCGAAGTCCCGCTCCCCCGCTTCGCGTTCGGCCAGCATCCGGGCAAGTTCGGTCGCAGTCACGGTATGGTCCTGGTCGGTAGGTGCTGCGGGTGTCACACCGCAGAAGGCCTCGTAGTCCGTCAGCTCCGTAATGGGCTCGGCCTCCGGGTCCTTGGACACCTTGATCTCGCGCCAGCTTCCGCCCAACGCGTCGAACAGAGCCACCCGTCCCAGCAGGGAACGTCCGACGCCGGTAATCAGCTTCACGGCTTCTGTCACCATGAGCGACCCGACCGCCGCGCACAACATGCCGAACACGCCGCCCTCGCCGCAGGACGGCACGGAGCCTGCCGGCGGCGCCTCCGGGTAGAGATCCCTGTAGCTGGGTCCGTGTTGTGCCCAGAAGACGCTGACTTGGCCATCGAAACGGAAGATGGAACCCCACACATACGGCTTGCCAAGGATCGCTGCAGCGTCATTGACCAGGTACCGGGTGGCGAAGTTGTCCGCACCGTCAAGGATGAGGTCGTACTGCGCGAAGAGTTCCAAGGCATTGGAAGAGTCCAGGCGGAGGTTGTGAAGGACCACGTTGACCAAGGGGTTCAGTTCGGTAATCGCACGGCGGGCCGACTCAATCTTGGGCGTACCAACGTCCTTGACCCCGTGGATGACCTGGCGCTGGAGGTTGCTGAGGTCGACGTCGTCGTCGTCAACTATCCCGAGCGTTCCCACGCCGGCGGCGGCCAGGTAAAGCAGCGCGGGCGAGCCAAGGCCACCGGCACCGATGACAAGAACCTTCGCATTCTTGAGCCTGCGTTGGCCCACGGCTCCGATTTCCGGAATGATGAGATGCCGTGAGTACCGCTCAACCTCGGCCGGCGAGAGCTCGGCGGCCGGTTCAACAAGGGGCGGCAGGACGGTGGGCGCAGCGGAGTGGGCAGCAACAATTGAGGCCATACCCCAATGTATGCCTGCCGATGCCGCCCGGTCATATTACCCACCGGTAGAGTGGTCATAACTGCAAAGGAAAGGCGGCAGACTGTGGCTGACGGCACACGGGCAAACGATGGGGCACCCGCAAAGCAGGAACGGACCGGTTCACCTCGTTCACCGAGATTGCCGCGGGACGAACGCCGCGCACAGCTGTTGAACGCCGCCTTGGAAGTCTTCGTCTCCAACGGCTTCCACGGCGCGGCGATGGACGAGATCGCAGAAACCGCACACGTCAGCAAGCCGGTGCTCTACCAGCACTTCCCGTCCAAACGGGAGCTGTACATGGCCCTCCTGGACAGTCATCTGGCCACCCTGACGGACTTGATGCTCGGCGCACTGAACTCCACCACGGACAACAAAGAGCGCGTCAAGGCCGTTATGCGCGCCTACTACAGGTTCATTGCCGACGACGACCAGGCGCATCGTCTGGTGTTTGAGTCCGACCTCATCAACGATCCCGATGTCAGCTCCCGCCTGGAAACGTTCAACAAGACGTTCGCCGACGCCGTCGCCCACGTCATTGCCGAGGACACCAAACTTCCGCCACTCGAAGCCCAGCTCCTGGGCCGCGGTTTGGCGGGAATGGCCCAGGTCAGCGCCCGTTATTGGCTTGAAACGGACGGAAACCTGGACCTCGATGTCGCCAGTGATCTGATCTATCGTTTAGCTTGGCGCGGAATCAGTCGATTCCCCAAAGAGTCCTAGGCTACAAATAGAGGACTGACTTAACACTTGATTGGCTTGGAGGCCTTGCTGTGGAAGTAAAGATCGGCATTCAGAACGTTGGCCGTGAAATTGTGCTCGAATCCGCCCTGGACGCTGACGCCGTAGCCAAGATCGTGGCCGAGGCCGTGTCCAAGGGCTCCGAACTGCGGCTTACGGATGAAAAGGGCCGCCAGGTCATCGTTCCCGGCAACGTCCTCGGCTACGTCGAAATCGGGGCCGAGGAAGTCCGCCGGGTCGGCTTCGGCGCCCTCTAGCGTCCTCCGCCCCGCCTTCGTCCGCTAAGGAGTCTCATGCTTTCACTTGTCATCGTGGTCCTGGCCACCGTTGCTGCTGGTTTCATTGTGTGGGCCACCGATAAGCGGCACAGCAGGTACGGTGTGGCGTTGCCTGCAGGCGTTGCCGCGGCTGTTGGCACCCTGGCCTGGATCGCCTTCATCAGCGCCGGCCTGGGCTACCAGCCGGGCGCTACGTGGATTCCTTGGGTCCTGCCCATAGTGCTGGGAACTGCCGCGGCAGCGGGTGTTGTGGTCTATCTGGGACGTACGCGGACCAAGCATGATACTGAGGCACTGACCAAGGCCTTGCGGCTCTAGGCTCAAAAAATACAGCAGTGACCATCACCTCCGGGTGGTGGTCACTGCTGGTTAACGGCCCTCCGCGCCCGGGTAGCGACCCGGCTCGGCAACGGCGCCCACGGCCGAGGCCGCGTCGCTAACGGAGGCGGCAGCGGCGAGGTCGCGTTGGGTTACCTCTCCCCCGGCGTCATGGGACACGTAGCGCAAGAAGACCCTGTTGTACCGCCAGTCAAGATCCGGATGGTGGTTCTGTTCTTCGGCGATCTGTCCTATGGCCGCGATGAGGGCCAATGCTTCGGCCGCCGTCGACGTCTTGTAAACAGTGACAAGGCCGTCCTGGAGCTTCCACCCCGGGAGGTCCTTGAGTGCGGCCTCGAGGGCCGCTTGGGGCACCGGTTCTTTCCTGTCAGCCATGACGGCTCCTTGTTGGTAGGGAACCGGTTGTTGGTAGGGAACCGGTTTTCAGAGGAACTCTGCCCGGCCTTCCATGGCCGAGGACGCCAAGGCGTGTTCACGCCGCGGAATCCGGCCTGCCTGCCTGGCCAGCCTACCGGCGATGATGGCGTGTTTGAAGGCCTGCCCCATCTGCACGGGGTTCTGTGCGCGGGTCACGGCGGTGGCCAGCAGAACGGCGTCACAGCCCAGCTCCATGGCGAGTGCGGCGTCGGACGCTGTTCCGATCCCGGCGTCCAGTACCACCGGCACCGAAGCCCGGGACACGATGAGCTCGATGTTATGCGGGTTCAGGATACCCAGGCCGGTGCCGATGGGCGAGCCCAGCGGCATGACCGCCGTGGCGCCGAGGTTCTCGAGCCGCAGCGCAAGCACGGGATCGTCGTTGGTGTAGGCGAACACTTTGAAGCCACGATCGACAAGTTGCTCAGTGGCGTCCACCAGTTCAACGGCGTCAGGAAGGAGCGTGTGCTCGTCCGCGATGACTTCCAGCTTGACCCAGTCGGTCTCCAGCGCCTCACGTGCCAGTTCCGCCGTCATCACGGCGTCTTTCGCCGTGAAGCAGCCTGCTGTGTTCGGCAGGACCCGGATGCTGTTGTCCACCAGCAGTTGGAAGAGCGAACCGGTTTCGGCCGGCGAATAGCGACGCATGGCCACGGTGGTGAGCTCGGTTCCCGATGCCAGGAGCGCGGCTCCAAGCCCGTCCAGGCTCGGCGCACCCCCTGTGCCCATGATCAGGCGTGACCCGAATTCGACGCCGTCGATCACCAGGGCGTCTGTGCGGATTTCGGTGTTTGCTGTGGTCATGGTTCAGCCTCCCTGTACTGCTGTAACGAGTTCGAGTTCATCGCCGTCGACCAGCGGAGTCGCTGCCCACTGGCTGCGTGGCACCACCTCGGAATTGCGGGCGACGGCGACACCCAGCTTCCCGCCGTCGGCCGTCTGTCCGCGGTGGTCAAGTACGCGGCCGGTGACGGCCGTGACGAGCGTGCTGACGGAGGCGTCGGCGGGCACCTGGTGGGCTGCGCCGTTGAGCTTGATGTTCATGCTGTTTCCTTGCTGTGGAGTTGAGGGCAACGCGGGCTCACTGATGGCCCCCTGCGGGGACTTCCATGGGCCATGGCTGACCCCGCGATGCGCTGAAACGGTCGGGCCGGAAAATGGACCAGCGGGAATCAGGGGAACCAGTGAGCAGCTCCCCCACGATCCTGGCGGCCACAGGGGTGAGGAGGACACCGTGCCGGAAGAATCCGGTGGCAACGATCAGCCCTGCCAGGTACCCGTCCGGTTCGGCTACGCGGCCCAGCAACGGAGCGTTGTCCGGAGTTCCTGGCCTGGCGCGTGCAGTTGCTTCCAGGAGTTCAAGTTCGGCCACGGCAGGAACCAGGACCTGGGCGTCCCGAAGGAGCTGGTAAACGCCGCCGGCGGAGACTGCGTTGGAAGTCGCCGACAAGCCGTCCTCGCGCTGGGTGGCTCCGATGACCACTGTTCCGTCGTCCCGGGGAACGATGTAAACGGGCACCCCGCGGACCATGCCACGCACGGTGGCTGTGAGCAGGGGCCTGAGGTGCGCCGGGACCCGAAGCCTGAGGATATCTCCGTAGACCGGCCGGACCGGAAGTTCCAGGCCTTCGGGGAGGCCAGCCAGCGCAGGAGCACCCAGCCCGTTGGCCACAACGGTCTCGCCGGCCAGGACGGACTGCCCGGATCCGAGCTCCACTCCGGCCACGCGACGCCCATCCCACAACAAGCCGTGGGCGGAGTCCGCAACGGCAAAACCGTCCCTGGCGCCGCCCACCCACGTCTCGTCGCCAGGTGAATGCGCGGCCAGCCCTGCCATGAGGCAGCCCGCCAGCTTCCGGGGATCAACCTGGTGATCTGCGGGGATCTCAAAGGCACAGGAAATTTGCGGGCTCAGGAGCGGTTCGCGTTCCCGGGCAGTCCGCACCGGCAACGGTTCGACCCCAAGGCCTGCGGCAAGCTGGACGGTGCGAAGGTCTGCGAGCGCACGTCGGTCGGCGGCGTCGGCACCCACGGCGAGGGTCGGCGTCGTGCGGTATCCGGTAGCTTCCACAGCTTGGCGAAGGCCACCGGCAAACGAGGGCCACAACTTCGATGACTCAAGCATGAGGCCCAGGAGGTCTTCTTCCTGGTAATGGAGTTCACTGACGGGAGCCAGCATGCCGGCTGCTGCAAATGTCGCACCCGTGGCGGGTGCCGGATCGATGAGGGCTACGGAGCGGCCCAGCCGCCGGGCCTCATGGGCGATGCCCAGTCCGATGACGCCGCCGCCGATAACGGCAACATCCGCGTGAATGGCTTCTGCCATTTGTTTCCTTCCCTACGCCGGTACTAGCCGGATCAGGTCAAGCGGTCGGCTCTGAAGCCCTCTCAGCCGGACAGTCATAAAGACGCGCGTCACGGCTCCCGCAGTACGTGCCCAGTTTAGAGGAACTACTGTGGATTCCATGACCCAGCACCATGCCCTCGCCAGCGCCCGCCTCTACCTGTGCACTGATGCGCGCAAACGCCAAGGCGACTTTGAAGACTTTGTCGACGCCGCTTTCCAGGGCGGAGTGGATATCATCCAACTCCGTGACAAGACAATCGAAGCCGCCGAGGAATTGGAATTGCTGGCAGTCCTGCGTAGCGTCGCAGAACGGCACGGACGGCTCTGGGCGGTCAATGACAGGGCCGATGTTGCCAGCGTTTCCGGTGCTCCCGTGTTCCATGTGGGCCAGAAAGACCTCCCGTTGGAGATTGCCCGCACGTTCCTCCCCCGCCCTGCTTCGATCGGCCTCTCCACCCACACGCCCGAGCAGGTCAATGCCGCGATCACCGCTTCGCCCGGAGATCCGGGGCTGGACTATTTCTGTGTCGGACCGGTCTGGGCAACCCCGACCAAACCCGGCCGCGAAGCGGTAGGAACCGGCTTGGTCACATATGCCGCGGAAGCGATCAGGCGCGCGGATGAGACCACCGGCGGCGCCGTGGAGGTGCCGTGGTTTGCGATCGGTGGAATCGACCTCAGCAACGTCGAACAGGTGCTTGATGCCGGCGCCAGCCGCATAGTCGTCGTTCGCGCCATTACAGAGGCGGAAGATCCGACGGCGGCCGCCAAGTCGCTGCTCGAAGCTCTCGACGCCGCCGCGTAACGCTCCCCGGGGCGCGGACCTTCGAAGGTGACGGCGGTTGTTGCTCCCGGGGTCAGGCCGCCAGGCCCAGGCCCGCCATCCTGTGGGCGTGCTTTTCGGCCAGTTCCCCGGTCAGGCGCCGCACCTTGGCACGGGCATCTCCGCCGCCTCTGAGCAGGGGCCCCAGAAGGGGGTGTTCCAGGCCGGTACGCTGCGCCTGTGTGAGAGCTTCCCCCACCAGCCGCCGGCCCCATAGCGCCAACCGCGATGCCAGCCTGGGGTCATCCGACAATGCCCTTCTCAACAGGACGCGCAGGACCTCCGTGGCCTGGTCCGGGGAGGCCACCTGCTCAACAAGGCGCTGGGTGCCGGGATCGAGGAACCCCGCTATGGTGCGGTAGAAGTCCGACGACACGGTATCGATGACGTAGGCCTTCATGACGGATTCGAACCAATCCCCCGGCCGGGTGCGTTCATGGAAGTGGTCGAAGGCGCGTTGGAAGGGCAGCATGGCTTCTTCCGGGTCCGTTCCCATCTCGGAGAGCCTGCCGTTGAGCAGCGCGAAGTTTCCGTAGGCGCCCACAGCAATTTTCGCCAGCACAGCCCTGTCATGGAGGGTGGGCGCGTAGCGGGAATCTGTGGAAAGGCGTCCAAAAGCCGACAACTCTCCGTACGCCATGGCTCCCAGGAGCTGTGACGCGAGTTGCCCGGCGGAAGCTGGTGCGTCCGGGGAAGTGCCCATGCTCCAAGACTATCCGCCGGTTTCGGGCTACCCTGATTTTCGTGTCACATCATCGGATAGCACCCAACGTCGACGACTCATCCGACCAGCTCGCAGCGGCTTTCGCGGCCCTGCGGACGGAACTGGAGCTGCCCGGCGAGTATCCGGTTGATGCCGTCCGGGAGGCCCGGGACGCCGTCGAATCCCTCCGCCTGCCCGGCCACGACCTCAAGCACATCCCTTTCCTGACCATTGACCCTGCCACCTCCACGGACCTGGACCAGGCGTTGTTCATTGACCGCGACGGTCAGGGGTACAAGGTTCTGTACGCCATTGCGGACGTACCGTCCTTCGTAGCCCCGGGCGGAGCACTGGATGCCGAAACCCGGCACCGCGGCCAGACGTTCTATGCGCCGGACGGGCGCATCCCGCTGCACCCGGAGATCATCAGCGAAAACGCCGGAAGCCTGCTTGCCGATCAGGACTGCGGAGCGTTCGTCTGGGATTTCGACCTCGATGGCAACGCGGAAGTGGTTAGTGTTTCCATCGGCCGTGCCACTGTGCGCAGCCGCGCCAAGCTCAGTTACAAAGGTGCCCAACAGCAGATCGACGACGGCTCGGCACCGCCCGTTCTGCAGCTCCTCAAAGAGGTGGGTCTGAAACGGGTCGAACTTGAGAGGCTGCGTGGAGGAGCCAGCCTCAACATGCCCGAGCAGGAGATCGTCCAGGCGACCGACGGCGGCGGGTACAGGATCGTTGCAGCGCCGTCACTGCCCGTGGAGGACTGGAACGCACAGATCTCCCTCATGACCGGGATGGCCGCGGCCCAGCTGATGCTTGACGGAAAAGTCGGCATCCTGCGGACCATGCCCGCCCCCGACGACAGGTCCCTCCAGCACTTCAAGCGGCAAACCGCGGCCCTGGGCAAGCCGTGGGACGGCCAGGTCACCTACGGCGAGTACCTGCGTACCCTGGACGCCTCTGATCCGAAGCAGCTCGCCATCCTGCACTCCGCCGGGATGCTGTTCAGGGGCGCCGGATACACCCCTTTCGATGGCGAAGTGCCGGACACCGTGATCCAGGCAGCCATCGGCGCCCCGTATGCCCACACCACCGCTCCCCTGCGTCGACTCATCGACAGGTTCGTCCTGGTGATCTGCGATGCCCTCTGCAATGGCAAGGAAATTCCCGGTTGGGTCAGGGAGGCCCTTCCATCGTTGCCCGACATCATGGGAGCCTCCGACCAGTTGGCGGGGCGGCTCGAGCGTGCTGCCCTCGATACCGTGGAAGCGGCACTTGTGGCCAACCATGTGGGGCAGGACTTCGATGCCGTGGTGATTTCCGGATCCAAGCCCGCCAACGGAAACGGCAATGGAAACGGCAAAAGCAACGGAAACGGCGGCGGCCCATCCGGGGTCGTCCAGATCTCAGAACCTGCCGTCACCGCGCGGTGCGACGGCGAACTTGAGTCCGGCACCCAGGTCAGGGTGCGCCTTGTCAGGGCAGATATAGCCAGCCGTGAGATCCGGTTTGAGCTTCTGAACTGACGCGCATCACCCGACGATCCGGGCTTTATGGCTCCCAGAGGATAGACTGGGCGTGTAGTAATGGATGCCCGGTCGTTGATTCAGTTAATTTTTGAACTCAACAAGCCCGCCCCTACGCGATCTTGAGATGTACCAACTGGTCACCAGTGCCA
>Ga0153977_1000011_pt1 | contig 150999 bp, 147 predicted proteins | sample TSGA061MetaG_FD_104710 | JGI IMG/M metagenome (GOLD analysis project Ga0153977, IMG submission 104710) | Attine ant fungus gardens microbial communities from Georgia, USA - TSGA061 MetaG | ecosystem: Host-associated > Fungi > Mycelium > Unclassified | place: USA: Georgia, Yuchi Wildlife... | reverse complement strand
GCGATGTTTCGTGTTGAGCTCACCAACAAGCACGTCGTTCTCGCACACATCTCTGGGAAGATGCGACAGCACTACATTCGAATCCTCCCCGAGGACCGGGTAGTGGTTGAGCTGAGCCCATACGACCTCACACGTGGTCGTATCGTCTACCGCTACAAGTAAATTGCTGGGCGGCAGGCAATAGTGCCAAGCCGCTCCAGCAGATCAACTGCAAAACACGCAAAGGAACGCCATGAAGGTCAAGCCGAGCGTCAAGCAGATCTGCGACAAGTGCAAAGTGATCCGCCGTAACGGCCGGGTCATGGTGATCTGCGAGAACCCGCGCCACAAGCAGCGCCAGGGCTAATTCCCCTTACGGGAATCAGCGCCCGCAAGGGCAAACCTGGGTTGCTAGCCCACGCAAGTAAATAAAGGCAGCGCAAGCTGTGCCAGGACTGCATTACAGAGCCTGGTCAGCGAACCCCCGGTCGGAGGCTGGGGCCGCACTGAACGTGCGGGTGTACTGCCTACGACCTCCGGTTTATTCAAGGAGTACTGCCACTATGGCTCGTCTCGCTGGCGTAGACATTCCCCGCGAAAAGCGGTTGGAAATTGCGCTTACTTACATCTACGGCGTGGGCAAGACCCGTGCACACGAAACCCTGGCTGCCACCGGCATCAGCGCTGACGTTCGCGTCAAGGACCTGACTGACGCCGAACTGGTTCAGCTGCGTGACTACATTGAAGGCAACTACAAGGTTGAGGGTGACCTTCGCCGCGAGGTAGCCGCTGACATCCGCCGCAAGGTTGAGATCGGCAGCTACGAAGGCCTGCGCCACCGCAAGGGCCTGCCCGTACGCGGACAGCGTACGAAGACCAACGCTCGTACCCGCAAGGGCCCGAAGCGCACCGTCGCCGGCAAGAAGAAGGCCGGACGTTAATCCCTCGGGATTGACCTGGTTTTCCCCCGATAACTTTCTGTAGGAGAAACAATGCCCCCGAAGACTCGTGGAGCGGTTCGTAAGCCGCGTCGCAAGGATAAGAAGAATATTGCGCTTGGCCAGGCGCACATCAAGAGCACCTTTAACAACACCATCGTGTCCATCACGGACCCGAACGGTGCTGTTATCTCATGGGCTTCCGCCGGTGAGGTTGGCTTCAAGGGCTCCCGTAAGTCCACCCCGTTCGCTGCCCAGATGGCTGCCGAAGCTGCTGCAAAGCGCGCCCAGGAGCACGGTCTGCGCAAGGTTGACGTCTTCGTCAAGGGTCCGGGCTCCGGACGCGAAACCGCAATCCGTTCACTTCAGGCCGCTGGCCTCGAGGTTGGCTCCATCCAGGATGTCACCCCCAGCGCCCACAACGGTTGCCGCCCCCCGAAGCGCCGCCGCGTCTAATTAGGTCTTCCCTGCCTGACCGGCCGGGCCTGCTATGGAGGTTTTCCTTCCATCAGCATGGCCCGGCTGGTCAGGCTGGAAACCGAAGCCGATTTCCACCACCTGTGTTGCGTCATATAGCGGATGCTCGCCGAAAGGAAACCTAAGTGCTCATTGCACAGCGCCCCACCCTGTCTGAAGAAGTTGTATCCGAGAACCGCTCCCGTTTCATCATTGAACCGCTGGAGCCGGGCTTCGGCTACACCCTCGGAAACTCCCTCCGCCGTACCCTGCTCTCCTCCATCCCCGGTGCCGCTGTAACCAGCATCCGGATCGATGGCGTGCTGCACGAGTTCACCACGGTTCCCGGTGTCAAGGAAGATGTCACTGAGATCATCCTGAACATCAAGAACCTTTCGGTTTCCTCCGAGCACGATGAGCCGGTTGTTGCTTACCTGCGCAAGCAGGGCCCCGGAGTCGTCACCGCCGCGGACATCGCTCCGCCGGCCGGCGTCGAATTCCACAACCCGGATCTGCACATTGCCACTCTGAACTCGAAGGGCAAGTTCGAACTCGAACTGACCATCGAGCGCGGCCGTGGCTACGTTTCGGCAGCTCAGAACAAGTCCGGCGACTCCGAGATCGGCCGTATTCCGGTTGACTCGATCTACTCGCCGGTCATGAAGGTAACTTTCCGCGTGGAAGCTACCCGTGTTGAGCAGCGCACCGACTTCGACAAGCTCATTGTCGACGTCGAGACCAAGCAGGCAATCGCTCCCCGCGATGCTGTCGCTTCCGCAGGCACCACCTTGGTGGAACTGTTCGGTCTGGCTCGTGAGCTGAACACCGCAGCTGAAGGTATCGAGATTGGCCCGTCGCCGACGGACGCTGCCCTGGCAGCGGACATGGCTCTGCCGATCGAGGATCTGGACCTCACGGTCCGTTCCTACAACTGCCTCAAGCGTGAGGGCATCCACACCGTGGGTGAACTCGTTGCCCGCTCCGAGGCTGACCTGATGGACATCCGTAACTTCGGTGCGAAGTCCATCGACGAGGTCAAGGCAAAGCTCGTGGAACTGGGTCTGTCCCTCAAGGACTCCCCTCCCGGTTTCGATCTCGCAGCCCGCGCCGCAGCCATCGAAGAGGACGACGCCGCGTTCAGCGACGACGAGCTCTAAACAGCAGATCTTGGCCGCCGGGTCCAGCAATGGACCTGACCGGCTTACATAACAGGAGAAATAACTATGCCTACCCCCACTAAGGGTCCGCGCCTCGGAGGCGGCCCGGCTCACGAGCGTCTGATGCTCGCGAACCTGGCAGCTGCTCTGTTTGAGCACAAGCGCATCACCACCACGGTCACCAAGGCCAAGCGCCTCAAGCCGTACGCAGAGCGTCTGGTCACCTTCGCCAAGCGTGGCGACCTCGCTTCCCGCCGCCGCGTTCTCGGCCTGATCAGCGACAAGGGCGTTGTCCACGAGCTGTTCACCGACATCGCCGGCGCCGTTGCCAACCGCGATGGTGGCTACACCCGCATCACCAAGATCGGCAACCGCAAGGGCGACAACGCTCCCATGGCTGTCATCGAGCTCGTCCTCGAGCCGGTTTCCCCGAAGCAGGCCGTTGTTGCTGAAGCAACCGCTGCTGCCGCCAAGGCTGCTCCGGCTGCCGAGGAAGAGGTCGTAGAGACCGAAGCCGCTGAAGCTGAGACCGCTGAAACCGAAGAGGCTCCGGCCGCTGAGGCAGAAGCTGCTGAGACCGAAGCTGCTGAGACCGAAGAGGCTCCGGCCGCTGAGGACAAGAAGTAATTCACTGAATTCTTCACAGTAGACTTAAGTCTATGAACGAACGAAAACCCGCTGCCCCCGTTTTGGGGGGCGGCGGGTTTTTGCGTGTCCGGCTGGATCTCTCGTACGACGGCGGCCCGTTCAGCGGGTGGGCATTGCAGCCGGGATTGCGGACCGTACAAGGCTCCCTCGAGGAGGCTTTGGCGCTCCTTTTGCAGCGACCGGTCCGGGTCACGGTGGCCGGCAGGACCGACGCCGGAGTCCACGCCCGCGGCCAAGTGGTCCATCTCGACGTCACCGAAGCTGAGTGGCTGTCACTGCCGCGCGGGCACGAACTTGATCCCGCCGTCGCGCTATTGCGTCGGCTCCGAGGCGCTTTGAGCCGCATCCTCGGTGACCTCACCGGTGCGGTGGAAGTGCACGACGCCGGCCTGGCGCCCGAAGGTTTCGACGCCCGCTTTTCCGCGCTGTGGCGCAGGTACAGTTACCGGATTGCCGACGGTCCCGAAAGGTGGGACCCCGTGCTCCGCGGGATAACGCTTTGGCACAAAGCGCCCTTGGATGTTTCGTTGATGAACGACGGCGCTCAGTCCTTGTTGGGGCTCCAGGATTTCCGCTCGTACTGCAAGCCCAGGGAAGGTGCCACCACCGTCCGTGAGCTGCAGAAGTTCGTCTTTGAACGGGGGAGCGATGGCGTCATTGTTGCGACCGTTCAGGCTGACGCTTTCTGCCACAACATGGTGCGCTCGTTGGTTGGTTCGGCCCTGCGGGTAGGGGAGGGGCTGGAATCTCCTGAGTGGCTGCACTCGCGGCTCTTGGAGCGCAGACGCGATGCAAAGTCAGTGTTGGCAGCGCCTCATCCGTTGGTCCTGGAAGAGGTGGCGTATCCCTCCGACAGCGAGCTGCTGGCCAGGGCTGAGCTGACGCGGGCGCGGCGGGAGTAGCTTTTCTGTCCTTGCGGAAGTCGTCAGCCCGGACGTTGGAGGACCCCCTCCCGGCTCTGGGTACCGGAAGGGGGCCGTTGTGGCACTCCCTGGTCTGGGATCCGCGAAGTGCCGGTCTATTCCCCGCGGGCAGGATCAGCTGAAGGCCTGAATGATCCTGATTGCCGCGGGACCCAGAAGGACTATGAACAGCACCGGAAAGATGCAGAACAGCAATGGAAACAGCACCTTTACCGGGAGTTTCATCGCTCGCTCTTCTGCGTTCTGTCTGCGCCTGACGCGTGCCTTCTTAGCCTGGGCCCGAAGCACGTTTGCAATGCCGATTCCGTATTTGTCGGCTTGGATGACAGCCAGGACAAAGCTTCGAATGTCCGGGACCGCGCATCGCTCGGCCAAGGCCTCATAGGACTCTTGCCGGGGACGTCCCACTTGGATGTCTTGCAAAGTTCGCAACAGTTCGTCCGGCAGGTGCCCCGATCCCTGTACGGCTGCCCTTTCCATGGCCGACTCGAACCCGAGGCCGGCCTCGACCGAAATCAGCATTTGATCGAGAGTATTCGGAAACTCAAGTTTGATGGCCTCTTGCCGTTTGATCCCTGTGTTGTAAATCAAGAGATCGGGTAGGAAGTACAGAAGGATGGTCAGGAAGAGGCCAAGTCCTACCATTCCTGGACCGGGGCTGAGAAGAAACAGGAAGACCCCGCCGACTGCTCCGGCCAGTGCCAGGGCCGGCTTCAGAGACATGAGCTTAGGCAGGGGCATCGACATCGGGCGCCCGGCCAGGGCAAGCCAGTGATCCAGCTTGGCCTCGTAGCTTCCAGGAGTCAGCTTCCTGGCAACACCCAGAAGGAGCGGTGGGCGCCGAAGATTCGCACCGCCACTTTGCGTGAAGCCGGAACCTAGGTTGCTCTGAATGGCAACAATGCCCTTCCGGTCAATGCTGAGCAATGACCAGGCAAAATAGGCCAGAGGAAGAACGATGAGGGCGATAATCAGCCATGCGATGGGAGTCATGATCGTTGTCTCCTAGAACTTGATCTTCACTGTGCGGCTCATCCAGAAGCCTCCGACGGCGAACAGGATCACACTGACAACTATCAAGGCAATCCCAAGGGGGTGGCCGGTGAAGAGTTTCAGGTACCCGGGGTTTAGTGCTGACATGAAGATCCCCACTGCCACGGGAAGAATCATCAGAACCACGGCTGACATCTTTCCTTCAGCGCTCAAAGCACGCACGTGCCCCTTGATCTCGCTGCGTTCACGGATGGTTCCTTCAACCTGCTCCAGAACCTCGGCAAGGTCACCGCCCACTTCACGGTTGATCTGGATGGCTTGGCCAATCCAACGGAAATCTTCGCTGTCCATCCGCGCAGCGCAGTCTTCTATCGCCTGACGTGCGTCTTTGCCGACCCTCACCTCGTTGACGATCCGGCTTAGCTCTTCTGATGTCGGAGCCTGGGATTCCTGGCCCGCGGCTTGCATGGACCTCATGATGCCGTGCCCCACCCGCAGGCCCCCGATCAACATCTGAATGGTGTCGGTCAGTTGTCCCTCGAACTTGGCGCGACGCTTCTGCGTTTTGGTAACCAGCACGAATTTCGCCAGGAACGGTACCGATAGTGCCAAGAGGATACCCACGAAGACGTTGACGACGAGGCTGCCCAGGACTGCTGTCACTACTGCACAGGCAACAACCATGACCATGAAGTCTGCCGGAGCCTGTTTGACTCCGGCGAGGTAAAGAACCTCCCGATTGAACGGGCCGCCCGAGCGGCCCAAGGCAGTGTCCATGAAACGTACGGCGGTCTCGGAGACAAGGCCTACGGTTGAACTGTCGTTTGGAGATTCCAGGCGCCGCCGCTCGAGGGGAATACTGTCGCGGCGTGGTTTCAGGACAATCACGACCAGAATGAAGAGTGCACCCACACATAGCGTGACGGCGAGGATAAACAGTCCTGGTGATTCCACGGTTACCGCCTCCCTGTGGGCATCGGGGCGACGCCGAAGGCCGCGGGCGAAACCTGGATCCCAAGTTCAGCGAACCGGTCCAGGAAACGAGGACGAATGCCCGTCGGGATGGCCTTGCCCAAGAACCGGCCTTGAGGGTCCAAACCGGCTGAGTAGTCGAAGAGGAAAACATCCTGCAAAGTCACGACGTCTCCTTCCATGCCCTGCACCTCAGTGACGTGGGTAATACGGCGACTTCCATCGCGCAGGCGGGTGACCTGAACAATGAGATCCACTGCCGATGAAGCTTGTTCGCGGATCGCCCGGAGCGGAAGATCCATACCGGCCATGAGCACCAGCGTCTCCAGGCGGGCGATCGCGTCGCGGGGAGAGTTCGCATGCACGGTGGATAGCGATCCATCATGGCCGGTGTTCATGGCCTGCAGCATGTCCAGGGACTCACCGCCGCGAACCTCGCCCACGATGATCCGGTCCGGACGCATACGAAGGGAGTTCCGAACCAGGTCCCGAATGGTGATGGCACCCTTGCCTTCGATGTTCGGTGGGCGGCTCTCCAACCGGACCACATGTCGCTGCTGCAGCTGCAGTTCGACCGCGTCCTCGATCGTGACGATGCGGTCAGATTCGGGGATGAAGGATGACAGCACGTTGAGGAGGGTGGTCTTGCCGGTGCCTGTGCCACCAGAGATGATGACATTGAGCCGGGCCCGGACGCACGCACTCAGCAGCTCTGCCATCTCCGGGCTCATCGTTCCCCAGTCGATCAGATTGCGAACAGTCAACGGAACATGGCTGAATTTCCTGATGGTCAGGGAGGGTCCGTTGACCGCCAGGGGAGGGATGATCGCGTTGACACGGGAGCCGTCTTCCAGCCTGGCGTCCACCAACGGCGAAGATTCATCGATGCGGCGTCCTACCTTGGAGACGATTCGTTCGATTACCTTCCGCAGATGATCATCCGAGCTGAACTGGAGTTCAGTGAGAGCCAGATGACCGTGACGCTCTACGTAGATCTGATCGAATCTGTTCACCATGACTTCCGTCACGGAGGGGTCTTCCAACAGCCTCTGAAGAGGGCCGTAACCCATCACTTCGTCGGAGATCTCCCGGATGAGTCGACGCCGTTCCTCTGGTGTAAGGGGTACTTGCTCGTCGTCGATGACCGCTGAAAGTTCCTCCACGGCGAAGGAGCGGAGGTCTTCTTCCGAAGATGATGTGTCGCCCAAGCGGCTTCCTATGCGTTCAAAAAGGGAAGCTGCGGCACGTTTCTTGAGTCCCGCCAATGCATCCACGGCCGGGGCCGTTGGGGCACCACCCAACATCGGAGTTGAGGTCGAACGGCGGGCGGCCCAGTCGGCCCCGTCGACCACTGCAGGCGGCTGCGAATCACCCGGGGCGAGGGTGGAAAGCGGATTGTTTTTCGAAAGCCTCTCTGAGAGTTTCATGACACCACCACCCTCCGGTGCAGCTTGTTCTGGGGAGCCGATTCCAAGCGGGGGTCGAAGCGCTGGACCAGCTTCTTGAGGCCCTTGAGGGCCGAGTCCCTGGCCGTCCCTTGAAGTACAGGAATGCCACGATTGGTTGAATACGGCAACGTCCTGGATCGCGGTATCACCGTGTCGACAGGCACTCCGATGGTGGCCTCAACATCCTGGACAGAGAGCCCACTCTTTCGGTCCGCAAAGTTCAGCACGGTGTGCCGGCCCTGTGGCAGAAGCTGAAGTTCTTTCAGGACGCTGAAACACTTCCGCAGGCCCCTGATACTCGGCACATCCATCCCGCAGACCCAGACGCCATCGGTGGCCAACTCCAGGGTTGCCAGGCAGTGTTCGCCGAGACCCGGTGCAGTATCCACAACGACATACTTGAACTCCGTCGCCAGCTGGTTGAGCAGGCGGGTGACGTGTTCGGCAGTGATGTAGTCCGAGTCAGAAGGTCTCTGGGGTGCGCAGAGGGCATAGATCCCGGCCGGGTGGACGGTCAAGAACGCTTTAAGGACCATGGAGTCCTGTGCCGCCGCTCCATGCACAGCTTCAGTGATGGAGTGCTCCGGTTCAAGCAGCAGACCTGAAGCGACGTCCCCGAACTGCAGGTCCAGATCCACGATCACCACGCTCATCGGTGCGATGTTTCCGAGCCCGATGGCCAGGTTGGTGGCAACAGTGGTCTTGCCAACTCCGCCCTTCGGTGACATCACCGCAATGATCCGCCCCCGCTCCTGCCCGGATTCGGCGGCGGGCTGCATACCTCGCCGCCGGCTTGCTGCGGCCAAGCACGCGCGCTCCAGAAGCACCCGGAGCTCGTTCACGTCTGCCTCAGGTGCTACAACATCCCTGACACCTGCGTGCATTGCTTTGAGCACAACGTCTGCAGTCGGGTCGGCAACCATGAGAAGGCTGATTTCCGGGTACTGAAGGTCGAGCACAGTGGCCAGTTTGAAGGCGTCGTCGGGATTGACTCCTGGGCCGAGAATCATGACCTCGGGAGGTGCCCCTGTGAGTTGCTTGAAGATTTCGTCGGTGCCGGTTTGGAAGACTGCGGGTGACAGTGTTTGAAGGTCACCGTGCAGGGCCCCAGTGATTGCCTGGCGCACACGGGTCTCGAAATCGCGTACTGCAGTGATGGCTACGAAGCGGCTCATTGGACCAGCCCTCCGAACGTGGTTGTTGGTGGATCGCTCTTGACGGTTTTCTCTGTCTGCTTGGAGAGCCAGAGGGTGCCAAATTCTGCGCCAAAGACCATCTTGGCTGCGTTGGCGTCGCTTAGTGCCACGGTGACGTACGCCGACCCATTAGGAAGCGCAACGGCCTTTTCACTTCCGGCCGACTTTTCGGCATCGGGGGCAACCTGCTGGACCGCCGTGACCAGAACGTCGTGGTAAAGGAGCTCCGTGAAATTTTTCCATCCGGTCAAACCGGCCGGCACGTTGGCTCCTGCCTGTACAGCATCGTCGAGTTTGAACGATGCGAAGACCGTCACAGTGTCGCCGGCCTCGACCCGCCCTCCGAGCATGCGCTCAGGGGCAAGGACAAAAGTGGCTTCCTGCAAACCCTCCGGTACCGGAACAGTTCCCGGGACCAGCTCTTTGGGGCTGACCAGCTTAACCCCCAGAAGCTGTTCACCCGGCTGAAGGTCAGCCGAGGTCACCTTTCCCTTTTGATCGGTGAGGGAGTTGATGGTTCCCGGTGCCACCGCGGACTGAGGCAAAGTTTCGGTTTTGAGCTTGGACTGAATGTCCTCTGCCTTGGTGCCGGCAGGAATGCGTTCCTTGACGACAAGTACACTGACGGGATCAAGCCCTTGCTGTGCCCGTTTGTCTGCTCCCTGTACGTAGGTGACCAGTAGAACGATGCCTGTGACTGCCAACAGCAATGCGGCAATGCCTCCCAGTAGGCGTGTTTTCACTGTGTAACTCCCTTCGAGTTCTCGTGAGATTGGTGGCGGGGCGCTCATCGAGTGCCTATTTGGTGAGCGTGACCACCGACGCTCCATAGTTGGGAATGCCACCGGAGACTTGTGAACCTTCTTCGAGTGACACGAAACGGGAGAAAAATCCCTGTAGGGCCCTGCAATTGTTGTTGCAGCTGGGCGCTGCGGGGTCCAGCTGCTGGCCCCCGTCGAACTTGTACCCGGTCACCTGGAACGCTGCGAAACCAATGAGGGTGTATTTGGTCTTGTTGCCGTTTTGCGCTGCCGTCTTGAAAAGCGGGATTAGTGCGGGTCCATCCATGATGTGCGCAAGCACGGTGTCACAGGTGGCGGCATTGGGAAAATGGTTGCCGGGCTGGCCCTGCACCACCGCGCCGATGTTGATGTCTGTTGAACATGCGGAAGTGGTTTCCAGCCAGCCAAAGCCGCCAGGCTGGTAGCCATTTTGCGCTACGCACCCACCCACAGCGGGTGCGTTGGTGTCGTAGCGAAGGGTGACGTGGGTGGGAACAGGATCGCCTGAGAACGTGCCGGTTGAATTCAGCGAGGCAAGTTGGGCAGGCGATAAGTACTTCTTGAACACGCACTCGCTGACGGTCCAGGGCAGGGTCGTCGCTGACGACGGAGCTCCCCACGAGGCTTCGGCGGAAGCGTCAACCGACGCGGTGTCGAAGCCCATGGACTGTGCGAAGAACAGCGAGAGGCTGTTTTGCCCGGCTGTGTCCCTGGCATTGGTCACGACCCGCACGGTGGTGGCAGCGGGAAAGGTGACGACAGCGCCGCTCGTGTTGTCGTTGGCATTGCTGTTGGCGAACTGATTTCCTGTGGAAGTGCTGCTTCCACAGCTGCCTCCAGCACAGTCGGTTGCGATGGCCAGTGCTGCAGCATCGGCACCGTTCTGCAGTTGCGCCTTCTCCGCATAGATCGCCCCGACGTCCACTGCCAAAGCAGCAAATCCCAAAAGAACCACCATGAGGACTGCGACGATAACCGAGGAAGCGCCGCGTTCATCGCCTTCACGCCTGCAAGCGTGACGGATGCGCTGCCCGGCGTTGTTCAGCCACCGCATCTCATCACCGCCACTCCCGACAGGTTGACAGGAAAGAGGCCAATTCCATCCAGGAAACCGGTCATCGATGGCAGGGTAACGCTGGTGGTGACCTTTACGCTGGACCCCGGAGCGCAACTTGAAGCATTGTTGGTGACGGTCACGCCCAGGCCATCCAATGCCGGCGCCGCAGATAGTGCCGCTCCGGAAACGTTCAAACTGCCGTCCTGATAATGCACCGCTGCATAGCGGGCTCCTTCACGCGCGGCCTGCGTCAGTGAAACCTGGACATTGTAGGCACGCCCAAACTCGATGATGCCGAACAGGATCAGCAGCAACAGTGGAAGAATGATGGCCAATTCCACGGCTGCTGCGCCGCGCTCATTCGTCTTGGATTTCACGTCCATCTCCCGGTCCCAGATCCCAACAGAGTGTGCTCTTAAAGCAACGGGTTGGTCGTGGTTGCCAGATGGCAGCCGCGACCAACCGCGTCACGGTGTCGAGCTAGAGGAGGCCGCCGAAAAGAGTAGCGACCTCACCGCCGAGAATCACGGCGGCAGCACCGACCACGACTGCGATTGCCGCGACCATCAGGCCGTATTCAACCATCGTCGCGCCCTTCTCTTCCTTGGTGAAGCGGTCCTTGACGCCGGCGATGAAAGCGATGGTGTTGATCATGAAAGCAGACATTGGAAAATCCTTCCCAGAAATGAATTTGATTAGAAGAAAACGAGTGAGTAAAGCCGATTTATAAAGCAGTTCGAGATTTGAAAGGCCCTTGTTGCTTCCAGCCGTTCGAATTCGATGACATAAGAATTCACCCATCGCACAACAAGCCACAATGCGTAGCCGTACTCGAATTATTCGGGCGTGCATTACCTGCCCGAGGGGGGAGTGGGCGCGAAGTACTCAGTTCCGGTTCCCGTGCAGGGCGAAACTACTTGGTTCCAGCAGGAGCCTTATTAGTTGGAGGACGCCCTTCAGTGGGGGTAAGGACGTACTTGGTCCGGGTCAGTGCAGGGCGAGAATTACCGCAAAAGCCGCAAGAACCATTGCCGGGCCATGTGCCGTTTCGGCTGGTTTCCCGGCGGAACGCAGGCGCAACATCGCGAGCGTCAGCACTCCGCCCACCACGAATCCCAGCAGGCCGCCGAACAGTACTTGCTGCCAACCCAAGTAGCCCAAGTACATTCCAAGTGGTGCCGCGAGCTTCACATCGCCCATTCCGAGGCTTCCGGGCGAAATAAGTCCCAGAATCAGGTAGCCAGCGAAGAGGATGAAGCCGCCGGCGAGTGCCCGGAGCAGCTCTGTCCAGCCCGGTTCCAGCGAGGAAGACAGGGCCAGGAGTGCCAGGCCACCGCTAAGAAGGGTCAAAACCAGGCGGTTCGGGAGCAAATGCAGCATGAAATCAATACGTGAAAGTTGCACGCCCAAAAGAGCCAGTAACAGAAAGGCCGGCAATTCTGCCCCCATCCCAAACCGCCACCCAAGCAGTGCAAAAAGCAGGGCGGTGACTGCCGCCGTCGTGATCCTTACCCCTGAGGAGGGGAGCCCGCCGAGTCGCGGTAGCGTCCGCGCGATCAGGAACTCCGCGGCGGGACTCAGGAGGAGGCCGGCGAGAGCCAGCAGAAGCGGCATGGCAAGTCCGTCAGTCACGTGCACTCCCTCATTAACACAGGTTCACCCATGTGTGCTCACCCCATTTTGACCCGGGCGCCCCGTTGAAGGTATTGTTTAGAGTCGTTGTGCGTGTCCTATCTCGATGACACATGCCTACAGGGGGATCCAGTTGCAGGATCGCTAACTCCATGGGCATTTCGAGATCCTGGGATAACTGGTACATAGAGCCCTCACCTCTGCTCCGGTAGCGCATACATAGTAGGTACACGCCTCACTGCGTGTCGCCTAAAACATGAACGCCAGAACAAGAACGAGGCAAAACCGTGCGTACGTACACCCCGAAGCCCGGCGATATCAACCGCCAGTGGCACGTCATTGACGCCACCGACGTTGTCCTTGGTCGTCTTGCCAGCCAGACCGCAACACTGCTGCGCGGAAAGCACAAGCCGACCTTTGCGTCCCACATGGACATGGGCGACTTCGTCATCATCATCAACGCTGAAAAGGTTGCCCTCACCGGCGCCAAGCTGGAGCAGAAGCGCGCATACCGCCACTCCGGTTACCCGGGCGGCCTGACCTCCGTCAACTACGCCGAACTGTTGGAATCCAACCCGGTTCGCGCTGTTGAGAAGGCCATCAAGGGCATGCTCCCCAAGAACTCCCTGGCAGCTCAGCAGCTGGGCAAGCTCAAGGTCTACGCAGGCCCGGAGCACCCCCACGCGGCACAGCAGCCTAAGACTTTCGAAATCACCCAGGTCGCCCAGTAGTCCTGGCCACCAACCAACTTTTCATTACAAGGAGAACCGTGGCTCAGAACGAAGAACTGACCGCCGAAGCCGTCGAGGCTGAGGAAACCCTCACCAGCTACACCTCTGAAAGCAGCGCAGCTGCTGAAGATGCTCCCAAGAAGGAGCGCCCGGCACTGACCGTTGCCGGCGCAGCTGTTGGCCGCCGCAAGGAAGCCGTTGCACGCGTTCGCGTTGTTCCGGGTTCCGGCAAGTGGATCATCAACGGCCGCGAGCTGGCCAACTACTTCCCGAACAAGCTGCACCAGCAGGATGTCAACGAACCGTTCCGCGTTCTTGACCTTGAAGGTGCATACGACGTCATCGCCCGCATCCACGGCGGTGGCCCCTCCGGCCAGGCTGGTGCACTGCGCCTCGGCATCGCCCGTTCACTGAACGAGATCGACGTCGACAACAACCGCGCCACCCTCAAGAAGGCAGGCTTCCTGACTCGTGACGCCCGCGTCATCGAGCGTAAGAAGGCCGGTCTCAAGAAGGCACGCAAGGCTCAGCAGTACTCCAAGCGTTAATTCGCTTCACCCCCTTACAGGGGTATCGGAAGTCCGTTCCGCCGTTTCGGTGGGGCGGACTTCCGTCGTTTAAACCGTGCGGCACCCCGGGCCGGGACAGGCCGCGACAAGACGCTCCGGTGGCCCGATGAACTGGTGGTGCCGTGGCGTCGTCTAAACTTGACCCGATGTCTAGATTATTTGGAACAGATGGCGTGCGCGGTCTCGCGAACGGACTACTCACCGCCGAACTGGCTATGCAGCTCGCGCAGGCGGCCGCCGTCGTACTCGGCCATGACCGCGCGACGGACGGAAAGCGGCCCCGCGCCGTGGTCGCCCGGGACCCCCGGGCCAGCGGTGAATTCCTCGCCGCCGCCGTGGAGGCAGGGCTTTCGAGCTCGGGAATCGACGTTTACGACGCCGGTGTCCTCCCCACCCCGGCCGCGGCATACCTGGTGGCAGATCTCGACGCCGATTTCGGTGTCATGCTGTCCGCCTCCCACAACCCCGCGCCGGACAACGGAATCAAGTTCTTCGCCCGGGGCGGCCAGAAGCTTCCCGACGACGTCGAGGACGCCATCGAAGCGCAGCTTGGCAAAGAGCCGCAGCGGCCGGTAGGCGCCGACGTCGGACGCATCCAACGCTTCTCGGACGCCGAGGACCGGTACATCGTGCACTTGCTCGGCACGCTCCCGAAGCGCCTGGACGGCCTCAAAGTAGTGCTTGACTGCGCCCACGGTGCCGCAAGTGGCTGCTCGCCCCAGGTGTTCAAGGACGCCGGCGCGGATGTGGTGGTCATCGGAGCAGAGCCTGACGGCCTGAACATTAACGAAGGCGTTGGTTCAACCCACCTGGGTCCGTTGAAGGAAGCCGTGGTCAAGCACGGCGCGGACCTCGGCGTAGCGCACGACGGCGACGCCGACCGCTGCCTCGCCGTTGACCACGAAGGCAACGAAGTGGATGGTGACCAGATCATGGCGATCCTGGCACTGGCGCTCAAGAAGGCCGGCAAGCTCAAGGACGACATCCTGGTCGCCACGGTCATGAGCAACCTCGGGCTGAAGATCGCCCTGCGCGATGCCGGCATCACCATCCGCGAAACCGGTGTTGGTGACCGTTACGTGCTGGAAGAAATGCGCGACGGCGGTTACAACCTTGGCGGCGAACAGTCCGGCCACGTGATCTTCTCCGATTACGCAACCACAGGCGATGGCGTCCTGACCGGACTGCAGCTTGCCGCGCAGGTGGCTCTCACAGGCCGCACCCTCCAGGACCTTGCCGGGGCGATGACCAAGCTCCCGCAGCTCATGATCAACGTCAAGGGTGTCGACAAGGCCCGTGCCGCCACTGACGAAGGCGTGGCCGCGGCTGTGGCCGCAGCCGAGCTTGAACTCGGCGAGACCGGCAGGGTGCTGCTGCGTCCTTCCGGCACTGAGGCGCTGGTCCGCGTGATGGTGGAAGCGGCAGACATGGAAACGGCCGAGCGCATCTGCACCGAGCTCGCTGCCGTGGTCAAGGAGCGCCTGGGCGCCTCCAGCGAAATGGCCGTCTAGGAACCGGGCTACAGGTAGTCCGGAGCGGCTTCCAGCCCGAAGTACTCTTCGAGAGTCGTGATGCCGCGTGTGGCCATGTCCACCGCGGCATCCACTCCGATGTACCGGAGGTGCCAGGATTCGTAGAAGTAGCCTGTGGTGTCGTGGAACATCCAGGGGTACCTGACGACGAATCCGAACTTGTGCGCATTGGCTTTGGCCCAGGTCGCTGCCGGCTGTTCGGCGAAGCATGGCTGGAAGCTGCACGCTCCGCCTCCGTCGCCGATGTCGAATGACCAGCCCGTCTGGTGTTCGGAGTGCCCTGGCCGGGCCGAGGCACGGTCGGCTGCGGCCTGGCCCGTGCTGGCAACATATCCGTTGTATGTGGATACCTGGGTTGTGTAGGAACGGTAACCCGAGGCCAGTGTCATGATGACGCCCTCCGATGCCGCCGCCCCGAACATCTTCTCTGCGGCAGCCGCCGTCGTGCTGTTCAAGAGGGCCGCTTCGCCGCTGACGGCGAGCCTGATGGCCGGCTGCACCAAATCGGCCGGCACAAAGTCTTGCGGGTTCAACGGCCTGTGCTTGTTGACGATCACCCAAGGACTGGTGGGATCCGTCAGGGAGTGCTGGGGCTTGATGGTGCTGGAAGGAGCCGGAGCGGGCGTAGCGGCGATGGTGGGCTCTGTGGTGGCCGACGGCGTCGCGGTTGCGGCAGCGGAGCTTGAGGCGGGCGCAGGGGACGTCACGTCGCCCTGGGCCGGCATGCTGGCGGCAGCAGGGGAGGGTGCCCCGTCCTTCGGAGTGCACGCTGTCAGGGCGGCGAGGCCGGCGCTGACCGTGAGCAGCCCGGCGAAAGCCCGGCGGCTGGGCATCGGCGTGTTTTCGTATGGCATCTAGACCTTCCTCAGCAGCATGCGCCTGATGGAGTGGTCTGCGTCCTTGGTGAGCACCAGCTGTGCCCGACCCCGTGTAGGCAAGACGTTTTCCTTGAGGTTGGGCTCGTTGATGCGCTTCCAAATACCGCGGGCGGTGGACTCGGCGTCCTCGTCCGACAACGTGGCGTACCGGTGGAAGTAAGACTCCGGCTGGGCGAATGCGGTGCTCCGCAGCTTCCGGAAACGGTCCACGTACCATTCCTCGATGTACGAGGTCTTGGCGTCGACATAAATGGAGAAATCGAAGAAGTCGCTGACGGCCAGGCCCTGCTTGCCGTCCATGCGGGGCCGTGCCGGTGCAAGCACGTTCAAGCCCTCGACGATCAGGACGTCGGGGCGGCGCACAACGACTTCCTTGCCCGGCACGATGTCGTAGGTAACGTGCGAGTACCAGGGCGCCCGGACTTCCTCGGCTCCGCCCTTGACCTCCGAAACGAAGCGAAGGAGTCCGCGCCGGTCGTAGGACTCCGGGAAGCCCTTGCGCTCAAGGAGGTGCCGGCGCTTGAGCTCTGCCAGGGGGTAGAGGAAACCATCGGTCGTGATGAGTTCCACATTTGGCGTACCGGGCCAGCGGCGCAGCATTTCGCGGAGCACACGGGCGATGGTGGACTTGCCTACTGCCACGGAACCGGCCACTCCGATCACGAAGGGCGTGCGCTGGGTTTGCTCACCCAAAAAGGTGGTGGTTGCGGCGTGAAGCTGGTGTGATGCCTGGACGTACAGGTGGAGAAGCCTGGACAAGGGAAGGTAAACCTCCCGGACTTCCTTCATGTCCAGGGGGTCACCGAGCCCGCGCAGACGGAAAATGTCCTCTTCGTTGAGGGGCTGCTCCATCTGTGCTGCGAGCCGGGACCAGGTCTGGCGGTCCAGCTCAACAAACGGGGAAGCGCCGTCGCCATTAGCTTCGGTGCGTTGCAAAGTCACGATCATGATTCTGCCCTCCGCGCGGCTGATCAGGAAATGCGCGGTGGCTGTTGGATGAATTATGGGCGCTGCAAGGCTGGCTGAAGGCATTAGGAAATGGGATGTCCCACATCAGTTGTTTGCGCTAGCCGTTAGGCTTGTACCCATGTGTGGAATCGTAGGCTATGTTGGCAATTCGTCTCGCGAGGCAGCTGGTTACAGCGCCCTTGACGTCGTGGTGGAAGGGCTGCGCCGTCTGGAGTACCGCGGCTATGACTCCGCCGGCGTCGCAGTAGTGGCTGATGGGGCCATCTCATCCCGTAAGAAGTCCGGCAAGCTGAGCAACTTGATCGAGGAACTGGAAGCGCATCCCGTTCCCAAGTCCCTGACAGGCATTGGCCACACCCGGTGGGCCACGCACGGCGGCCCCACCGACCGTAACGCCCACCCGCACCTTTCCGACGGTGGACGGTTGGCTGTCATTCACAACGGCATCATCGAGAACTTCGCTGAGCTCCGCCAGGAACTGCTCGCCAAGGGTGTCACGTTCGAATCCGAAACGGACACCGAAGTCGCTGCGGCACTTCTGGGAGACATCTTCCGGAACCAGCTCAACGGCGACGGCGGCAACCTCACCGAAGCGATGCGCCTCGCCTGCCAGCGCCTTGAGGGTGCTTTCACGCTCCTGGCCGTGCACGCCGACCAGCCTGACGTCGTAGTTGCGGCCCGCCGCAACTCCCCCCTGGTGGTGGGCCTGGGCGATGGCGAGAACTTCCTCGGCTCCGACGTCTCCGGCTTCATTGACTACACGCGCCGCGCTGTGGAACTTGGCCAGGACCAGATCGTCACCATCACCGCGGACACCGTTGAGATCACCGATTTCTTCGGCGCACCGGCCGAAGGCAAGGAATACCACGTTGACTGGGACCCGGCTTCGGCTGAAAAGGGCGGCTTCAGTTCCTTCATGGAGAAGGAAATCAACGACCAGCCTGACGCCGTGGCACAGACCCTCCTGGGACGCTCCGACCTCAACGGCAAGCTGACGCTTGACGAGCTCCGTATCGATCCCGAGCTCCTCAAGCAGGTGGACAAGATCATCGTCCTCGCTTGCGGTACCGCAGCCTACGCGGGCCTGGTGGCCAAGTACGCAATAGAGAACTGGTGCCGTATCCCCACCGAGGTGGAGCTTGCCCACGAGTTCCGCTACCGGGACCCGATCGTTGACTCCAACACTCTGGTGGTTTCCATCAGCCAGTCCGGCGAAACCATGGACACCCTCATGGCTGTCCGTTACGCCCGGGAACAGGGCGCCAAGACGATTTCCATCTGCAACACCAACGGATCCACCATTCCGCGTGAATCCGATGCCGTGCTGTACACGCATGCCGGCCCGGAAATCGCCGTTGCTTCCACCAAGGCCTTCCTGGCGCAGATCACGGCTGCCTACCTCCTGGGCCTCTACCTCGCCCAGCTGCGCGGCAACATCTTCTCCGGCCAGATCAAGGACGTCCTCGCGGACCTGAACAAGATCCCGGCCAAGATCCAGTCAATCCTGGACAACGCCGGACCCCTTCGCGAGCTTGCCCGCAGCATGAAGGACGAAAAGTCGGTGCTGTTCCTGGGCCGCCACGTTGGCTACCCCGTAGCACTCGAAGGCGCCCTGAAGCTCAAGGAAATCGCCTACATCCACGCTGAAGGCTTCGCCGCTGGCGAGCTCAAGCACGGCCCGATCGCCCTGATCGACGACGGCCAGCCGGTCTTCGTCGTCGTGCCGTCCCCGCGTGGCCGTGACTCCCTGCACTCCAAGGTGGTCAGCAACATCCAGGAAGTACGCGCACGTGGTGCACGCACCCTGGTGATCGCCGAAGAGGGCGACGAGTCGGTCAAGGACTACGCAGAGCACGTCTTCTACGTACCGGAGACGCCTACTCTGCTCATGCCGCTGCTCACCACGGTTCCGCTGCAGATCTTTGCTGCCGAACTGGCCGGGGCGAAGGGTTACGACGTCGATCAGCCGCGTAACCTTGCCAAGAGCGTGACCGTAGAATAACCGCATGATTGTTGGCATTGGCGTAGACGTCGTAGACATTGAGCGGTTTGGCCGGCAGCTTGAACGGACTCCAGGGTTGAGGGATCGCCTGTTCGTGCCTGCCGAGCGTGAACTCAACACACGGTCCCTGGCCGCCCGCTTCGCAGCGAAGGAAGCTGTGGCCAAGGTCCTGGGCGCACCGGCAGGCATGAATTGGCAGGACTGCTGGATCGGCCTGGACCAGAATGGTCCCACCATCCAGGTCAAGGGGACTGTGCTTGCCGTCGCAGAGGCCAAGGGCGTCAAGCGCTGGCACCTGTCAATGAGCCACGACGGCGGCATCGCCACGGCAACTGTCCTCGCTGAGGGCTAGACGGACACTTAAACAATGATCAGCGCCTTCACCGGACAACAGATCAGGGACGCGGAACAACCGCTCCTGGACTCCGGTGAGGGCGCTGTTCTCATGCAGCGGGCAGCCTACGGCCTTGCCCAGGCAGTCATCCGTGAACTGAAGAAAAAGCGCCGGTTGGCTGGAGCGAGCGTCACGGTCCTTGCCGGCAAAGGCAACAACGGCGGTGACGGCCTCTATGCTGCCGCGCATCTCGCCCGGCGCGGAATGCGCTCGACGGCGGTACTCGCCGCCGATTCCGTCCACGCGGAGGCATTGGCCGCTTTCCGGGCCGCGGGTGGGCGGGTCTTGCAACTGGGGACTTCCAATGCCGAAGAGCTCGCCGTTCTGTGCGCCGGCGAGGACGTCATCATCGATGCTTTGCTGGGCACTGGTGCCCGCGGAGGATTGCGGGACGCCCCTGCGGAATTGATTGCCGCGCTGCAGGAACTCGGCCCCCGGCTGGTTGTAGCTTGCGATGTCCCCAGTGGGCTGGATGCCGGCACGGGAGAGGTCCATTGGCCGGTGCTGGACGCGGATGTCACGGTCACTTTTGGTGGCTTCAAGGCAGGGCTCCTGACCGATCCGGGGGAGGGCTGCGCGGGGCGGGTGGAACTGGTGCGGATCGGCATCGAATCTGTACTTCCGGAACAAGCGCCGGAGCTGCGCCGCCTTACTGGCCGGGACCTGTGCGCGTTGCTGCCCCACCCCGGCCGGCGGTCCCATAAATACTCCCGTGGCGTCCTGGGCGTCGTCGCGGGCTCGTCCCGTTTTTCCGGCGCCGCTGTCCTGGGTGTGCACGCAGCGGCCCTCGCGGGGGTAGGCATGGTGCGCTACATCGGCCCCGAACCAGCGGCACGAATGGTTCTTTCCCGAACCCCGGAGGCTTTGTGGGAGAGCGGGGATCCGGGCCGCGTGCAGGCTTGGGTGGTGGGTCCGGGCGTCGACGGCGAGGAGCAGCTGGGCCGGGCAGGAGCTGCCGTGGAGATGGCTCTTGGCAATGATCTTCCGGTGGTGGTGGACGCCGGGGCACTGAGCCTGCTGCCGGAACGCTGCCCGCCCCACTGGATCCTTACCCCGCATGCCGGCGAACTTGCGTCGTTGCTGGACTCGCTTCCTTCCACCGGTGAAGTGGCGGTGACCCGAGCCGACGTCGAATCCCGGCCCCTGCACTTCGTACGCCAGGCTGCGCAGCAAACCGGAGCCACAGTGCTCCTGAAGGGTGCCACGACACTTGTGGCGTCGCCGTCGGGAATTGTTTTCAGCCAATCCGAAGGCACCCCCTGGATGGCGACCGCCGGCAGCGGAGATGTCCTGGCCGGAGTGCTGGGAGCGTTGGTGGCGCAGGCTGCTGACGGGATTTCCGACGATGACGCCGCGTATGCCGGCTTGGGCCTGGATCCCTCCGACCGCTGGGCTGCTGTGGCGGCCGTCGCGGCCAGCGTCCACGGACGGGCCGGGACCGTCGCATCGGCAGCTTGTGACGGTGGCCCCCTTACAGCCTCGGCAATCGCTGAGGCTGTACCGGGCGTTATTGGTTCGCTCAGCGCGGAATACGACCGAACAATACCGTAAGGTTACTGTCGTTGTCAGGGTACTGAGTAGGCTTGCAACAGTTGTTCGCATCATCAAGAGGAGAACGCATGGAAGTCTGGCCTGGATCGGCTTATCCGCTGGGTGCCACCTTTGACGGCACCGGCACCAACTTCGCGCTGTTCAGCGAGAAGGCCGAAAAAGTGGAGTTGTGTCTCTTCGACGACGACGGCGGGGAAGTCCGCGTAGAAGTTACCGAAGTAGATGGTTACGTATGGCATTGCTACCTGCCGCAGGTGCAGCCGGGACAGAAGTACGGCTATCGGGTTCATGGGCCCTACGATCCCGATGCCGGTCAGCGCTTCAACCCCAACAAGCTGCTGCTGGATCCGTACGCCAAAGCCATTCACCGGCAGATCGACTGGGATCCGTCCCTGTTCTCCTACAATCTGGGAGACCCGGATTCGCGGAACGATGAGGATTCAGCGCCGCACATGATGCTGGGCGTCGTCATCAACCCGTTCTTCGACTGGGACGGCGACAAGCTCCTGAGGATTCCGTACCACAAGTCGGTCATCTATGAAGCCCACGTCAAGGGGCTCACCCAGCTGCACCCGGAAGTACCCGAAGAGCAGCGCGGCACGTACGCCGGCGTGGCACACCCTGCGGTCATCTCGCACCTGCAGAAGCTCGGGATCACCGCCATTGAACTCATGCCGGTGCACCAGTTCGTCAACGACGGCATCCTGCAGGACAAGGGCCTGAACAACTACTGGGGCTACAACACCATTGGTTTCTTCGCGCCCCACAACAGCTACAGCTCCAAGGGCGACACCGGCCAGCAGGTTCAGGACTTCAAAGCCATGGTCCGTGCGCTGCACACCGCGGGCATCGAAGTCATCCTGGACGTCGTGTACAACCACACTGCCGAAGGCAACCACCTGGGGCCCACGTTGTCCTTCAAGGGCATCGATAACTCCGCGTACTACCGCTTGGTGGAGGATGACCAGAAGTACTACATGGACTACACGGGTACGGGTAACTCGCTGAATGTCCGAAGCCCGCACTCACTGCAGCTGCTCATGGACTCCCTCCGGTATTGGGTCACGGAAATGCACGTCGACGGCTTCCGCTTCGACCTCGCCTCCACACTTGCCCGCGAGTTCTACGACGTGGACAAACTCTCCACCTTCTTCGAACTCATCCAGCAGGATCCGGTTGTTTCCCAGGTGAAGCTCATCGCTGAGCCGTGGGACGTCGGTCCCGGCGGCTACCAGGTTGGCAACTTCCCCCCGCAGTGGACCGAATGGAACGGCCAGTACCGCGACACGGTGAGGGACTTCTGGCGCGGCGAACCGTCCACGCTGGGCGAATTCGCATCACGCCTCACAGGCTCGGCCGATCTTTACGAACACTCAGGCCGGCGGCCGGTTGCATCCATCAACTTCGTCACCGCCCACGATGGCTTCACGCTGGCGGACCTGGTCTCCTACAACGAGAAACACAACGAGGCCAACGGCGAAGACAACAACGATGGCGAATCCCACAACCGTTCATGGAACTGCGGGGAAGAAGGGCCTACGGACGACCCCATCGTCCTTGGCCTGCGGGCACGCCAGCAGCGGAATTTCATTGCCTCGCTGTTCCTGTCCCAGGGTGTTCCCATGCTTCTCCACGGTGATGAACTTGGCAGGACGCAGAACGGCAACAACAACGGCTACTGCCAGGATTCCGAGCTCACCTGGATCAACTGGGACAATGTGGACCAGCCGCTGATCGAATTCACTGCGGCGGTCAGTGCCCTGCGCGCCAAGCACCCCAGTCTGCGGCGAAGCCGGTTCTTCGACGGGCGCCCCGTGCTCCGTGGAGAGGGCGAGCGGCTTCCGGACATCGTATGGCTGGATGCCGATGCCAGCACCATGAGTCCTTCGGATTGGGACGAAGCCCTTGGCCGCTCAGTTGGTGTGTTCCTTAACGGTGACGGCATCCATGGACGCGACAACCAGGGCCGCCGCATCACCGACGTCAACTTCCTGCTGTACTTCAACGCAGACCAGGAAGACGTGGACTTCAGGATTCCGTCCGACGAATATGCGCCGGCTTGGGATGTCATGATCGATACTGCGGGAGGGGGCGCTGAAGCGGGTGTCATCAAGCCCGACCAGATCCTCTCCGTGGGCGGCAAATCGCTGGTTGTCCTGCGTGCGCACAGCACACCCGAGATTGAACCTGACCACTCCGTTGCTGCCTCGCTTGCAGCATTGACGCAGACGAGCACCCCTGAAACGGCCTCGATGACGGCTCCCGCTGTCACCTCGCTGCCGTATGACTACAAGGGCGCCGCCCCGGAGGACGACGCCGGCGACGCTGCGGAAGCGGGCGAAGCGAAGGAATCCGAATCATGAGGACGCCGGTCTCCACCTACCGCCTCCAGATCCGTCCCGGCTTCACCTTGCAGGATGCCGCCGAACTGACGGGTTACCTCCACTCGCTGGGCATCGATTGGGTGTATGTCTCGCCCATCCTGACCGCGGAGCAGGGCTCGGACCACGGCTATGACGTGACCGATCCCTCCACAGTGGACCCCGCCAGGGGAGGCTCCGAGGGCTTGGCTGCCCTGTCCAGGGCCGCCAAGGACAACGGCATGGGGATTCTTGCCGACATCGTGCCCAACCACATGGGCGTTGCCTCTCCCAAGCAGAACGCCTGGTGGTGGAGCCTCTTGAAGGATGGGCGGGATTCCAAGTACGCCGAGGCCTTCGATGTGGACTGGGAATTCGGCGGCGGAAAGATCCGGATCCCGGTCCTGGGCAGCGACGACGACCTCGACCAGCTCAAACTGGTGGACGGCGAACTTCGTTACTACGACCACCGGTTCCCCCTGGCCGAGGGAACGTTCGCACCGGAAGACAACCCGAAAGACGTTCACTCGCGCCAGCATTACGAACTGATCGGCTGGCGGCGGGCAGACGCGGACTTGAATTATCGCCGCTTCTTCGCCGTGAACACCCTGGCGGGCATTCGGGTTGAAATTCCCTGGGTGTTCGACGAGTCGCATGCCGAGGTTGTCCGCTGGTTCCGCGAAGGCCTGGTGGATGGACTCAGGATCGACCATCCGGATGGGCTGGCCGATCCGGAAGGCTACCTTGCCAGGCTTCGGGAGGCGACCGGGGGCGCCTACCTGCTCGTGGAAAAGATCCTCGAACCAGGTGAGCAGCTTCCGGAGACTTTCAGTTGCGAAGGCACCACCGGTTATGACGCCCTCGCGGACATCGACCGCTTGTTCGTGGATCCAACCGCTGAGGATTACCTCAATTCCCTGGACGCACGTTTGCGGAGCACGGAAAAGCCGGCCGATTACGCCGAAATGATCCATGGGACCAAGCGGCGGATTGCTGACGGTATCCTGCGCTCGGAGATCCTGCGGCTCGCACGCCTGGTGCCGGCCTCCCTGGAGCTGCCGTTCGCCAAGGTGGCCGACTCCCTTGCCGAGGTCATCTGCTGGTTCCCCATCTACCGGACATATTTGCCCTATGGCGGGAAGACCCTCGTGGAAGCAATCGAGCGGGCAGGCCGGCACCGTCCCGAACTCGAACCCGTCCTTGGGAAATTGCAGCCGCTCCTGTTGGATCCAGAAAGTGCTTTGGCGCGGCGGTTCCAACAGACGTCCGGAATGGTGATGGCCAAGGGCGTGGAGGACACCGCGTTCTTCCGCTACACCCGCCTGGGCTCACTCACCGAGGTGGGCGCAGATCCTACCGAGTTCTCGCTGCCCACCGGAGTTTTCCACGAACGGATGGCCCGGCGCCAGCAGCTCCTGCCACTGTCCATGACCACCCTGAGCACGCACGACACCAAGCGGAGCGAGGACGCCAGGGCACGGATATCGGTCATTTCCGAGGCCGTGCCGGAGTGGGAGCTTTTCCTTGGAACAGTCCAGCAGCTCGCACCGATTCCGGATGGTCCGTTGGCGTCCCTGGTCTGGCAGTCGATCGTGGGTGCCTGGCCGGCAGACCGCGGACGGCTACAGGCATACGCCCTGAAGGCGGCGCGGGAGGCCGGCAACTCCACCAACTGGACCGACCCGAACCCGGAGTTCGAACGGCAGCTCGCAGCCGCCGTCGACGCCGCGTTTGACGTTCCCGAGGTCGCGGCCGCCCTGAGCAACTTTGTGGCGGAGCTGGAACCCTACGGGACCTCCAACTCGTTGTCCGCCAAGTTGATCCAACTCACCATGCCCGGCGTCCCCGACGTTTACCAAGGCACGGAGTTCCGGGATGGCTCACTGACCGACCCGGATAACCGGCGGCCCGTGGACTTCGCGGAACGCAAAGCGGCTTTGGCGGCATTGGACCAGGGGGCGACGCCATCGTTCACGGAAGAATCGGCCAAACTCCTGGTGCTCTCGCGGGCGCTGAGGTTGCGTCGGGACCGGCCCGGGCTGTTCGAAGGGTACTTGCCCGTCGCAGCGCAGGGAGCGGCAGCAGGACACGTGGTGGCCTTTGACCGCGGCGCTGGTCGTCGTGGCGCGCTGACCGTCGCCACGCGCCTTCCCCGACGACTAGCCCGGGAGGGCGGTTGGCGGGACACCGTCATCGAACTCCCCGTGAACTGCAAGGACGAACTCACGGGGGCAAGTTACGCCCCCGGTGGCGTCCAGCTAAGCACTTTGCTGGAGCGGTACCCCGTGGCGCTGCTGGTACCCACCGACTGAGATCACCACGCATCACGGCAACGCACGCTTAAGGAACGTACAGGGGAACATTATGCTGAAGCACGCTGCTGGAAAGAATCTCTTTGATCTCTGGGCGCCGAACGCAAAGACCGTTCGGCTGGTGGCCGGAGGCCACGAATACGTCATGGAGCAATATGACGACGCCGCTGCCCAAGGTTGGTGGCGCGCCCCGGCTGACGCAACGGCAGGGAAAGCCGACGGCGTGCCGTACGGCTACCTCGTGGACGGAGAAGGACCATTCCCTGATCCGCGTTCGCGGCGCCAACCAGAAGGCGTCCATGGCTTGTCTTCCACGTTCGACCCGTCCGTCCACGAATGGAAGGACGCCGGCTGGAAGGGACGGAGCCTGAAAGGCTCTGTCATCTACGAGCTGCACCTGGGCACCTTCACTCCGGAGGGCACACTGGATGCCGCCGCTGGAAAACTGGACTATCTGGTGGACCTCGGCATTGATTTCATTGAGCTCCTGCCGGTCAACGGATTCAACGGCGTCCATAACTGGGGCTACGACGGCGTCCTTTGGTACGCCGTGCATGAGCCCTACGGTGGGCCGGCGGCCTACCAACGGTTCGTGGACGCCGCACATGCTGCGGGGCTCGGTGTCATCCAGGACGTGGTCTACAACCACCTCGGTCCGAGCGGAAACTACCTGCCAAAGTTCGGTCCCTACCTGAAATCGGGGGAGGGCAACACCTGGGGCGACTCAGTGAACCTTGACGGCCCGGGGTCCGATGACGTGCGCCGCTACATTCTGGAAAATGCGGCGATGTGGCTCCGTGACTACCACGTGGACGGACTCCGGCTCGATGCCGTCCACGCACTCCGGGATGAACGGGCCGTGCACATCCTTGAGGATTTTGGTGCGCTGGCTGACCAGATCGAATCCGGGACGGGGATACCGAAAACCCTGATCGCAGAATCGGACCTGAACAACCCACGCCTCATTTATCCCCGCAAGGACAACGGCTATGGGCTCGAAGGGCAGTGGAGCGACGACTTCCACCATGCCGTTCATGTCAACCTCAGCGGAGAAACTACCGGCTATTACTCGGACTTCGAATCGCTGTCCGTGCTGGCCAAAGTCCTGGAACACGGCTTCTTCCACGACGGCAGCTACTCGAGCTTCCGGGGTCGCCATCATGGTCGGTCAATCCGGCACGACCTCGCGCACCCATCGGCTTTGGTGGTCTGCCTGCAAAACCACGACCAAATTGGAAACCGGGCCATTGGTGACCGGCTCACGGCAACGCTGTCGTACGGCAAGCTGGCCGTGGGTGCCGTGCTGACCATGACCTCGCCCTTCACCCCCATGCTGTTCATGGGGGAGGAGTTCGGTGCTTCAACGCCGTGGCAGTTCTTCACCTCCCACCCGGAGCCGGAGCTGGGCAAGGCCACCGCAGAGGGACGGATCAAGGAGTTCGAACGGATGGGTTGGGACCCCGCCGTTGTCCCCGACCCCCAGGATCCCGGGACTTTCCAACGCTCCAAGCTCAAGTGGGAAGAGGCCAGCGAGGGAGACCACGCTCGACTGCTCCAGCTGTATAAGGATTTAGCACAGCTGCGCCGGAACACGCCTGAGCTCGTGGACGGCGGCTTTGGAGATACCTCCGTGGAATTCGACGACGAGGAACACTGGCTGCAGATGTCCCGCGGCAACGTCCGTGTGGTGTGCAACCTCGGGGATGAAGCACTTGCCGCGCCCCTCAAGGGTTCCCTGTTGCTGGCTACCGACCCCGAAGCAGCCCTTGACGAGGAGACGCTGACCCTCCCCGGCGCCAGCGCCGCCGTCGTACGCGTCTACTGACCCAAGCAATGAACCGGGGTGACGGCGCCCACATGGCGGACACCGCCGTCGCCCCGGTTTCTGCAGTGGCAGGATGGTACGTATGACTTATTCGGCTGCGGAAAACCGCTACGAAACCATGCCCTATCGCCGTGTCGGACGCAGTGGACTCAAGCTGCCCGCCATCTCGCTGGGCCTCTGGCACAACTTCGGCGACGACAAGCGCTTCGACGAACAGCGCGCCATCCTTCGGCGTGCTTTCGACCTCGGCGTCAATCACTTCGACCTCGCCAACAACTACGGTCCGCCCGACGGATCCGCCGAAACGAACTTCGGACGCCACTTGAAGGACGACTTCAAGCCCTACCGCGACGAACTCGTCATCTCCACGAAAGCCGGCTACTACATGTGGCCCGGCCCGTATGGAGAATGGGGTTCCCGCAAGTACCTCATTTCCAGCCTCGACCAGTCCCTGGAACGCATGGGCCTGGAGTACGTGGACATCTTCTACAGCCACCGACCGGACCCGGAGACGCCGCTTGAAGAAACCATGGGCGCCCTGGACTACGCGGTCCGCTCAGGCAAGGCGCTGTACGCGGGCATCTCGTCCTACACCCCGGAGCAAACCCTGGAAGCGGCCCGGATCCTCAAGGAGCTCGGTACCCCGCTCCTGATCCACCAGCCGAGCTATTCCATGCTCAACCGGTGGACCGAGAACGGCTCGCCCAACCTTTACGAGGCATTGGACCAGGTAGGAGCAGGCTCCATTGCTTTCTCGCCGCTGGCCCAGGGAATGCTGACCGACCGGTACCTCAACGGTGTGCCGGCCGATTCCCGCGCAGCGAAGGAACGCTTCCTGTCCGAGTCGCAGCTGACCGAGGACAAACTGGACCGCGTGCGCGGACTCAACGCCATTGCCCAGGGCAGGGGACAAACGCTAGCCCAAATGGCTGTGGCCTGGATCCTCCGTAATCAGCCGAAGGGTTCACCGGTGACGTCGGCCCTGATTGGTGCCTCCAGCGTGAAGCAGCTGGAAGACACGCTCAGCGCCATCCACAACCTGGAGTTCAGCACGGAAGAGTTGACGGCGATTGACGAATTCGCCGTGGAATCCGACATCAACCTGTGGGCTCAAAAGTAGCCGTTCACGACTGACATGAAACTGGAGGGGCCGGCCGGGAACAAAGCCGGCCCCTCCGGTGTTGGATACAATGCAAGTGTGCGCCGAATGGCGCCGTGCCAATCAGTCGTGCGTTGAACTCAGTCAGCGGCATGCCTGGCACCTGAGGTTTAGTTCTCAAAAGGAGTTCCGTGTCTTCACATCCGATTCGTGTTGCCATTGTCGGCGTAGGTAACTGCGCCGCATCGCTGGTCCAAGGTGTTCAGTACTACCGCGACGCTGACCCCAAGGCCACGATCCCGGGTCTGATGCACGTCGAGTTCGGCCAGTACCACGTCAACGATGTCCACTTCGTTGCTGCTTTCGATGTTGACAGCAAGAAGGTTGGACTGGACTTGGCAGATGCCATCGGCGCCAGCGAAAACAACACCATCAAGATCGCCGATGTCCCCGCCACGGGCGTCACCGTTCAGCGTGGCCACACCCTGGACGGCCTGGGCAAGTACTACCGCGAAACCATCGTTGAGGCTCCGGAAGAAGCCGTGGACATCGTCGCTGCCCTGCGCGAGGCGAAAGCGGACGTCATGGTCTGCTACCTGCCGGTTGGTTCGGAGCAGGCTGCCAAGTTCTACGCCCAGTGCGCCATCGACGCCGGCGTCGCTTTCGTCAACGCCCTCCCCGTCTTCATCGCCGGCACCAAGGAATGGGCTGACAAGTTTACCGAAGCCGGTGTGCCGATTGTTGGCGACGATATCAAGAGCCAGATCGGTGCCACCATCACCCACCGTGTGATGGCCAAGCTGTTCGAAGACCGCGGCGTCACCCTGGACCGCACGTACCAGCTGAACGTCGGCGGCAACATGGACTTCAAGAACATGCTGGAGCGCGACCGCCTGGAGTCCAAGAAGATCTCCAAGACCCAGGCCGTGACCTCCAACGTCGAGGCCGAGCTGCACGCCGATGATGTCCACATTGGCCCGTCCGACTACGTCGCCTGGCTTGATGACCGCAAGTGGGCGTTCGTCCGCCTGGAAGGCCGCAACTTCGGCGATGCCCCCGTCTCCCTTGAGTACAAGCTCGAGGTATGGGATTCCCCGAACTCTGCCGGCGTGATCATCGACGCCATCCGTGCCGCCAAGATCGGCCTGGATCGCGGTATTGGCGGCCCGCTGCTCTCCGCTTCCAGCTACTTCATGAAGTCCCCGCCGGAGCAGTTCAACGACGACATCGCCCGCGAGAAGGTCGAAGCCTTCATCCGCGGCGACATCGAGCGCTAAACACCGGCAACAAGCCCTGGTTTCATCTGACGCCCCTGCACACTGTGTGGGGGCGTCAGTCGTCTCCCGGACCCTCCACCAGGTTCCGGTCGTTTGGGGCCAACGCTCCATAACGTTCCGGTGGGATGTGAGGGAGGGTCAGAAGAGGCCGGTGGGGTTCCCGTCGGCGTCGACGTCCATGCGCATGGCAGCTGGTTCCTTCGGGAGTCCGGGCATGGTCATGACGGCACCGGTCAGTGCGACGATGAAGCCTGCCCCGGTTTTGGGGATGAGGTCTCGAACATGGACCCTGAAACCCTTGGGCGCTCCTAGCCGGGAGGCGTCGTCAGTGAAGGAGTATTGTGTCTTGGCCATGCAGACAGGCATGCCGGACCAGCCGTTCTTCTCGATCTCCACAAGGCGTTTGAGGGCCGGCACGGAGAACTCCACGCCATCGGCCCCGTAGATCTCCTGCACAATCGTCCGGATCTTGTCCTCCACGGGCAGCTCGAGCGGGTAGAGGTGATGGAAACTGGACGGCGCGTCCAATGCTGCTGCCACCTTGGCGGCGAGTTCGTCCCCGCCGTCCCCACCCCCACCGCGCCCCCAAACGTCGGCGACGGCGGCCTCCACCCCTTCCGCGGCACACCAGGCCAGGAGCCAGTCGAGTTCCTCCGGAGTATCAGTGGCGAACTTGTTGATGGAGACAACGGGGGTGATGCCGAATTTGGCGACGTTCCGGACGTGCCTCTTGAGGTTCTCAACTCCGGCGGCCATGGCATCCATGTTGGGTTCGCCCAGCTGCTCCTTGGGAACGCCGCCCTGCATCTTGAGCGCGCGGATGGTGGCAACAACCACGACGGCGGATGGTGCCACCGCTGCGATCCTCGCCTTGATGTCCATGTACTTTTCGGCGCCAAGGTCCGCTCCGAAGCCTGCCTCGGTGACCACCACGTCGGCAAGCTGCATGGCCGTCCTGGTAGCGATCAGTGAGTTGCAGCCATGGGCGATGTTCGCAAACGGGCCCCCATGAACCAGGGCCGGAGTTCCGGCGATGGTCTGGACAAGGTTTGGCTTGATGGCGTCTTTCAAAAGCATCGTGAGGGCGCCCTCAACACCGAGATCCGCCACGGTGACCGGTGCCCGCTCGTAGGTGTACCCGAAAGTGATCCGGCCCAGCCGGCACCGGAGATCGTCCAGGTCCGTTGCCAAACAGAAGACGGCCATGATCTCGGACGCCACGGTAATGTCGAATCCGTCCTGCCGGGGCACGCCCTGCGCGGGACCGCCGAGGCCGATCACCACTTCACGCAAGGCACGGTCGTTCATGTCCAGGACGCGTTTGAACGTCATGCGGCGGGGGTCGATTCCCAGTTGGTTACCTTGGAAAATATGGTTGTCCACCAGGGCCATGAGGGCGTTGTTTGCCGAGGTGATGGCGTGGAAGTCCCCGGTGAAATGCAGGTTGATATCGTCCATTGGCAGGACCTGGGAGTAACCGCCTCCCGTGGCCCCGCCCTTCATGCCCAGGATCGGTCCCAAGGAAGGCTCGCGGAGGGCGATCATCACATTGTTTCCGGCGCGGGCCAGGGAATCGGCGAGTCCTACCGTGGTGGTTGATTTTCCTTCGCCGGCGGGCGTGGGGGACATGGCTGAAACAAGCACCACTTTTCCCGGCGCCTTGTCGGCTGGGAGCACCAGCTTGCCTATGTCGATCTTGGCTTTGTAACGCCCGTACAGCTCAAGGGCTTCCACATTGATGCCCGCTTTTTGGGCGATCTCCTCGATGGGGAGCATTGCGGCATTGTGGGCAATTTCAAGATCACTCATGACCTTGTCTTCAGACATCGTTGTCCTTCGGCTGGATTTTCCCGTATCAGGGCTGACGCTTATGGCGCGCTAACGCTGTGCGCGACAATCTACCAGCCGCCGGGCCGGACGCCGGTGAACCTCAGGTCCTAGGAAGGAGCAGGCCCGCGACGGCTTCGCGGTAGCTTTCCAGGGTGATCGCAGCCGTGCGCTGCCAGCCGAAAGACTCGGCGTGGGTGGCCGCGAGCCGGCCCATGTCCTCGCGGGTCTGGACATCGTCGTAGAGATCCTCGAGGGCATCGGCCCAGTCCGTGGGGTTGTGCCCGTCCACCAGGATTCCGGTGCGGCCATCCGAGATTGCCCGGGACAGTCCACCAACGTTGGTGGCGACTACCGGCGTACCGCACGCCTGTGCTTCCAAAGCCACCAGGCCGAAGGATTCACTGAAGGATGGCATCACCACGACGTCGGCCGAGCGGAACCACCCGGCCAGTTCGGGCGCGACCACCGGCGGACGGTGGGTGACGACGTCGTCGAGTCCTGCTTCGTGGATGATCTGTTGGAGGTTGAAGTCCTTGGCCCCGCTCAACGAGCCCAGGATGGTCATCTCCAGGTCGATGTCCGGCCTGCGCTTCCGGAGAATGCCGGCGGCCTTGATGAAGATCTGGGGACCTTTGAGCCGCTGGATCCGGCCGGCGAACAGGATGTGGAAGCTGTCCGGCCGGACCTCCAGCCTGGCGCGTGATTTCTTGCGGAACGAGGGCGTAAAGACGTTGAGGTCCACTCCGGGCGGAGCGATGTCGATCCTGTCGCGGTCGGCCCCGTAGTGGGACACAAGTTCATCGGCTTCAGCAGGGGTGTTGGCTATCAGGCGGGCGGCACCATCGACGATCCGCTGCTCGCCGTTCTCGCGACGCCGTGGCTCCGGGTGTTCGCCGGGTTGCAGTACGAGGTTTTTGACCTTGGCCATGGTGTGCATGGTGTGCACCATTGGAACGCCCCATAACGCAGACAACTCCAGCCCGGCAACGCCGGATACCCAGTAGTGGGAGTGGATGGCGTCGTAGCGGCCATGCATTTGCTGATTCCGGATGTGGTCGATTTCGAGCACCATTTGGTGCAGCAGCTCCGGCAGCTCTTCCTTGGGTATCCTGCGGCGGGGTCCGGCCTTGACGTTGTGGACGCAAACGCCGGGACCTGGATGCTCGACGGCGGGTTGGTTGGCTTTGGTGGCACGCGTGAAAATCTCCACTTCCACACCCGACTCGGCAAGGGCCATGGCCAAAGCCCGGACGTAGACGTTCATGCCACCGGCGTCACCGGCCCCTGGCTGCTCCATGGGGGAGGTGTGCAACGACAAGAACGCCACTCGACGGACCATCGGCATCGCACTCCTCCTGGCTTTCATTTCACATGGCTTTTGCCCTGCAGAAAACACTACTCCTGCCCATCCGTGCCTCTATAAAGCGGCCTCCATAAAGCGGCCCCGCTATGTGGACAAGGCTGCTAGCGTGTGGGCTGTGAGCCAAGAACAAAGCTTTGACATCCGCAGCGCAACACCGGGCGACTGGGCCGGAATCTGGTCAATCCTGGAACCCGTGATCCGGGAGGGTGAGACCTTCACCTGGGATCGCGGCACAACGGAGGACGAGGCAAGGGCGAAGTGGACCAAAGAAGCGCCAGGCCAGACCTTTGTCGCCGTCGACAAGGAGTCCGGCAGGATTCTCGGTACCGGCGAGTTTCACCCCAACCAGGGCGGCGGTGGCAGTCATGTCGCCAACGCCGGTTACATGGTGGGTGCCCACCACACGGGCCAGGGTATTGCCCGTGCTCTCTGCGCCTACTCACTTCGGGAAGCCAAAGCAGCAGGGTTTTACGCGATGCAGTACAACGCGGTGGTGGAAAGCAACGTCAGGGCCGTGTGGTTGTGGCAGTCCATGGGATTCCGGATCCTTGCCACGGTGCCGGAGGCCTTCAACCATCCCGAGATCGGCTACGTGGGCCTGCACGTGATGTACCGCAAACTCTAGTCCCGTCCCGGCACTGACCCCCAGAGCCCGGTCAGCCCGGGGAATGCCTCCTCATAGCCTGCGAGCAGTTGCCTGCCCAGCGGCTCGGAACCCACCAACGGATGAACCGCAAACGCCTGTACGGCCGCTTCGCGGTCGTGGTCACGGACGGCGCGGATCGTCAGCCGCTCCACCTCCTTGACGTGCTGCATCAAGGTGAGGAACGGGCCGGGTGGCCGTTCCTGCGCGACTGCCACCGCGCCGTCGGGCGTCACTTGGGAGGGGACTTCGACGACGGCGTCCGGCGGCAGCCCGGGCACGGCCACCTCCGCAGGGTGAAGGGTTTCGGCGGGCAGCACGGGAGCGTTGGGCACGTTGAGGATCAGCTGGGCGGTCCCGCCGACCGAGCCGACCGGGCCGACCGACCCGACCGATAGGGCGCGCATCACGGCCAGGGCCACCCGTTCGTAACCGCCACCAGCGAGATCGGACTCGTCGCGCTGTTCCCCGTGGGTGCGGGCTTCGGCGAGGTAGCCTTCTTCGCGGGATCGCCGGGCCGCATCCCATAAGGCATAGGCATCGGCCGCCCGTACCAGATCGGGGTAGAGCGAATGCTGCTGCTGGTGGATGGACGCCCCACGGGTTTGGCGCTGACCACGGATGGCTTGGGTGGCCTGCGACGTCCGATAGTAGTAGTAAAGGTACTCATTGGGCAGGCGGCCGAGCTTTTCCAGGGTGTGCTGCCCGAACAGGCGCCCCTCTTCCATCGACTCGAGCGCTGCTGGATCGGCCAGCAGTCCGGGCAGCAGGTCCTCGCCACCTGGTGCCAGCCGGTAGAGCCAGCCGAGGTGGTTCAGCCCGTAGTAGCCCACGCCGTCGAGGTTTCCTTCCTCCAGCGGGAAACCGGCCGCGCGGGCCGCCCGCTGGGCCAGGCCCCCCGCGGAATCACAGATCCCGATCACCCGGCTCCCAAGGACCGGAACCAGAGCTTCCGTGACCATTCCGGCGGGGTTGGTGAAATTGATCAGCCATGCATCGGGGCAATAGCGCCGCATGGCCCTGGCAAGTTCCAGCATCCGGGGGATGGACCGCAGGGCGTAGGAAATCCCGCCGGCTCCCGTGGTCTCCTGGCCCAGCAGCCCGAGCTCCAACGCAACACGCTCATCGGCGATCCGGCCGGCTGTTCCGCCGGGCCGGATAGCTGCGAACACCACATCGGTGCCCGTGAGCGCCTGGCCGAGGTCGCTGCAGGCGACGACGGCGGGACCGGAACCCGTGCCGGTGGGCATATCGCGGAGGACGGCCTGGATGGCTTGGAGCCGTTGCGCATCGACGTCGAAAAGCACCAATTCGCTGACCAGGCCAGCGAAGGGGCCAGTACACAACGCCCGGTACACAAGGGGAACCCGGAATCCGCCACCGCCGGCGATCATGAGCCGCATGTTCCGAGTCTATGCAGCCCCGCAAGCTGCGGCGTAGTGTGCCGTTCATGGACGCTATGCCGCAGCGACGATTCGACCCTCTTGCCGCCGTAAGGTCAGACGCTGATGCCGGGTGCGATCTTCTCCTTACCGGTACGGTCTTCCAGGACATTATTTTCACTGGCCTTCCCCAAGCACCGGAACCCGGTACGGAAGTATGGAGCGAGGGTATGGGTAGTTGCCCGGGAGGAGTGGCCAACCAGGCCATCGCTGCAGCACGCCTGGGGTTGCGGACAAATCTTGCGGCGACCTTCGGCGACGACGGTTACGGTGACTACAACTGGCAGATCCTGGAGACGCAGGAGCACGTTGACCTTTCACTGTCCCGGACCATTCCAGGGTGGCACTCGCCGGTCACGGTCTCCATGTGCGTAAACCAGGACCGCTCCATGGTCACCCACGGCCACCCTGCCCCGATCAGTTCTTCCCAGCTCATTGGCCAGCCTCCCCGGGCGCTCGCAGCCGTCGCGGACCTGGAGGAGGAAATGGAGCCGTGGATGCTGGCCGCAGTGAACTCCGGGACCAAGCTTTTTGGAGTAGTGGGCTGGGACCCCACCGGGAAATGGTCCCAGCGCAGGCTGGACCAGCTTGAGCACTACTACGCGTTCCTCCCCAACGCACCGGAGGCCATGGCCTTCACGGGCAAATCAGACCCCTGGGCGGCCCTGTACTCCCTGGCCGACCGCGTACCGGTCGCCGTGGTGACACTCGGCCCCCAGGGCGCCGTGGCCGTGGACTCGGAAACCGGCGAGGAGGAGTGGGTGCCGTCCCTGCCGGTCCCGGCCTCGGATCCCACGGGAGCAGGGGACTGCTTCGGTGCTGCCTTCATTGTGGGGTGCCTCGCAGGATGGCGGCTGGGTGACCGCCTGCGCTTTGCCAACCTGTGCGCTTCACTTGCCGTCCAGGAGGTAGGTGGCTCCTTGGCCGCACCCGGCTGGGGAGACATCGCGGACTGGTGGCAGCGGGCAAACGCCCGCAAGGAGCGCCAGTCCAGCCAATGGCTCAGGCGCTTCGCATTCCTTGAACCGATCGTGAAGGACATTCCTGCCGAAGCCCAACGGCGTGCCCGGGCCACTATCGCGCACTTGTCGGACGCCCAGTAGTGGCGGACGCCCGCGTGCAGTTAACCCGAATTCACCGGCACCACTAGAATCTCTAGGGTGACTTATGAAGCAGCTGCAGATATCGGGATCGGCGAAAGGTCCTCAATAGCCAAATCGGCGGTGCTGGAGCGGTCCGCGGTGATCGATCTCGAAGCTGTACGCCATAACGTGCGGCAGTTCGTTGCCATCGCCTCTCCTGCCGCGGTCATGGCCGTCGTGAAGGCAGACGCGTATGGTCACGGAGCCGTCCAGGTTGCGCGGGCAGCCCTCGACGCCGGGGCGGCGTGGCTCGGGGTGGCGCACATTTCCGAGGCACTCGCCTTGCGGGCCGCGGGCATCGACGCCCCGTTGCTTGCCTGGCTTCACACCCACGAGAGCAACTTCCAGGCAGCGGTTGCCGCCGGCATCGACGTCGGAATCTCCGGTTGGGAACTCGACGCCGTCGTCGCGGCAGCCCGCGAGCAGGAACGGCCCGCACGGGTCCATCTCAAGGTGGACACCGGCCTTGGGCGCAATGGCTGCACCATTGCCGACTGGGACCAGCTGCTGGGCCAGGCCATGGACTACCAGGACCAGGGCCTGCTGCGCGTGGTGGGCATCTTCTCGCACCTCGCTGTGGCTGATGAACCGCACCGCCCCGAAACCGATGAGCAACTCGCTGTTTTCCGTGAGGCCATAGCCATGGCTGAAGACGCGGGCGTGGACACGGAAGTCCGGCACATCGCCAACACTCCCGCCACGTTGTCCCGCCCGGATTCGCACTTCGACCTTGTACGCGTGGGCCTGGGCGTCTACGGATTGTCGCCCTTCGAAGGTGCCACGTCGGCCGAACTTGGCCTGCACCCCGCCATGACTGTCCGCACGCTCCTGTCCAACTGCAAGAAGGTACCGGAGGGCCAGGGTGTCTCGTATGGCCTGAACTACCGGACCAGCGAGGAAAGCACCCTGGGCCTGGTGCCTTTGGGCTATGCCGACGGCGTCCCGCGCATCGGCACCGGTGGACCCGTCCGCGTCAACGGAGTCAACTACCCGGTGGTGGGCAGGATCGCCATGGACCAGATGGTCATTGACCTCGGCCCCCTGACGCCCGAAGCGGCTGCGGAGCTCCGGGGAGCCGAAGCCGTCATGTTCGGCGACGGCTCCGATCACGGCCCCACGGCCGACGATTGGGCCGCAGCAGCCGGAACCAACAACTATGAAATCGTCACCCGCATCAGCCAACGGGTGCCGCGAAGCTACGTCAACGAGGTCCCCGCCCAGCCGGCGTCACCGGCAGACGTTGCCGCCGAGGCCAAGGCGGGGGCGCTGTGAGCGAACCCCTGTGGGAGCGCACGCTTAAGGTCACGACGGCGGAGCAGACACACGCGCTCGCAGCAGCGCTCGGTGAGGTGCTTGAAGCCGGCGACCTCCTGGTCCTCACTGGCGAACTGGGAGCGGGCAAGACCACGTTCACCCAGGGGCTGGGGGAGGGCCTGGGTGTTCGGGCCGGCGTCATCTCGCCGACCTTTGTGCTGGTCAGGATCCATCCGAACCTGCCGGACGGTCCCAGGCCGGGTGGGCCCGACTTGGTCCATGTTGACGCGTACAGGCTGGACTCGGCCGCGGAGATCGACGACATCGACCTTGAGAACACCATGGACACTGCCGTCACCGTAGTGGAGTGGGGTCGGGACCGGGTGGAGCACCTCTCGGACAGCCGCCTGGAAGTTGAACTGCACAGGGCCGTGGGCGGCGGAGGCACGGCGGCAGCAAACCGGACGGATGAGGTACTGGACTTCGACACCGACGACGACGACGAGCCCCGCACCATTGTGCTCCGGGGAATCGGTCCACGCTGGGCGGACGCGCCACGACTCCTGGATGCCGCAGGTCAACCGGACATCGCAGGCCAACCGGACACCGCGAACGAGGGACATATCTGATGTTGATCCTGGCCATTGATACATCCGCCGTTGCCAGCGCGGCCCTGATCTCCGACGACGCCATGGAAAGCGTGGTGGATTCCTTCGCCACGGAAGATACCCGCAGCCACGCCGAAGTTCTTGCCCCGGGCATTGGGAAGTTGTTGGCCGGTGCCGGCCTGACCGGCGCGGACATCGACGCGATCGTCACTGGTGTGGGCCCGGGCCCGTTTACCGGGCTCCGCTCGGGTATCGCGACCGCCCGCACGCTGGCTTTCGTGTGGAACAAACCGTTGTACGGCCTGATGAGCCTGGACGCCATTGCACTTGAGGTGGCCGAATCCACCGCGGCAGCTCCCGAGTTCCTGGTGGCAACGGACGCCCGGCGCAAAGAGGTCTACTGGGCGCGGTATTCGCTGGAGCACGGCCAGTTGCCCGATCTCGTGGATGGACCGCACGTGGGCTTCGCTTCCGAGCTGCCCGACTTGCCCGTGTTTGGCGCCGGTGCCGGTCTGTACGCGGATGTCCTCAGGGCCGATGAAGACTTCGCTGCCACCCAGCCCGACGCCGCTTCCCTTGGCCAGTTCGCCCTGGCCCGGCTCGCGTCAGGCCGGCCTCTCCTGGATTCCACTCCGTTGTATCTGCGGGAATCCGACGCCCAGGTCCCGGGACCCAGGAAGCGTGCACTTTGATGGGACGGAAACTGTGAAATTGTCACCCAAGCTGGAACTGGCCGGGGTTTCCCTGCGCGATATGACCGAGGCCGACATCCCTGCCGTGGAGGTTTTGGAGCGCCGGTTGTTCCCTGTGGACGCATGGCCCTTGCAGATGTTTTTCGATGAGCTGGCCCAGCCCGAAACCCGCCGTTACGTGGTGGCCGAAGCTGCGGGGGAGATCGTCGCCTACGCGGGGTTGATGTGCATCGAGCCGATCGCGGACGTCCAGACGATCGCCGTCGTGCCTGAATTCGAAGGCCGGGGCATTGGCTCCGCTGTCCTGGCGGAACTGATTGCTGAAGCGCGGCGGCGCCACGCGGCTGACGTGCTGCTGGAAGTGCGGGCGGACAACCCCCGTGCCCAGCAGCTTTACGTGCGTTTCGGTTTCGAGCAGATCCACGTCCGCCCCCGCTATTACCGCGACGGAACAGATGCCTTGATCATGAGGCTGACCTTGAACGAACAACACCCTTCCGAAGGAGCCCCAGCGTGAGCGGCCTTAATCGACAGCAGCCGCTGGTGCTCGGCATCGAATCGTCCTGCGACGAGACCGGGGTGGGAATCGTCCGGGGGACTACCTTGCTCACCAACACGGTGTCCTCGTCCATGGACGAGCACGTGCGCTTTGGTGGCGTCATCCCGGAAATCGCCTCGCGGGCGCATTTGGACGCTTTCGTACCCACGTTGCAGGAGTCGCTGCATGAGGCCGGGGTCACCCTGGACGAGATCGACGCCATTGCCGTGACGTCCGGCCCGGGCCTTGCCGGGGCGCTCATGGTGGGCGTTTGTGCTGCGAAGGCCCTGGCGGTTGCCACGGGGAAGCCGCTGTATGCGATCAACCATCTGGTGGCGCACGTTGGCGTTGGCCTGCTGGATGGAAGGCGAGCCCTGGATGGAAGGCCCAGTGCGGATGGAAAGCACGACGCCGTTGCTGCCGCCGGCTTGGGTGCCGGGCAGTTGCCGGAGAACCTCGGGGCGCTCCTGGTATCCGGGGGCCACACGGAAATCCTGCGCATCCGCAGTATCACCGACGACGTCGAGCTGCTGGGTTCCACCATCGATGACGCCGCCGGGGAGGCCTACGACAAAGTGGCCCGGATCCTTGGCCTGGGCTATCCGGGTGGGCCCGCGATCGACAAACTGGCGCGCCAGGGCAATCCCAAATCCATCCGCTTCCCGCGCGGCCTGACCCAACCCAAATACATGGGGACCGCCGGGGAGAAGGGGCCGCACCGCTATGACTGGTCCTTCAGCGGCCTGAAAACGGCGGTGGCCCGCTGTGTGGAACAGTTCGAGGCCCGTGGCGAGGAAGTGCCGGTGGCAGATATCGCTGCCGCTTTCCAGGAAGCCGTGGTGGATGTCGTCACCTCAAAGGCAGTTCTGGCATGCAAGGAGAACGGCATCACGGACCTCCTGCTGGGAGGCGGGGTGGCTGCGAACTCCCGGCTCCGGGAACTGACCGGGCAGCGCTGCACTTCGGCCGGGATCAGGCTTCACGTGCCGCCGTTGGACCTGTGCACGGACAACGGGGCCATGGTGGCGGCGTTGGGAGCGCAGCTGATCATGGCCGGCATCGGTCCCAGCGGGGTGGAATTCGCACCGGATTCCTCCATGCCTGTCACCACCGTGTCAGTACCTGCCCGGGCCGTCAGCCCGGGCAGGTAAATCCGGGGATCGCTAGGCGTCGGGGCCTTTGCGCATCTGCTGGACGAGGTCCATGACCACTGCCTGCAGGTCGCCATTGTGTTCGGCCGCCACGCGACGTTGTCTCTGGTAGCTGGCGCCGCGTTCCACGATCTTCAGGACGTCGGCCAGTTCTTCGGAGCACCCGAGCTTCGCTGCCACAGGCTCAAGGCGCGCAACGGTTTCGGCCAGGTGCTCGGTAACCAGCTGCTCGTTGCCCGCAGCATCGAGGATGATGATGGCTTCCATGCCGTACCGCGCGGCGCGCCATTTATTCTCCTGTACATGCCAGGGCGGCATGGTGGGGATGCTGCCGCCGGCGTCGAGGATGGAGGAGAATTCGTCCACCAGGCACTGCGTAAGGGCCGCAATGGCGCCGACTTCCTCGAGGGTTGCCAGGCCGTCGCAGATACGCATCTCGATGGTGCCCAGGTTGGAAACCGGGCGGATGTCCCAGCGGATTTCGGAGGTTGAGTCAATCACTCCTGTGGTGAACATGTCCTGGACGTAGGATTCGTAGGCTTCCCAGGTTTCGAACTGGAAGGGCAGCCCTGCCGTGGGGAGCTGCTGGAACATGAGCGCGCGCTGTGACGCGTAGCCTGTTTCCTCACCGGCCCAGTAGGGGCTGGAAGCGGACAATGCCTGGAAGTGCGGGAAGTAGTTGACCAGGCCATCCAGGACGGGGAGGACTTTTTCCTTCCGGTCGATCCCCACGTGGACGTGAACGCCGTAGATGACCATTTGGCGTCCCCACCATTGGGTCCGCTCGATCAGTTTGGCGTAGCGCTCTTTGTCCGTGACGGGCTGCAGCAGGGGAGGGCTGAAGGGGTGGCTGCCGGCGCAAAACACCTCGACGCCCATGGGGTCGGTGACTTCACGGACGGCGGCGAGGGAACGGCTGAGGTCTTCTTTGGCGTCCTTGACCGTCTCGCAGATCCCGGTGACGAGTTCTACGGTATTGAGGAGCAGTTCGCGCTTGATGTGGGGGTGTTCGTCGTCCTCATTGAGGTCCGGGTGGTTTGCGGCCACGCCCTTCAGGACGTCGTTTGCGACGGATACCAGTTCGCCTGTGCGTGCATTGACGAGCGCCAACTCCCACTCCACACCCAGTGTCGATTGCCTGGATGGCGCAAAATCAATCTGCACGTAGTCCCCTCATTGTGTTGTTCCAGCCGGACGCGGTTCCCCGCTGCGGGGCCGCCAGCGGTCGGATCAAGTCTAATGCAGCCGGAACGCCCGTGATTGCGGAGGGTGCCGGCCTGAAACGTACCGTCATTTGCTAATGCGAACCATTCGCATTAGAGTGTGGTTCATGCACCTCACAGTCGTCAGTTCCCTGGACAGCCAATGCCGTGAGGCCGCCACAGAAAGGCTGGGGCGGACCCATGCCAATTCCGTGGTGGTCCTCCACGACCTCCTGGATGGCTCACTGGTCCTGCGGCGCGTTTACCGTAACGGCCAGTTGTTCGAACGCGGGACGACGATCCTGGAACACGGTTGCCTTAGCTGCACTGTTCGGCTTGATGTGGTCCCGACGGCGGAACGACTCGCCGCGTGCGGTTTCGACCACGTCGTCCTTGGCCTGCCGCCAGGTGTCGCAGCGGGGATGGCCGTGGCCGAGCTCCGCACCGGTCTCAGCCGCCCGGCGGTCATCGACAATGCCGTGCTTGCCCTGGACCCCGCAGAGTTGGATGACCATATTTGGGATCGCCACACCTTGTTTGAGTCCGGGTTCACCTCCATGCCGCAGGATGAACGCACCAGCGGCGAATTCCTGATCGGTGAGTTCGGACATGTGGATACCGTGATGGCCTACCCGGGATTGGGGGCCGTGCTGACCGGGGTTCCCCGCGAGGGTTCCCCGCAGTGGGTGTCGGGGGTGGAGTTGCTTGGCGAACTGGCACCACATGCCTCCGTTGCCGGAGCCGCCGATGATTTCCGGCCAGGTTGCTTCGACCCCGCCGAAGCCGCGGCCCGCAACCGTCCCGGCGTCGTGCGTGTGCCCCTGGCTGAAACGGAAGGTTCCTTCCGGACAGTGCTGCATCGGGCAGTCCGGCCGCTTCACCCGGGCCGTTTCCGGGAGGCGCTGCCACGCCTGGCTGTCGGCATGCACTGGATGCGGGGCCGGCTGTGGATAGCCTCCGCTCCCACAAAGCGGATAGCTGTCCAAGGCATTGGGCCCCGGATCTGGCTTGAAAGCACCGGCAGCTGGATGGCCGATTCCACGGAGGCCGCCTCCACGGCAGTGGGCCCGCGCGCAGAGCCGGGTGCCGACGTCGACGCTTTCCTCGACTGGCACCCCAGCCATGGGGACCGTGGCACCGTCCTTGCCATCACGGGGCGGTCCGAGGATGTTGATGACGCGGAAATCCGTGAACTCCTGGAAGGCTGCCAGCTGACAGAGGCCGAAATGACCATGGATGCCGGCGCGTGGGATGACCCACTGGAACTCAGCGACGCCCTCTAAGCCAAACACCAACAAAAAAAGGAGAAACACCATGAAGGTCCGAAACTCGCTGCGTGCACTCAAGAAGATGCCAGGGGCGCAAATCGTCCGCAGGCGTGGCCGCACGTTCGTCATCAACAAGAACAACCCGCGCATGAAGGCCCGCCAGGGCTGACCGCACGGAAGTCTGAACGGGCGTTGTTTAATGGGTGGATGCCCATCCTGAACAAAGACATGTCATTGTGCATTTCGCTCGCGGCCCGGCCCAGCAACATCGGGACGAGGTTCCATAACTATCTGTACGATCTGCTCGGCCTGAACTTTGTCTACAAGGCATTCGCCCCCGCGGACATCACCTTGGCAGTGGCGGGCATCCGCGGCCTCCCGATCCGGGGCGCCGCGGTGTCCATGCCCTACAAGGAAGCCGTCATTCCGCTGGTTGACGTGATGGATCCGTCGGCCAAGGCCATCGATTCGGTGAACACGATCGTGAACAACGACGGCGTCCTCACCGCCTACAACACCGACTACATCGCGATCGCAAGGCTCCTGAAGGACCATGAGGTTCCTGCCGGCCATACCGTGCTCCTGCGCGGGGCCGGCGGGATGGCCAAGGCTGTTGCCGCGGCACTCAGGGATGCCGGCTTCACGGCGGTCACCATCGTGGCACGCAACGAAACCACGGGCCGTGCGCTGGCGGACCTCTACGGCTTCGGGTGGCAGGACGACGTCAACGGATCAACCGCGGACCTCATCATCAACGTCACTCCCTTGGGCATGGCCGGGGCGGACCAGACTGTCCAGTCCTTCGACGACGCCACCATCGCCGCTGCACAGGTGGTGTTCGACGTCGTGGCCCTTCCCTCCGAAACGCCGCTCATCGCGGCCGCACGCGCTGCAGGCAAGCCGGTCATCACCGGTGCCGAGGTCATCGCCATCCAGGCCGAGGAACAGTTCGTCCTGTACACAGGCGTTCGCCCGACGCCGGGTCAGGTCCGGGAAGCCTCGGAATTCTCGCGTCGCTGACGCCTCAGGCCTGCTGGGTCCGGGCGGTCACCGGTTCCACCACCACAGCCACTCTTTCCTCGCCGATCCTGGTGAGGACAAGAGTGGCTGTTTTCGCATCCTTGCCCTTGGCAGGTTTGGCGGGGAGCAGCTGCTTCCGCAGTTCCTCCGGAGTCACTGCCGTGCCGCGCTTCTTGATATCCAGCACCGTGATGTTGTTCGACTTCACCCACGCTTTGAGGGCCTTGACGTTGTACGGCATGACGTCCAGCACCCTGTAGGCGCGGGCAAAAGGGGTGTCGTGGAGTTCCGGGGCACAGATATAGGCAATGTGTTCATCCACCAAATGCCCGCCCAGGCGCACGGCGACATCGGCCACCAGGCCTGCGCGGATCACCGCACCGTCCGGTTCGTAGAGGAAGCCTTCAATGGGCCCGACGGCGGCTTCCGGACCACCGCCGAAGTCCTCGCCGCTGGTGATTTCGGCGGCGCCCTGGCTGCCAAGGACCAACGCGGCGCGGCGGACGCCCGGGCGGGCTACTGAGTTGAACCACAAGGTTGCCTCGGTGACATCGCCGCCCACGGATACCCACTGGGCCTCGCAGCCCGAAGGTACTGAGTCGTGGGGGATGCCCGGGCCCATTTTCACTCCAACTGCGCGCCCGGTAGCCGCCACGCTCTCCACGAACGACAACGGGGGCGAGAAGGCCTCCGGATCCCAGATCCTTTTGGTTCCCGACGTGGAGGTGGTGCGTCGCGCAGGGTCCATCCACACGCCGTCGATGCCCTCAAGCTCCACCGATTCCGCATCCGTGTGTACCACCGTTGCATGCGGGAACGGCATGAGGTTGATCATGGCGCAGGCGGCGGTGGTTTCGTCCATCTCCACGGCGGTGACAGCTATGTCCATGGAAGCCATGGCCATGGAATCGGCACCAAGGCCGCAGCCAAGATCGGCAACATGGGCGATTCCGGCCTGCGCGAAACGTTCGGCGTGACGGGCGGCGACGTTGAGCCGGGTTGCCTGCTCCAGGCCTGCCTGGGTAAACAGCATCTGCCTGGCGAATTCGCCGAATTTCGCCTCAGCCCGGGTCCGCAAGCGGGATTGCGTTAAAACGGCCGCGACCAGTTCGGGGGAGTGACCGGCCTTCCGGAGGCTGGCATTGACGCTGAAAGCATCAGCTTCACTGTAGGGCCCCAGCGAGGCAAGAAGCTCCCAACCTTCAGTGGTCAATAAAGGTGCGATCTGTTCCTGCGGTGCATGAGGCATGGGAACAAGCCTAACGGCGCGCGTCATGGCTGCGTGACTGGGGAATCAGCCGGATAGGGTTGTTTTCATGGAAGACAACGCAGCACCACAGCCCTCCCGCCTCACCACGTATGCCCGTCCCGCCCTGATCGCGGGCGCGGTCATCGCGGTTGTCTGCATCGGCTTGCTGATCGTTATTTTCGCGCTGGATTCCTTCAACGCGGCGGCTTATTCCGTCTCGGGCAAGAGCGTGAACGACGCCACCGACGAGGCACGCGACATCCGCGATCTTTACGCCGGTGCGCGCCTGGGCGGGATCATCGCGCTGGTGGTTTCAGGCGTCGTAGCGGTGGCTTCCGCAGTGGTGCTTTACCGGAACCGCGGCAACGCTTCACTGGATGAGGACGACGACGGCGAAGACTACGACCTGGATGACCTCAGGGACCAGTGACAGCGTTCACCAATGACGAAATGCTGGCACTCACCTTGACCGAGTGCTAACGCCTTACATAGAGTCTAGTTAGCACTCTCCCCTTGAGGGTGCTAATCACGCCAGGCGTCCACCGGCACCGCGACGACGGTTGTACGCCACGGCACCCTAGTTCTTAGTCCATGAATCAGCTCATGAAAAGGAGAGTCCGAGTGTCGGTCTCGATTAAGCCTCTTGAGGATCGTATTGTTGTTCGCCCGCTCGAAGCAGAGCAGACCACGGCTTCCGGCCTGGTTATTCCGGACTCCGCACAGGAGAAGCCGCAGGAAGGCGAAGTTGTTGCAATCGGCCCCGGCCGCTTCGATGACAACGGCAACCGCGTACCGGTTGACGTAGCTGTTGGCGACGTCGTCATCTACTCCAAGTACGGTGGAACCGAAGTCAAGACCGGCGGCAGCGAGTACCTCGTTCTGTCCGCCCGCGACGTCCTTGCGATCGTCGTAAAGTAACTTCCTGGAGCCCCGCACCGCCGTCGCGTTGGAATCATTCCGAGCGTCAGCGGTGCGGGTTTTCTGTCTCGAAAGGACACAACCATGGCAAAGCAGCTTGCTTTTAACGATGCTGCCCGCCGGTCTCTTGAGGCCGGTATCGACAAGCTCGCCAACACTGTCAAGGTGACGCTGGGCCCGCGCGGCCGCAACGTCGTCCTGGACAAGAAGTGGGGCGCCCCCACGATCACCAACGATGGTGTCACCATCGCACGTGAAGTTGAGCTTGACGACCCCTACGAGAACCTTGGCGCCCAGCTGGCCAAGGAAGTAGCCACCAAGACCAACGACGTCGCCGGCGACGGCACCACCACGGCAACCGTGCTGGCCCAGGCCCTGGTCAAGGAAGGCCTGCGCAACGTTGCTGCCGGCGCCGCTCCTGGCGAGATCAAGCGCGGCATCGAAGTTGCCGTTGAAGCCGTCGCTGCACGCCTCCTGGAGAACGCCCGCGAAGTCGAAGGCACCCAGGTAGCCAACGTTGCAGCCATCTCCGCGCAGAGCGATGAAGTTGGCGAGCTGCTGGCTGAGGCGTTTGGCAAGGTCGGCAAGGATGGCGTCATCACCATCGAAGAGTCCTCCACCACGCAGACCGAACTGGTCCTGACTGAGGGCATGCAGTTCGACAAGGGCTACCTCTCCCCGTACTTCGTCACCGACGCAGAACGCCAGGAAGCTGTCCTCGAAGACGCCCTCATCCTGATCAACCAGGGCAAGATCTCCTCGCTGCAGGACTTCCTGCCGCTGCTGGAGAAGGCCCTGCAGGCCAACAAGCCCCTCTTCATCATTGCTGAAGACATCGAAGGCGAAGCCCTTTCCACTCTGATCGTCAACCGGATCCGCGGCACGCTCAACGTTGTTGCCGTCAAGGCTCCGGGCTTCGGCGACCGCCGCAAGGCCATGCTCCAGGACATCGCTACGTTGACCGGTGCCCAGGTTGTTTCCCCGGACCTCGGCCTGACGCTGGATTCCGTTGGCCTCGAGGTACTCGGTACTGCCCGCCGCATCACGGTCACCAAGGACAACACCACCATCGTTGACGGTGCCGGTTCGGCCCAGGATGTTGCCGACCGCGTTGCACAGCTTCGCGCTGAACTGACCCGGACGGATTCGGACTGGGACAAGGAAAAGCTGCAGGAACGCCTGGCCAAGCTGGCTGGCGGCATCGGCGTGATCAAGGTTGGCGCAGCCACCGAGGTTGAGCTGAAGGAGAAGAAGCACCGCATTGAGGACGCCGTTTCCTCGACGCGTGCAGCCCTCGAAGAAGGCATCGTTTCCGGTGGCGGTTCGGCCCTGATCCACGCCCTGAAGGCCTTGGACGAGTCCCAGGCAGTCAAGGACCTCGAAGGTGACGCTGCGGCCGCTGTAGGCATCGTTCGCCGCGCACTGGTCCAGCCCCTGCGCTGGATCGCCCAGAACGCCGGCTTCGACGGCTTCGTGGTCACCGCCAAGGTTTCCGAACTTGAAGCCAACCACGGCTTCAACGCCAAGTCCGGCGAGTACGAGGACCTGATCGCCGCCGGCGTGATCGACCCCGTCAAGGTCACCCGCTCGGCACTCCGCAACGCCGCTTCAATCGCTGCCCTGGTTCTCACCACCGAGACCCTGGTTGCCGAGAAGCCCGCTGAGGAAGAAGACGCACACGCAGGACACCAGCACTAAGCGCTTGTCCTCCTGAAACCCCGGTCGCACCGAGTTGTGACCGGGGTTTCTGCGTTAAATTCCTGTGCTATGCATCACATCCTGCGGGGTTGCGAACCGCTGCGGTGCGAAGTACCTGGCTGAGGCATCGGCACAGGTCACGCACAGGAAGAGCTGCAATAATGGATGGCTGAGCCGGGGCCGTGGGGAGGTCCGGAGCGCGGCCTGCGGCACCCTTGAACTGGGGGCGGGTGGGCTGGACCGCGTATTATGGATGCTTTGTGCCAGCCGCTTTAAGGAACTGCCTAACGTGACTACCCCAGCGATTACAGCCCCTGCCCCCCGTGGCAGGCGGGCTTCCGGTCCCGTTGGAAAGTCCAAGTTCCGCCCTGAAATCCAAGGTCTCAGGTCCCTCGCCGTCCTCATGGTGGTGAGCTACCACATCTGGATCGGCCGGGTTTCCGGAGGGGTGGATGTCTTCCTCCTCATCTCCGCGTTCCTCATGACCCTGCAGTTCACGGGACGTTACAAACAGGGCCGCCCCATGGACCTCCTGCGGCACTGGCTGCACCTGTTCAGGCGGCTGCTGCCCGCCGTCGTGGTTGTCCTTCTGGGAACGCTGACGGCCACCTTTGTTCTCTTGCCTCCCACCAGGTGGGCGGAAATTGTCCAGCAGGCCTGGGCGTCCTTGTTCTACTACGAGAACTGGCTGCTGCAACAGCTTGCCGTGGACTATTACGCCACGGACCACAGCATGGCCAGCCCGGTGCAACACTTCTGGTCGTTGTCCATCCAGGGGCAGGTGTTCATCATCTGGCCGGTGATCTTCGCAGCTGTTGCGCTTCTGTGCCGCCGCTTCGCCCTCAGGTACCGGGCCACCCTGGTGTACGTCTTCGCCATCATTTTCCTGGTCTCGTTCGTCTACTCCATCATCTTCACGGCCACCAACCAGGCTGTGGCGTACTTCGATACCTTCGCCCGTCTGTGGGAATTCGCCTTGGGCACTTTGCTGGCCCTGGTGCTGCCGGGCTTGGACTTCTCCAAACCGGTCCGCGTAGTGATGGGTTGGGTGGGGGTGGCCGCCATGCTCACCTGCGGCATCCTCTTGCAGGTCCAGACCGCCTTTCCGGGATTCGTGGCGCTGTGGCCTACCCTGGCGGCCGTAGCGGTCATCGCAGCCGGCCAGACCGGGAGCCGATTCGGCGTCGACCGGATCCTGAGTTCCAAGTTCCTGGTGCGTCTGGGTGACAACTCCTACGCCCTGTACCTCTGGCACTGGCCCATCCTGGTGATCGCCTTGGCATGGAGCGGCAAGGATCATGCGGGATGGCTTTCAGGCACGGCCATCGTTGCGCTGTCGCTGCTGCTGGCCTTCCTCACCACCAAGTACGTCGAGAAGCCCTTCCGTCAGTGGAAGTGGCCAGAGATGAAGCGTCGGCGTGCGCTGATCGCCATCGCCGCATGCGTGGCAGTTGCCTCGGCGCCCCTCATTGGTTTCCAGTACAAACTGGACCTGGACGAACAAGCTGCGCAGGCGCGGATGGTCTTCGACAATCCCGGCGCCAAGGCTCTTCTGCCCACCTATGTGAACCAGATCGCCCCCAACGCCCTCACCCAGCCCACCGCGGAACGGATCGGGCGCGACTGGGCCAAGCTTCCTGACGGTTGCTCCGGCGATACCAAACCTGAATCGCAGCTGCTGCGGGACAACTGCCAGCAGAATGATGTCGGATCTGATGCCACCAAGACGGTCCTGGTAGTGGGCAACTCGCATTCCCAGCAGTGGCTTGCCGCGCTGGGCCAGCTGGCGGAGGAGCACCACTGGCGTTTGTATGCCTTGCTGTACGGGGCCTGCCCGTTTGCGACCGACGATTCCGATGTTGAACCCGAGTGCAACGAGTTCAACAAGGAAGTCCGCAAGCATATTGAGGAGCACGCCCCCGATGCCGTCTTCACGGTAGGTACCAAGGCCGAGCCGTCGGAGCCGGACGAGAAGCTGACGCATGGCTTCGAGGAACTTGTCTCGGAAGTCACCTCCCGGGGAACACAGGTCGTGGCCATCCGGGACAATCCCCGGTTCACGTACAGCCTCACCGACTGCACCCTCAACAAGGGAGTGGACAGCCCTGACTGCCGGCCGCTGAAAGCGGACGTACTGGCAGAGCCGAGTCCCTTCGAGGAAGTCATGGGCAAGTACCAGGACCTGTTCGTGATCGACATGACAGACCTGATCTGCATCGGGATCTACTGTCCGCCCATCATCGGCAATACCTTCGTTTACCTGGACGACAACCATTTGACCAAGACCTATGTGAAGAGCATGACGGACATGCTTGATGAGAGGTGGTTTGCCGCGACGGGGTGGCAACGATGATGAGCACCCGCACCAGCACGCGAAGCGTGGATAAGAGCACGACGCCGGAACGCGGCTTCCGTCCGGAAGTCCAGGGCCTGCGCGCCCTGGCTGTGCTGATGGTGGCGGCGTACCATATCTGGCTTGGCCGGGTATCGGGCGGCGTGGACGTGTTCCTGCTCATTTCGGCTTTCCTGCTGACGTTGTCGTTCACACGGAAGCTCGAAGCCGGTTCGCCGTTGAAACTGCTGCGGCACTGGCTGCACGTGTTCAAGCGGCTGCTGCCCGCCGTCGTCGTGGTGTTGCTGGGCGTCCTGCTGGCAACCTGGGCCTTCATTCCGCAGAGCCGCTGGCCGGATGTGCTTGCAGAGGCCTGGGCGTCACTTTTCTACCGGCAGAACTGGCAGCTCGCGGACAACGCCGTGGATTACTACGCCCAGGACCATTCCGGCGCCAGCCCGCTCCAGCACTTTTGGTCGTTGTCCGTCCAGGGCCAGGTGTTTGTCCTGTGGCCTTTGGTTTTCGCTGCCGTCGCGCTGTTGCAGCCGCTTTTGGCGAGGCTTTTCCCGCAGGGGCGGACGCTGAGCCACCGCAGCCTCCTTTTCTTCGCTTTCGGTGCGGTCTTCCTGGCTTCCCTGGTGTTTTCCATCGACCAGACCGCCAACAACCAGGAGTACGCCTACTTCGATACCCGCGCCCGGCTTTGGGAGTTCGCACTGGGGTCCTTGCTGGCCCTGGCCCTTCCGTACCTGAAGCCCGGACGCAGGCTCCGGGTGTTCCTTGGCTGGGCCGGAATCTCCGCCATGCTCGCCTGTGGGCTGGTCCTGACAGTGGACCGCTCCTTCCCGGGATTCATTGCGTTGTGGCCCACGCTTGCCGCCGCCGCCGTGATCGTGGCAGGGCAGAGCAACAGCCGTTTCGGCGCTGACCGTCTCCTGAGCTCGCGGCCATTGGTTCTGGTGGGCAACAACTCCTACGCTCTTTACCTTTGGCACTGGCCCGTCCTGGTGTTCTTCCTGCTGGTCAGCGGCACCACCGCTCCGGGCCTCCTGCAGGGCCTGGGCATCATGGCAGCGTCCATGCTCCTTGCGATCGGCACCACCAGGTTCGTGGAGGAACCCATGCGCCGCTGGAAGTGGCCGGACGTGCGTTCCTGGCGCGCCGCCGTCGTGATAGCCGCCTGCGGTGCGCTTCTTGCCATGCCCGTGACCGTGTGGCAGGGCGCCATCGCCGCCGAAGATGCGGCGATCGCAGGCCAGCCCAAGGAAATGACGCCGGGGGCCGCAGCGCTGTCACCCGAATTCGTGGGACAGCCCGCCCAGGAGGCCATGATCATTCCGGCGCCTGCGGCCATGAAGGACGAGTGGGCTGACATCGACGGACTGTGCACCGGTGACAACGTGCCCAGCGACCCGTTGCTTCAGGGCTGCCTCCAGAACGACGAACCCGACGTCGTCACCAAGAGAATAGTGGTGCTCGGTGATTCCCACGCCCAGCAGTACATGGCTGCACTGGGCCCCATCGCCAAGCAGCACGGCTGGGAAGTGGTGACACTGCTGAAAGGCAGTTGCCGGTTCGGCGCCGAAACCACCGAACGTACCAGCGAGTGCAACGAGTTCAACAAGGCCAGCGCCAATTACGTGATGGAACACAAACCTGACGCTGTGTTCACCGTGGCGTCACTGACGCACGCGGATGCCCCGTTCGAGACGGAGGTGCCCGGCTACCTCGACGGCATCAAACCGTTCACGGATGCGGGGATCGATGTTGTGGGAATCCGCGACAACCCCCGGTTCAGCATCAACATGCCCGAATGCGTGCAAAAGAAGGGCCCGGACTCACCCGATTGCAAGGCGCCGCTGGAAGAGTCACTGGCGGAATCTTCACCCCTGGATGACTACGTTGGAAAGGTCGACCGGCTGCACTTGATGGACATGAGCGACTTCATATGCGAACAAGGTACCTGCCCTGCGGTGGTGGGCAATGTCTATGTCTACAAGGACGACAACCACCTCACCAAGACCTATGTGCAAAGCATGATCCCCATGTTCGAGGAGCGCCTCCTGGCAGCCACAGGCTGGTCGCGCAGCTGATTTTTCGTTTCCACCGGGACCAGAAGACCCACGACGGCGGCCTGCCGCCCGTGCTGTTGCTCACACTCCGGCGTTACGGAATATGGCGATTGGCGCGGAGGTTCTACTATTTATTCAACACTTATGCACAGGCCAGTCCCGTAATGACGGGCTGGTCATCAGTTGCAACCCCTACCAGTTAAGCCCCCGGAACCAAGGTAAGAGGCGCACTCATGACCCAGCCCGAACACAATCCCTTCGGCCTTATCGGCCTGACCTACGACGACGTCCTGCTGCTTCCCGGACATACGGATGTCATCCCGTCCGAAGCTGACACGTCGTCCCGGATCTCCAAGCGCATCACCGTGCAGACGCCGTTGCTGTCCGCTGCCATGGACACCGTGACCGAATCCCGCATGGCCATCGCCATGGCGCGGCAGGGTGGCCTGGGTGTGGTTCACCGCAACCTCGCCATCGACGACCAGGCCGAACACGTGGACCGCGTCAAGCGCAGCGAATCCGGCATGATCACCAATCCGCTGACCATCGGTCCGGAAGCAACCCTGCAGGAACTGGACGAGCTCTGCTCGCGCTACCGAGTGTCCGGCCTGCCTGTGGTGGACACCGACGGCCGTCTCCTGGGTATCGTGACCAACAGGGACACCCGCTTCATCCCGGAATCGGACTTCCCGTTCCGCAGTGTCAGCGACACCATGACCAAGATGCCCCTCATCACCGGGCACGTGGGCATCAGCCGTGACGAAGCCTCACACAAGCTGGCCACCAACAAGATCGAGAAGCTCCCGCTGGTTGACGAACAGGGCCGGTTGAAGGGCCTCATCACCACCAAGGACTTCACCAAGGCCGAGCAGTACCCGCTCGCCACCAAGGACGACGAAGGCCGCCTGCGGGTCGGCGCTGCCATCGGCTTCTTCGGTGATGGCTGGGAACGCGCCATGAAGCTCATCGACGCCGGCGTTGACGCACTGTTCGTTGACACGGCCAACGGCCACTCCCAGGGCGTGCTGGACATGATCCGCCGTCTGAAGTCCGATCCTGTTGCAGCACACGTCGACGTTATCGGTGGCCAGGCGGCCACCCGCGAAGGCGCGCAGGCTTTGATCGACGCCGGTGCCGATGGCATCAAAGTTGGCGTTGGCCCCGGATCCATCTGCACCACCCGCGTTGTGGCAGGTGTGGGTGTTCCGCAGATCACCGCCATCCATGAATCCGCCAAGGCTGCCATCCCTGCCGGCGTTCCGCTGATCGCCGACGGCGGCCTGCAGTACTCGGGCGACATCGGCAAGGCGCTGGTTGCCGGAGCGGATACCGTGATGCTCGGATCCCTCCTGGCAGGCTGCGAGGAATCGCCGGGCGACCTCATTTTCGTCAACGGCAAGCAGTTCAAGAGCTACCGCGGAATGGGTTCCCTGGGTGCCATGCAGTCCCGTGGCAAGAACACGTCCTACTCCAAGGACCGCTACTTCCAGGCTGATGTTTCCGGCGATGACAAACTCATTCCGGAGGGCATCGAGGGCCGCGTTGCGTTCCGTGGCCCGCTGGCATCGGTGGCCTACCAGTTGGTTGGCGGTCTCCGCCAGACCATGTTCTACACGGGAGCGCCTACCATCCCCGAGCTCAAGGCCCGCGGCAAGTTCGTCCGGATCACTCCGGCCGGTTTGAAGGAATCCCACCCGCACGACATCCAAATGACAGTGGAAGCCCCCAACTACGGCTCCCGCTAAGCACCTACTGTTCCCCGCGGATTTTCCGCGGGGAACAGTTGTTTAACCACCCGACGGAATTGTCGGCCCTCGGGAATAGGCTGGGCACATGTCAGAGAAGCCCGCGCAACCGCGGCACCCGGAGTCGATCCCGCTGAACCCGGGCCAACCGGGGAAAGCGCCGCCCCGCAAGCTGGCCTTGCGGCCGTATGCACGCGCCGTCGGGCAGGTCCTGAAGGTGAGTTTCAAGGCGTCACCGGTGGCGGTCATTATGAAGGTCCTTGGCTCGGTGATTTCCGCCACCCTGCCGCTGGTCACTACGTACTTCGCAGCGCTGACCACCACGGCCCTGGCGGCCGGCTATGCAGGAGACCCCGACGCCGGCCCGCGCGCAGTGCTGTACGTCGTTATCACGGCAGCTTTGGGCTTGTTCTGGGGTGCTTTCAGCAGCGTGGACCGCTACATCCAGCAGTTGATGAGCTTCAAGGTGGGCGCCATCGTGGGCGACCTGATGTACCAACGGTTCCTGGCCCTTGAATTCTGGCGCTATGACGACAAAGAGACAGTGGATCTCTATGATCGGGCCAAGCGGTTCTCGGACTCGTATGCGCGGGTCCTGGACCGGATTGCGGCCATCTTCACGCAGCTGGTCTCGGTGATACTTGCCGTCGGCGCGTTGCTGTTGGTGAGTTGGTGGATTGCCGTGATCGTGCTGGTGGCGATCGTCCCAAGCGTCTACCTCCAGTTCAAGCTGTCGCGTGAACAGATCGCCCACTGGAACACCCAGGTGGATTCGCGCAGGCAGCGCCGCATGATCGAGCAGAACCTGCTCCGGCCACAGCACATTGCCGAGATGCGGCTGTACGGCATTGTCGGCTACCTCATGGAACTTCGCTCCAGGTTGAGGGATGCCGACGAACGAAGGCGCCTGGACTTCCAAAAACGGTATATCCCCAAACAGCTGGCTGCCGACGCCCTCCAATACGGAGCTGAAGTTGTGTCGCTGGTGTGGGTGGTGGGGCAGATCATTGCCAGGGCCCAGCCCGTGGGACAGTTCCTCTACGTCCAGCAGATCGTCAGCCGTGCATTGTCAACGGCGAACAACCTGGTGTCCTCGCTCAGTTCCATCGACGAGGACCTCGCCAACCTGAAGGACTACGAGCTGTTCATGGCGTTGCCGGTGCCCAGCGGCCACGAACAACCCTTGGAAGCGTCGCCCGCTACCGTGGAATTGCGTGACATCCGTTTCAGCTACACGGGAAGCGACATGGAAGTCATCAAGGGTATTTCCATGACCATCAAGGCCGGGCAGCACATCGCCATCGTGGGGGAGAACGGCGCCGGGAAATCCACGCTCATCCGCATCCTGGCCGGGCTCTACCGGCCGGACTCCGGCCAGGTCTTGCTGGACGGGAAGGATCTGGCCGGAATCGAGGTGACCAGCTGGCACCGGCACCTGGCAGTCCTGAGCCAGGAATTCCTGAAGTACGAGTTCGCCACGGCCGCAGAGAACATCTACCTCGGCGACGTCGACCTTCCCCGGGACGATCTGCGCATCCGGAAGGCGGCGTCCGACGCGGAGGCCATGGAGTTCATCGACAAGCTGCCCAACGGGCTGGAAAACCATGTCAGCAACTGGATGGAGGATCCACGCGGGCGGAAGGGAAGCGGGCTCTCCGGCGGCCAGTGGCAGCGGCTGGCAATGGCCCGCAACTTCTACCGTGACGCCTCATTCATGGTGATGGACGAGCCCACCTCAGCCATTGATGCCCTGGCCGAGCACCGGATTTTCACACGGCTCTTCGCCGACCGCAGCAGCACCATCATCGCCATCAGCCACCGCCTTGCCACCATTGAGAAGGCAGACATCGTCTACATGCTGGAAGACGGTCGCATCGCCGAACAAGGCACGCACAGGGAGCTGGTTGCCCTGCGTGGCCGGTACTTCCGGATGTTCGAATCCCAGCTTTCGGTGGACGAGACCAGCCGGGAGAGCCCGGAGGCTTAGAGCGGGCCGTACCCGGCATCGCCAATGGGATCCCGCCAAGTGGCAAGGTCCTGTTCCAAAAGCGCCCGGAAGCGGGGATCAGTCGCAGCTTTGCGGCGAAGGGATTCCCGTGAACGGCCCATGATGGTGGCCGGAACGATGATTCCAACCACGAGGAGGGAGACCATAAAGACGAGAATTGTGGCCAGCGTCAGCAGGGCCCCGGGATCCTGCCAGGTCGATGGCTTGGCCGTGAACGCCAACAGAGCAATGAAGACGACCAGGATGAAGCCCACGAAGGAAAACGCTCCCCGCATGCTCCCCGGTCCACGGTTGACCAGCGCCCGGCTTGTCCGCGGCAACCGGTCCCGAACCCGGACGTAGAAGACGCCGCAGAACACCGCGACTGCCGCGCCGGGAAGGCTGAGGGCGGCAATGGTCGCAAATGTGCCAAGCCGGACCGCGAGGACCACGCCCAGGAGGACGAGGATCCCTCCGATTCCGATCCCGGCAGCCCAGGCTCCCATGTAGGCGCCGCGCGCGCCGGCTATTTCGCGCAGACGGGAGCGCGCATTCGCCGGAGAGATGGCGGAGAGCTCAGGGGACAGCCAATGGTCCAAGGAGCGGTCGGAGTGGAAAAGTGGAGCGGGGCCGGACTGGTAGCTCACGCGGTTTGCTGCTCCAGCCCAGCGCGGATTCGCGAATCGAGTTGCTCGGGCGCGAGGACCGACGAATCCAGGTTTTCGCCCTCGCCGGCGGCGATTGAAAGGGAACCGTCAGCCTCCGCCTTGACGTGGACTGCACGGGAGGTTCCGTCCTTGAAATGCCGCCGGGTTGTGGCGGCCGCGGGGAACCCGTCCGGCGCTTGGTTCAGATAGTAGTCGGCCATCTGAATGGCCGTGGTGACCATGCCTTCGGAGCCTGTAATCGGGTGCAGTTCGTGGACGCCGTACTTGCTGAGGTTGAGCAGCAGGGCGCCCTGTTCGGCGCCGAACATGAAGGAGACATGTTCAGAGGACGGGGTCACCAGGGCGGTTTCCAGCCACGACGTGGAATCCGCAAGCACTGCTGTAACCGTGGCAGCCGGGCCGACAGGCTGGAGCGCGTCGTTTTCGATCTTCATCAGTCCACGCTCCAACAGCGTGGAAACCCCTGCCTGTTCCAGGGGAGCCCCGGCTGCGTGGTCGAGGCGGAAGAGGGTCTGGCACCTCAGCGCGCCGTCGGTACCAGCCAGTGCAATGAGTGCGATGAGCTCATGTTCGGTAATGAGCAATGCCTGGGTTTCTTCGGTCTGAGTGGTCATTTCTGCCTTCTTTTGAGCGGTTCTGTGTCCAGTCTAGGAAGTCGCGGGATCAGGTGAGCCATCCCCAGACCTTTTTTGCACCATCGGCTATTGCCCCGGCAGCATTCTGGGCGCCTTCCCAGGCATGTTTGGCGCCGTCGGCGATCATCGAAGAAGCGGAGTCGTAGCCCATGTTGGTGGCCAAAAGACCCAGGCCGCCCCACGCGATACCGGCAATGGCACAGGCAGGTCCGATCACCGGGACAAAGCTGCCCACGGCCAAGGCGGCAGAGATCCCGCCGTCCACCGCCATTCCGGGATGTCCGGTCTGGATGCCTTGGTAGACCTGCAACCCGCCGGTCACGACTCCCAAGGCTCCCGACACACGGCCAAGCATCGAACTGCCGTTGAGCAGCTGGGTTCCCTTGACATACCCCGCACCGGCGGCCTGACCGTACTGGGCACTAAGCCACGGCCACTTGGTCAGTTCTGTCACCAACCCGCCTTTGGCCATCTGGGCCAGGATGGAGTCCGCCGCCAGGCCGTTCGCGGTGACGAGGGCGTTTCCGGCCCACCATCCCTGGCTGCCGGTGACGCCGAGAACGCCTTCCAAGCCAGTGGTAGGGGTGGCCTGGCTTCCAGTGCCGCCCGGAACCTGTGGGACGTTCGGGCCGCCTGGCCCACCCGGTCCGCCCGGCCCACCTGGTCCGCGGCCGGCCACGCCGCCGTCGGTGCTGGCTTTCTGCTGTTCATCGGCCTGGGTACGGAGCATCTTGGACGCGTCATCCAGGGAACGGGACGCCTTGTGCAACATCGGCCGCAGGGTGCTGGTCCAATCGCGGCGGAAGCGCTCTCCGTCGGTTCCTTTCCACGCCACGCTGGAGATCAGGCTGTTGACCTGGAGTTCCTGGTTCTGGAGCCGGCTGCCGGCCTGTCCCATTTGTTTGGATAACGAGCGGAGCTGTTCAATGTCGGCTCCGTAGAATCCGGGCGCCATGGTTCCCCCTTGCATGGTGTGGTGTGTTTCCGCAGGCTATCGGATTCGTCCGGCATCGTGCCATGGGCACCTCTGCCCATGTGGAAACTGCCCGGCACACACGGCAGGCAGCACGGGCATGCGGGACGGTTCGAGCGTCTTTTCGAGCGTCATAAGCTTTCTTTCGTCACTTTGTGAAGGGCTCACACGATTTGCCGAATCGGGGTTCCGGGAGGGGTCCAGTAAAGTAAGAGCCGTGACTTATGAGATTGAGATTGGCCGTGGCAAGCGTGGGCGTCGTGCCTACTCCCTGGACGACATTGCGATCGTCCCCAACCGCCGGACCCGCGATCCCAAGGACGTCTCCGTCTCCTGGCAGATCGACGCCTACAAGTTCGACATTCCGGTGATCGCAGCACCCATGGACTCGGCCATGTCGCCGGAAACCGTCATTGCGTTGGGCCGCTTGGGTGGCCTTGGCGTCCTGGACCTCGAGGGCCTGTGGACACGCTACGAGGATCCGCAGTCCGTGCTGGATGAGATCGCAGCGCTCGCCGGTGAAACCGCGAGCCCCGCCGTTACCCGGCGCATGCAGGACCTTTACCAGGCACCGATCCAGCCTGAACTCATTACCAGCCGTCTTGCCGAAATCCGCGCCTCCGGCGTAACGGTGGCAGGCTCACTGACGCCGCAGCGGACCCAGGAGCACTACAAGACCGTCCTCGCAGCCGGTGTGGACATCTTCGTCATCCGCGGCACCACCGTCTCCGCCGAGCACGTCTCCAAGAACCACGAGCCGCTGAACCTGAAGCAGTTCATCTACGAACTCGACGTTCCCGTGATCGTCGGCGGTGCGGCCGGATACACCCCGGCGCTGCACCTCATGCGCACCGGCGCAGCCGGCGTGCTGGTCGGCTTCGGCGGCGGGGCAACCACTACCACGCGCCGGGCTCTGGGCATCCACTCGCCGATGGCTTCGGCCATCAGCGATGTCGCCGCCGCCCGCCGCGATTACCTTGATGAGTCCGGCGGCCGCTACGTGCATGTCATTGCCGACGGCGGCATGGGCGCCTCGGGCGACATCGTCAAGGCAGTTGCCATGGGCGCCGACGCCGTCATGCTGGGCAGCGCACTGGCGCGGGCTGAAGAAGCCCCCGGCAAGGGCTGGCACTGGGGCCAGGAAGCCCATCACCTTGAACTCCCGCGCGGCGACAGGGTCAACGTTGGGACTGTGGGCCCGTTGGAAGAAGTTCTCTTCGGTCCCGGCCACCACACCGACGGCACCTCCAACCTCATCGGCGCCCTGCGTCGCTCCATGGCGACCACCGGCTATTCGGACCTGAAAGAGTTCCAGCGGGTCGACGTCGTCGTCTCGCCGTACCTCGGCTAGGACTGGGACCGAAGGAGGGCCCCGGGAGCAGCGCGCTTTGCTCCCGGGGTCCTTTTTTGCCGGATCCTGTCCGGACGCACCTCATCGGCGGCCCTGCCCAAGGCGACGAGCAGCAAGTAGGGTAGGGGATTACCAGCTGTTGCGTTTGAGGAGGGGTCCGATGAGCAATGTCGCAGGCGGTCCGCAGGTGAATTCTCCGGGGGCACTGAGCCCGGAATCCCGTGCCGCGTCCATAGATGTCCTGAAAGCCACTGCCGAGCCGGGCAAGGAGTTGGACATTCTGATTGTCGGTGGCGGCGTGGTGGGTGCCGGTGCCGCCTTGGACGCAGTCACGCGCGGTCTCACCGTCGGCATCGTCGAAGCCAGGGATTGGGCGTCCGGCACGTCATCCCGTTCCTCAAAGCTCATTCACGGTGGCCTCCGTTATTTGGAGATGCTGGATTTTGGCCTGGTCCAGGAAGCCCTGCAGGAGCGCGGACTGCTGATCCAGCAGATCGCCCCGCACCTGGTCCGACCCGTACCGTTCCTCTATCCGCTGACCCACCGTTTCTGGGAACGCCCCTACGTGGGCGCGGGCATCATGCTGTACGACACCCTGGGTCTGACCTCCGGACACAGCCGTGGCGTTCCAATGCACAAGCACCTCTTCCGACGTGGCACGCTGCGTGCGGCTCCCAGCCTCAAAGACGATGCCTTCGTAGGATCGATCCGCTATTACGACGCCCAAGTCGATGATGCCCGGCTGGTGGTCAACGTGGTCAGGACAGCGGCGCATTACGGTGCCCATGCAGCCAACCGGGTCCGCGTGGTGGACTTCCTCCGGGAGGGAGAACGCGTGGTGGGTGCCAAGGTGGAAAACCAGGAGGATGGCAGCGTCTTCGAGATCCGGGCCAAGCAGGTGGTGAACGCCACCGGCGTGTGGACCGACCAAACGCAGGCCATGGTCACCGACCGCGGCCAGCTCAAGGTCCGCGCCTCCAAGGGAATCCACCTGGTGGTGCCACGGGACCGCTTCCAGTCCACTGTTGGATTGATCCTGCGGACCGAGAAATCGGTGCTGTTTGTCATTCCCTGGGGGCGGCATTGGATTATCGGGACCACGGATACCGATTGGAAGCTGGACAAGGCCCATCCGGCCGCCTCCAGCAAGGACATCGATTACGTGCTGGAACACGTCAACAAGGTGCTCAAGCGCCCGCTGACGCGTGAGGATGTGGAAGGAGTCTACGCAGGCTTGCGTCCCCTCCTGGCCGGAGACAACGACTCCACCGCCAAGCTGTCCCGCGAGCACGTGGTGGCCCACCCCGTCCCCGGACTGGTGGTGGTGGCCGGCGGGAAGTACACCACCTACCGTGTCATGGCCAAGGATGCCGTGGACGAGGCAACGAGGGCCATGGACGAGCGTGTCCCTTCCAGCTGCACCGACACCATTCCTTTGCTGGGGGCTGAGGGATTCAAAGCGGCATGGAACCGGCGGGGGAGGTCCGCCGAGCAAGCCGGCGTGCACGTGGCGCGCGTGGAGCACCTGCTTAACCGCTTTGGCTCCATGGCATCGGAAGTCCTCGCCGCGATCTCCGACAGGCCCGAACTGGGTGAGCCTCTTCCGGGCGCCGACGACTACCTCGCGGCCGAAGTCGTCTACGCGACCACCCATGAAGGCGCACGGCATGTCGACGACGTTTTGACGCGCCGTACCCGGATCTCCATCGAAGCGTGGGACCGGGGTGTGTCTGCGGCGCCTGTAGTGGCTAAGCTGATGGGAGAAATCCTGGGCTGGAGCGATGCTCAGCGTGAGAGCGAGATCAAGCACTACCTTGCACGTGTGGAGGCTGAACGACTCAGCCAGCAGCAACCCGATGACGAATCGGCCGATGCCGCACGCATGGGAGTGGATGACATCGTTCCCCTCCGCTGACAGGCGCAGGGAGTTGAGGCCGGGAGGCCACATGGAGGGAACACGACTTGGCTGAACCACTGGACCGATATGATGCGGAACTGACCACCCCGGACACGGTCATCCTTGAACTTGTTGCCGAGGACAAGATCGACGCCGCAGCACAGTTGGCTCAAAAACTCCATCAGGCCGGCAGGATCTCGGACCTCGATGGTTTCCTGGAGCAGGTACATTCACGCGAACACCAGTTGGCCACGGGGCTCCCCGGGGGCATCGGCCTTCCGCATGCACGCAGCGAATTCGTGGACCGGATCTCCATCGCCGTGGGCGTCACCAAGTTTGGCCACGCGCTGGACTTCGGAGCGGCCGATGGGCCGGCCACGCTGATCCTTCTCATCGCCACACCTGCCAGCTCCTTCTCGGACCATCTTGAAGTTCTGGCCACGCTTGCGCGGTCCCTCTCCAAGGAGTCGTTCAGGGAGTCCCTGCGCCGCGCGCACGACCCCGAAGTGATTTCAGAGCTCATCAATTCCAGCCTGGTCTTCTTCGACCACTAAAGGCGGGGCGGCCCTCCGAGGGCATCCCGGGGGCCGTTTCGTTGTTCTACAGCCGGACGAAGTACGGTTAAGGGGTGTTGAAAACCGCTCTCAAACCCCGCTGGATCGCAGGACTGGTCTTTGCGCTTGTGTTGTCCGGGGTGTTTGTGCTGCTCAGCCAATGGCAGCTCAGCCGGTCCACCCAGCACGAGAGCCCTGCTGCTTCCACCACTGAAGTAGTCAAACCCCTGGTTGATGTCCTGCGGCCGGGCCATTTCTTCCCTGGCTCGGTCTCCGACCAGATGGTCACGGCCACCGGCTCTTACGATCCAGCCAAACAGGTCCTGGTCGAAGGCAGGCTGTACAACAACCAAAAGGGTTTCTGGATCGTCACGGCCTTCGCGGTCCAGGACGCTCCTACGCTCAAAGGTGTCGCAGCGTCACCGCAGATGTGGATTCCCGTTGCGCGCGGCTGGGTGGCCGATGCAGCGCAGGCCGGTCCGCCGCCGTCGGGCACCCTTACGCTGACCGGTCGCCTCATCCCGTCCGAAGCGCCCGTACCAAATGTCGACGCCGGACCGGGCCGCGCGTCCGCGGTCTCCACTGCGGAACTCATCAACAGCTGGGAAGTTTCAAGCTACCCGGGTTTCATCGCGGCCACATCCGAGGTGGCAGGCGGTGTGACGCTCCCACTGGGCGCCGATGTCAAGGCCCTCAATATTCCGCCGCAGCCGCCGGCAGAACAGATCAACTGGCTGAACCTCTTTTACGCCGTTGAATGGGTGGTGTTCGCCGGATTCTCCGTCTTTATCTGGTGGCGGCTGGTGCGTGACGATTACCGACGGGACCTCGAAGAGGATGAGGACGACGACTATGACGACGAGTTCGCGGACGACCCCCGTCCCCTGCCCGCAACCACCGAACCTGCAAGTCCCGACCCAGAACATAAGGTGCAGCAATGATTGAGCCCAAACCTGCCATCCAGCCTGAGCAGTCAGGACCGAAGCCCAAAAAGCGGCGGTTCGGCGGCACGGAGGCCCAGATCCGTTCGGCCTTGAAGTTCTACAAAGTCATGGCCTACCTGACCGGTGCCATGCTGCTCCTGCTGTGTGCTGAACTGATTGCGCGCTACGTCTTCGGTGTTTCGCTCTTTGCCGGTGGAACCAACGCTGTGACCGGCCAGCCGTTCGGCTTTGGCTTCGCCGAATCCGAGCCCAAGGGCGTCATTGGCGGTTTCAACATTTCCACCACAGTGCTGATCGTGCACGGTTGGATGTACGTGGTTTACCTCGTGTCCAACTTCCGCTTGTGGTCGTTGATGCGGTGGCCGTTCTCCAAGATGGTGCTGCTGGCACTGGGCGGCGTCGTTCCGCTGTTGTCCTTCATTGTGGAGAAGAAGTTCCATGCACAGGTCGAAGCAGAACTGGCAGCCAACCCCCAGGCTTCCAAGCGCTACTAGGCGCCGCCGGTCGTTCCCGATGTGAGATGCCTAACGGGAGTGCCCGTTTTGGCCTCCGGCCGCCCTTGTCAACGTGCACGGGGGCGGTCCGGCAAAGTAGTCTTGGTTGGTGACTACTCCCACCGCACCCCAGACTTCCCAGAAGCCGGTGCTGGTTGTTGACTACGGTGCCCAGTACGCGCAGCTGATTGCCCGCCGCGTCCGTGAAGCAAATGTGTATTCGGAAATTGTTCCGCACACCTTCACCACCGAGCAGCTTCTGGCCAAAGACCCGGCAGCCATCATCCTTTCAGGCGGCCCCTCCAGCGTCTACGCTGAAGGCGCACCGTTCGTGGGCGCCGACCTCTTCGAGGCCGGGGTTCCCGTTTTTGGTATCTGCTACGGATTCCAGGCCATGGCGAACGCCTTGGGCGGCAAAGTGGCCCAGACCGGGCTGCGCGAGTACGGCGCAACCGAAGCGCTCCTGGTGGGTGACGCGCGGTCCATCCTCGACGGCGTCCCGGCCTCCCAGAACACCTGGATGAGCCACGGCGACTCCGTCCACGAGGCACCCGAAGGCTTCGAGGTGCTGGCAACGACCGCCGGAGCCCCGGTGGCTGCCTTCGCGAACGATGAGAAGCGCCTCTACGGCGTGCAGTGGCACCCGGAAGTGAAGCACTCCGTTCTTGGCCAGCATGTCCTGGAGAACTTCCTGTTCAAGGGCGCCGGCCTGAGCCCCAACTGGACCACGGGCAACATCCTTGAAGAGCAGGTGGAGCGTATCCGCCAGCAGATCGGCGATTCCAAGGTCATCTGCGGCCTTTCCGGTGGCGTTGACTCCGCTGTTGCCGCTGCCCTGGTCCAGCGTGCCGTTGGGGACCAGCTCACCTGTGTCTTCGTTGACCACGGTTTGCTCCGTGAAGGCGAAGCGGAACAGGTCGAACGTGACTTCGTGGCCGCAACGGGCGTTAACCTCTATGTTGCCAATGAGCAGGAACGCTTCCTGTCGGCTCTTGCCGGAGTCAGCGACCCCGAAACCAAGCGCAAGATCATCGGCCGCGAATTCATCCGCGCCTTCGAGGAAGCAGAGCGGGCCATCGTCGCCCAGGCTGCTGCCGAAGGCGAGAAGATCAAGTTCCTGGTCCAGGGCACGCTGTACCCCGACGTGGTCGAGTCCGGCGGTGGCGAGGGTGCTGCAAACATCAAGAGCCACCACAACGTAGGTGGGCTTCCCGATGACCTGCAGTTTGAGCTTGTTGAGCCGCTGCGCGCCTTGTTCAAGGACGAGGTTCGCGCCGTAGGTGCCCAACTGGGCCTGCCGCAGGAAATCGTAGGCCGCCAGCCGTTCCCCGGCCCCGGCTTGGGTATCCGCATCGTGGGCGAGGTGACCAAGGAGCGGCTCGACCTGCTGCGCAAGGCTGATGCCATTGCGCGCGCCGAACTGACGGCCGCGGGCCTCGACAACGACGTCTGGCAGATGCCGGTGGTCCTCCTGGCCGATGTCCGCAGCGTGGGCGTCCAGGGCGACGGCCGCACCTACGGACACCCGATCGTGCTGCGCCCGGTCTCTTCCGAAGACGCCATGACGGCGGACTGGTCGAGGTTGCCCTACGACCTCCTGGCGCGCATCTCCAACCGCATCACCAACGAGGTGGATGGGGTTAACCGAGTGGTGCTGGACGTCACCAGCAAGCCACCGGGAACCATCGAGTGGGAATAGCATTCTGAGTGGCCGGCTTCCATCGGGAAGCCGGCCACTGTGCTTTTCCGGCAGTTCCCACCCGGTGTGCGACAAACATGAAGCAGTGAAACCGGGCAATTTCGCGTCGGAACAGCGTTGCGGAGCGGGCTGGCCGTGGATTCCCGCTACCCTCGAAAGTATGCCGGTATGGTCCAAGGCGTCTAAAGCTAGTACAGAAAAGAAGGCAGAAGTTGTGTCAGTAGGTCAAGGCCAGGAAGAGGGCTCCGAAGAGCTCCGCAAATGGCTGTCTGGTCTCAAACCCGTCACCGGGGCCGACACTATGCTGCGTTTCGTCAAGACGCCCGAAGGCGCCATTGACCTCAGCAACGCGCACCCTTCGGGGCTGGCGCAGTTGCTTGCAGGGCGCCGGACGCGTCTGTCGACCCTGATCCGGGACCGCCAGCAGTACTTGGTTGCGGCCCGCGCGGCCCGCAATATACGTTCCAAGATCTTCGAACTCAGCAATGACCGCGGTATCGAAGCCGGGTACCTTTCTGCCGGCACCGTGGTGTGGACGTCGGCGGTGGGCGGCAAGCCACAGCGCGTCTCCGCACCCGTGATGCTCACTTCCATCGTCCTTACGGTCCGGCCGGGGGAGGACGACTTCGAACTCCAGCTCACCGAGCAAGCCCGGATGAACCCTGCCCTGGTGCGGCACCTCAAGACTGTCCATGGCATCGTCTTCGACGTCAACGCCGTGGCCCGGATGGCCTACAACACCGCACGTTTGGATCCGCAACCAGTCCTGGATCGCCTGTCAACGCTGGTTCAGCCCATCCACGGCGCTGAGGTTGAGTTCAACCTACTGGTCACAACCCTGGCCGATCTGTCGGGCAACCTGGATGATCCCTGGATCAACCTGAACAACCCCACGGTTGCGGCCCTGGCGACTGCGGCCAACGGTGGCGACATTGAGCCGGAATCCATCAAGGCAGGCAGGTTCCCCAGCCTGGACCTCCGTGACCCGGCCGAAGAATTGCTCCTGCTCGACGCCGACACGGACCAGCAGTACGTTGTGGACGCCGTTCGCGCTGGAGACTCCCTGGTGGTCAGCACACCCCCGGGCAGCGGACAAACGCAGACAGCCATCAATGCCATTGGCGCGTTGGTGTGCGAAGGAAAGTCGGTCCTGGTGGTGGGGGACAGGCAGTCCAGCCTCGCCGGGCTATCCGCGCACCTGGAATCACTGGGCCTTGATTCGCTTCTCTTCCGTCCCGGCAATGGAACCACCCCCCAGCAGCTCAAGGGCCAGCTGGTCCGGGCCATCATGCGCAACGAGAAGGCGCTGGAGCCCCAGCTTGGAAACCTTCACCAGACGTTGACCGGGCATCGGCACGCGCTGATGGACCACGTCGCCTCCCTGCATAACGTTCGTGAACGGTGGGGATGCTCCCCGTACCAGGCCATGCAGTCCCTCGCTGAACTGACGTCGATCCACCCGGCTCCCTCCACGACGGTTCGTTTGAAGCGCAGTGTCCTGGACAACATCAAGGACCGGGAAGAGCTGGCGGCCCGGCTGCGTCGCGCTGCCGAACTTGGCAGTTTCAGCCGTGCTTCGACCACCAGCCCCTGGTACGGTGCCCGACTGGTTACCCGCAAGGAAACCGAGGAAGCGCAGCAGCTTGCCCGCGTGGCGGCTGAGAAGCTACCGGTCCTGCGTGACCGCATGAAGCAGGTGTCCGACCATGCTGAGATCCGCCTGGGCGATACCTTCACGGAGTGGGGCGCTCAGCTCGAACTCCTGATCGCCGTGCGCGAGAGCCTGGACAAGTTCACGCCGGATATCTTTGACCGTCCGGTTCACGACTTGATCTCCGCGACGGCCAGTTCTGCTTGGCGCCGCGAGCGGAACATTGAGATGCCTTCCATGCAGAGGTCCCGCCTGCGGCGGGTCGCCAAGGAGTACGTGCGGCCCGGCGTTCACATTGCCGACCTCCACAGCTCGCTTGTCCTTGTCCAGGAGCAGCGAGCACTGTGGGCCGGTTACGCCACCACGCAGCGGCACCCGGCCGTGCCTTCCGGACTGGCCGATCTCGGCGCTCTTTACCGGGAGTTGGATGCTGAACTGCGGCGCCTCGGTGAGGCACTCAAACACACATCGGCCGGGGGCTCGCTTCACGGTACGCCCTACGCGGAGCTGATGGAACGACTGGAACAGCTGGTGGCTGACACCGCCACGCTCGAAACGTTGCCTGAACGCACGCTCCTCATCGAGGAAATGCGCGAGCACGGCCTCGGGGAGCTCTTGGCGGACCTCGCAGAGCGGGAGGTCCCGGCATCCTCGGTGGCCGCAGAGCTGGACCTGGCGTGGTGGCAGTCCGCGCTGGAAGCGATGATCAGTGGAGACGACTATCTCGCGATGTCCGACGGCGACTCCCTGCGGCGTCTTGAAGCTGAATTCCGCCTCGCAGACCAGGCCCACATCGCCAGTGGTGCCGCCCGGCTCCGATGGCAGCTTGCCCAGAGATGGCGCCAGGGACTGGTGGACCACCCGCGCCAAGCGGAGCTGCTGCGTGCCTTGCTGAAGGACGGCCGGGTGACACTGCCCGCGCTGAGTGCCCAAGCACCGGACCTCGTGCCTCTGCTGGTGCCGGTGTGGTCCGTCAGCCCGTACCTGCTTACCGGTGTGCTGCCTGCCGAGCAGAAGTTTGACGCTGTTGTCGTCATCGACGCTGAGTCCACCTCGCTGCAAGCGGTCCTTCCCGCAATCGCCCGCGCAGGGCAGGTAGTTGCATTTGGTGACGCGAAGATTGCCAATGCGCGGACGTTCAGCGTGGCCGTCGAACCCCCGGTTGCCGGAGTCGCGAGCCACGAAACTGTGGAGAGTGCTTTCAATGCCTTGGCCAGGGTCCTGCCATCGTGGCAGTTGAACTGGGTGTACCGGGCAGTGGACGAAGACCTGATTCTGCAGCTGAGCAAGAACTACTACGACGGCGGGCTGAAGCGACTGCCTGACGGCAACTCGGTCACGGGATTGGATCGCTCGATCCTCGTTGAATACATCCCTGACGGCACGGGCCTTCCGGGAGCCGATCACGAGGGGGTTGAGTCGGTCACTGCCGAGGTCAACCGTGTGGTGGATCTCGTCTTTGAACACGCCACGCTGCGTCCCCGGACCAGCCTGGCCGTGGTGACGGCAAGCCTGCGCCATGCTGCCAGGATCGGCGAGGCCATCAGGCTTCAACTGCCAAACCATCCATTGCTGTCTTCCTTCTTTGCTGCCGGACCCGAATCTTTCCGCGTGGTGGATCTGGAACGCGCTCAGGGCCTTGTACGGGACCATGTGATCTTCTCCCTCGGATATGGCCGCACCCCGCATGGCCGGGCGCTCCACTCCTTCGGGCCGCTGTCCACTGAGGGTGGGCGCAACCGCTTTGCCTTGGCGATGACCAGGGCGCGTCGCTCCATGCACGTCCTGAGCTGCTTCCGGCCCGAAGACCTCGACCTGGATCGCCTGGCCCACGGAGCAGTGGACTTCTACGAGTTGTTGGACAGGGAGCTCTCGGGGAACAGCAACCTCGGTACTCCGGCCTCCCGTGCCGTTGCCAGCGAGCAAGCTCTTGGCGAGGACCCGTTGGTGGCGGATCTGGGCGAACGTTTGCGTGCCCGTGGCGCGAGGGTCTGGCACCTCTACGACGGCGTGCTGGACATTGCCGCCGCGGCCGATCCAGTGCACACCATTGGCAGGGAGGGCGCTGAAATTCCCACGCCCGTAGCCATCGAGTCCGATGGCACAGAGCGGTACCGGCGCATGAGTGTCCGGGAACGCAGCAGGTTGCGGCCGCAACTGCTGGAGCGCATGGGGTGGCGCTATATGTCGCTGTGGACGATCGAGGTCTTTACTGACCCGTCCTCTTGCGCCGACCGCATCGGTTCCTACCTTGGTTTGGAGAACCACATTCCAAAGTCTGCCGAGTCGTCCCAGCATGGCTTCCTGGACATGGATGTTGAACAATTGAATCTGGACAAGGCGCAGCCAGTGTTCACCCGTTCCCCGGCCACCGGCCCGGATCACCACACCGCGGAGGATGCCAAGGGGGTGCGGGACCAGGCAGGGGACAGGAAAGAAGTACCAATGACGGAACAAGGAATCGGTTCGCCCGACGGCTCTGCCGGAGACAACGGTGGAGCGGACAACGGTGGAGCGGACAACGCGGCAGTGGAGAAGACCGCAGAGCCGACGGCTTCCAAGCACAGCTCCGGCGGTATCCTCCCTACTAAGGCCGCGGAGGACGATCCCCGCGGATGGGGCGATGAAGCAGGCTATGACCACGAGCAGTGGTTGAAGGAGCAGAAGCCCCCGCACTGGGGCTGATCGATTGAACAGCTTCACGGGCTGACCAGAACGAAGAAGAGCTTGCCTTGCGTGGATGCGCCGGCAAGCTTTTCTGCTTGTTGGGAGTTGGCGGCGACCACCACCAGCCCATCGGTATCGCTGGTGCCAAGCCATTCGCCGGCTTTACCGCCCTGCGTCGAAGTCCAGAGCACAGGGACAGGACCGGCCAGAATCTGGCTCTGGCGGGATTCGTCATAGCTGCCGGACGCCGTGAGGACAACCGTCACCAGTTGCCCCGGCGACAGGAGTTGGATGGAGGAAGGATCTGCCATGCGGAGGGGGACGGCAGCGGAACCTGCGGGGGTGCCCGTCAGCAGACCAGGGCCGAGAAGGTTTGATTCCGTAGGTGTTTGACCCTTGTGCAACGGTGAAGCCAGTTGTCGCCCAACCAGGGTGGCGACATCATCCACGGACGTGGAGAGGGCCAATTCTGCTGCGACATCGACCCTGGTGAAATCGGACTCCTTCAGGCTTGCACCGGCCGGGAGGTCACGGGCTGCCACAAGGACGCTGACCCGCGCGGCCGACGCAGGAGTCAGCTGCTGGACAGCCAGCCCGGCAGCAAGACATAGGAGCAACGCGACGCAAAGCCGTCGGTTGCGGGCAAGCCACGCCCTAAGTGTGCGTTTTCGCTGTGGAGGCCCGCTGCGCCCGGTGCGTCCCAACCCCCGGGGAAGGCGCCCGAGGGGAGAGGACGGATAGTGCTGCAACCGTTCATGTCCAGCTGTTCGTGCTGATCGCTCGGCAAGGGCAAGGAGGGCACTACGGGATGTGTGTGACATGCCGCCACGGTAGCCAGCAGCCCCGGCCGCCTAACAGGGGCCTGGTTTCCTATGTGGAAAAGTTCCGGAGCTAGCTTGCTGCAGCGGCCGGTGCGGGAGCGGGGGTGGCCGCAGCCGCTGGTGCCGCCGGTGCCGTGGGCGCAGCGGATACGGTGCTGCCCTTGGCGTCGCGGGAGTCGGTGCGGTAGAAACCGGAGCCCTTGAAGACAACGCCGACGCTGTTGAACTTCTTGCGCAGCGTGCCTTTGCATTCAGGGCACTCTGTCAGGGAGCTGTCTGAGAAGGACTGGACGATGTCGAAGGCATGGTCACAGTCTTTGCAGGCGTATGCGTATGTGGGCACTGAGTTCCTCCTTTAGGACAAAGTTCAGGTCCTGTTCCGCTGTGCCGAACAACGTCCGCATTAGCAGTCCCAGGGCCTGAGTGCCAATTCTATCATCCGTCCCACCATCGCGTGCCAGCACTTGTGCCGGAGCTCACCAACCGGAATCTACCTGGAACAGCCAGGAGTCAGGCGGGTTCTGCCGCGTTTTCGAGCACCACAACGCCCGAAGGTGTCAGCACTTCCCGCACGGGGCGATCAAAGGCTTCGGCGGGTATGGAGCCTGAAGGCAACAGATCGTCGTCGTACACCACCGCGATGGTGGGCGGCCGTCGACCGGAAGCGTCCAGGCCCTGCAGGAGCCGGTCGTAATAGCCACCGCCTTGGCCAATCCTGTTCCCGTCCTTGTCCACGGCGGTAGCGGGCATGAAGATCCCGGCCGCCGAGGCAACCACGGAGCTGTCCAACCGCTCGCCCACGGGTTCGTCGATGGGTGCGTAGCTGGATCGAACGAACACGGTGGACGGCGTCCAGTAAACCCAACTCAGCTGCCGGTCCGGTTCGCAGACGGGAAGCAGGACGTCATGGCCCGCTTCGTGGAGGGCTCCAAGCAGTGGCATCGTGGGTGGCTCGAAGGCGACCCCCACGTATACCGCGAACATGGCGGCCTCGCCGGAGGTGACGTTTTCAGCCCACGTGGAACCGTGCCGGGCCAAGGCTTCGCCGGCTTCGGCGATTTGCTCGGGAGTCAGGGCCCTTCTGTACAGTCGCCGGCTTCGGCGGATGTCTTCTTTCGATGCCATCTGTATCCAATCCTGGGAGTTCGTCGGGTGCGGTTAAAGTGTTTCCTGGTGTGTCGCCGGCAATAAAATGTGCGGCCCGCGCGGCGGGGGGTTTAGCTGATGCTCTGTTCCTTCCGTTACATTAGTCCGGTGACTCTCGATAACAACGCTGTCCGTAAGGCCGTCATCCCCGCAGCGGGTCTTGGTACCCGGTTCCTTCCCGCCACCAAGGCGATGCCGAAGGAAATGCTGCCTGTGGTCGACAAGCCCGCCATCCAGTACGTCGTCGAAGAAGCGGTGAAGGTTGGCCTGCACGACGTCCTCATGATCACAGGACGCAGCAAGCGCGCCCTGGAAGACCACTTTGACCGGGTGCCGGCGCTTGAAGCGACTCTGGCTGAAAAGGGCGACACCGCCAAGCTTGAGGCGATTCAGTCCGCCACCAACCTCGGCGACATCCACTACGTCCGGCAGGGTGACCCGAACGGCCTCGGCCACGCCGTCCTTCGTGCAAAGCAGCACGTCGGCTACGAGCCCTTTGCCGTCCTGTTGGGCGATGACCTCATCGACGCCCGCGACGACCTCCTGAGCGAAATGATCGCGGTCCAGCAGAAGACCGGCGGTTCCGTGGTGGCCCTCATTGAGGTGGAGCCTTCCAAGATCAGCGCCTACGGTTGCGCCGACGTCGAGGACATCGGCGAAGACGGATACGTGCGGATCAAGCAGTTGGTGGAAAAGCCGTCCCCGGAAGAAGCACCTTCAAACCTCGCCGTGATTGGCCGCTACGTGCTGCACCCGGCCGTTTTCGAAGTCCTGGAGCAGACCGGCCCCGGCCGCGGTGGCGAAATCCAGCTGACCGATGCCCTCGAGGTACTGGCTGCCGGAGAAGGCGAAGGCTACGGCGTGTACGGCGTGGTCTTCCGCGGCCGCCGCTACGACACCGGCGACAAACTCAGCTACCTCAAGGCCTGCATCGAGCTCGCGTGTGAACGCGAGGACCTTGGCCCTGAGCTGCGCGAGTGGCTGCCGAACTTCACCGCCACGCTTCCCCAGTAACACGGATGTACGGCTCTGCGATCTGGCCGGTAACGCTGGAGTGCGGAGACCTGGCCCTTCGGCCAATCCGCTACCGCGACAAGCGGGAATGGTCCGAGGTCCGTTCCCGGAACAGTGATTGGCTGGCGCCGTGGGAGGCGTCCAACCCGGCCCCGGGTGGCCGCCTCCCCAGCTACCGCCAAATGGTTGCGTCCTTGAACGAGCAGGCCCGCCAGTCCACCGCTTTGCCTTTCGTCATTGTTGAACGCACGGCGGGCGAGCGGGAACCCGCAATCGTTGGCCAATTGACCGTCTCCTCCATTGTGTGGGGATCAGCCATGATGGCCACGCTGGGTTATTGGGTGGACAAGGACCGGGCCGGACGCGGCATCGCCCCCACCGCGGTGGCCATGGCCACGGACCACTGCTTCACCGTGCTGGGGCTGCACCGGATGGAAATCAACATCCGTCCCGAAAACGGACCCAGCCTGAGGGTGGTGGAAAAGCTCGGATTCCGCGATGAAGGGTACCGGGAACGGTATCTGCACATCAACGGGCAGTGGGCCGACCACCGCTCCTTTGCGTTGACCTCGGAGGAGGTCCCGGAAGGGCTCCTGCGCAGATGGCTCAAAGGACAAACGGGCAGGTCATAGGGCTTTTCGGCTTTATCTCCAGTCATTTGCGGACTCGACCACGACACACCGGCCGCAATGCCGCCGCCCCCGGTGATTTGCTTCTACGGTTTTGAATGTGGACTTCCCTCTCAGCAGCTCAGTGATACTCGTGGTCACTGTCGCGCTGTGGATGGTCTGGGTGGCGCCGTACGTTCTTCGGAACAGGCGGCAACAAGTCCAAGCGGCCGCTGTTCCAGCAGAGGCCTTCGACGACGAACCAGACGAACCGCAGGCAGGGGTGGTACTGACTTTGGCACCTCAGCAGGAGAAACCGATGGAGACCATGCACAGCAAAGCACAGGCGTCGCCCCAGGAATCCCGCGCGTCAGAGCCATCCTTGGGGAAGTCGTCCAGTACGCCGTTCACCATCCGCTATGCGAGGCTCACCCTGGCGGTGTCCGGGCTCGCCTTGCTGGTGACGGCAATCGTTTCCGGGATCCTTCGTCTTTTCGGCACAGGCACTGTCTGGTTGCCTCTGGTCTCGCTCATCGGTGCGGTGGTCGCCGTCGTCGTTTTGCGTAAACTCGCCCTTCGGGATCTCCGCGAACGACGCGCACGCCGTGCAGCGCAGGCGTCGCCCATCCCTACGCCGGCACGCTATCTGCCGAAAGAACCGGTTGTTGAGGCGAAGGAAACCACAGTTTTCGACGCCGAAGCCACCAGCCGTGAGGCCGCCCGATTGTCGGCGGTTGAACTTCGCCAAGCAGCACTGGCCGTCGCGGTTGCGGCCGGCGACGAGTCGGCGCAAGCCGCCGTTGACTCCAAAGGCGCGAGCTGGAAGCCCGTTGAAGTTCCCAAGCCCACGTATGTTGATGCTGCCAAGGCGCCCCGCCCGGCCCCTCAACCTTTGGACCTCCCCGAATCGCCAAAGCCCGTTGGGAAGCCTGTTCTGAAGCAAGCTGCAGGAACCACTGAAGCAGTTGCAACCGCCGCGGCCTCGACCAAGAGCGCCCTGAGCAACCTGGACGATGTCCTGCAACGACGCCGCGCGTAACAGGCCATGACTTCCATCTGCGTCGCTGGTGGCACTGGACAGGTGGGACGCGAGGTTGTCCGGCTCGCTTTGGCGGCAGGGCATAAGGTTTCAGTCCTCAGCCGGCACGTTCCGCCGGCCGGTTCTGCCAGTCATCACGACGGCGCCACTTACTTCGCCGGCGACGTCACCACAGGCGAAGGCCTGGCGGCCGCAGTGGCGGGTGCCGACGTCGTTATTGATTGCCTTGAGGGCCAGTTCGGCAGGGCGCAAAAACAATTCGCCGACGGCGGCGCGCGGCTTGTCGCTGCTGCCCACGCGAACGGGGTCCCAAGGGCCGTGATGCTGTCCATCATCAACTGTGATCTCAGCGGGTTTCCCTATTACGTGTCCAAAGCGGACAAGGAACGAAAGTACGCCGGGGCGCCGCTGGAAACCGTGGTGGTCAGGGCGACCCAATTCCACGGCCTGGTTGCCGGTATCTTCGCTGCAGGCGCCCGGGTCGGGCTGATCCCGGTCTTTAAGGGCGTGGGCTTCCAGACGATTTCTCCAGCCGAGGTTGCCGCTGTGCTGCTGGAAGAAGCAGTGGCGGATTCCGTTCCTGCGCAGCACCACCTGCGGACGGTGGCTGGTCCGGAGGTGCTCTCCATGCGCGCCATGGCCGGGTCCTGGAAGGCCGTGACGGGTGCGCGGGGTGTGATTGTCGGTGTTGCGTTGCCCGGCCGCATGGGGGCGTTCCTGCGTTCCGGACACAACCTCGCTCCGGAGAAAGCGCTTGGCACGGAGACGTTCGTGTCCTGGTTGGAAAAGCGCCGGGAAAGTTTGTAGCCTAGGGACACTGGTCCGGCTGAAACGCCTGCTCCAGGGGCTATAGCTCAGTTGGTAGAGCGCTTCGTTCGCATCGAAGAGGTCAGGAGTTCGAATCTCCTTAGCTCCACAGATAACTTCCGTACAGCTGCTATCTCGCCGGCAGTGAACGCGTTTCCTCGGGTACTTCCCCCACGTGGCTTGACGCCAGCAATTGAAGACCCTCTGCCGCCGGCGATCCCGGATCGGCTGCGTACATGATGATCCGGTGGCCCGATTCGTCCGGAGGGGTAAGGACCTCGAAGTTGAGCACCAGATCACCAACATGCGGGTGATGCAGGTGCTTCAGCCCGGACATGCAGTTCTCAATTGGGTGGCGGGCCCACAAGGCTGCGAATTCTTGGCTTTTCATGGTCAGCTCGCCCACCAGGGAAGCCAGTTGAGGGTCGTCAGCGGATTGACCGGCAACCAAGCGAAGCGATGAAACAGCCCGCCTGGCTTCCTCCGCCCAATCTGTGTACAGCTCACGGGTGTGGGCGTCGAGGAACAACATCCGGGTCAGGTTCGGCCTTGCCGCCGGCGTTGAAGGCGCAGAGAAGTCCAGGTGCCCGGCGACAAGCCGGTGGCCAAGAGTATTCCATGCCAGCACTTCACTCCGGCGGCCCAGGACGACGGCCGGTGTGGTGGGCATCGAATGAATCAACCTCAGGGTGCCGGGCCTTGCCTTGTCCGGCTTGGTGGCTGTCCGTCTTTTGGTGGTCGTGGCCCGGGCAAGGTTGAACAGGTGCGTACGTTCATCGTTGTTCAGGTTCAGGGCCCGGGCGATTGATTCGATGACAGCCTCGGAGGCGTTGCTGCTCTGGCCTTGCTCAAGGCGCGTGTAGTACGTGCTGCTGACTCCGGCAAGCATCGCCAGTTCTTCCCGGCGAAGCCCTGGCACGCGGCGGATGCCGTAGTTGAGAAGGCCGACATCTTCCGGCTGCAGGGAAGCGCGCCGGACACGAAGGAACTCCCCAAGTTCGCTTTGACTAGTCATGAATCCATTCTGCCGGTCCGGCCGGATGCTGTCCTGTCCCTGCCAGGGGTAGGCAAGAGGGGGTGTGGTTGATGCCCTGGCATTCGGTGAATGTGGAGGTTCCAGGTGCTGCCGACGGACGCAGCCACGACTCCACCGAAAGGCAACAGCAATGACCTCGCAACCCGACGTATCCACAGGACCAGTTCCGTCCCCAACAGGGGCACGCGGCAATACCTCGCCACCAGGACGGATGGCAGGCAGGCAGCGGCTGGCGCTCCTCATCCTGCTCGCGGCCAGCTTCACCCTGGCCGTTGACTTCTCCATCCTCAATGTCGCCCTCCCGGCCATCGGCGCCGACGTCGGCTTCAGCTTGGAGAACCTCCAATGGATTGCGACGGCGTTCGCCTTATGCGCCGCCGGGCTGACTTTGCTGTTCGGGCGTGTCGCCGACATCGTTGGGCGCCGCACGATGTTCCTCACAGGGATGGCCTTGCTCGGGGCCGCCTCACTGGCCGGTGGCATGGCGGCCGACCCGGCGGTGTTGCTGACCGCCCGCGTGGGTCAGGGCATCGCGACAGCCATCGTCGTGCCGACGGCCTTGTCACTGTTGCTGGACGCGTTTCCGGAAGGACCGCTCAGGGACAAAGCGCTGGGCCTCAACGGTTCCCTTATGGCTGCCGGTTTCACCACAGGCGCCATCCTTGGCGGGCTCCTGACCGACCTCCTCAGCTGGCGGTGGGCCTTCTTCCTGAACGTTCCAGTGGCCGTTGCCGTGCTTGCCGTCGCTCCTATCGTCCTGGCCGAGAGCAAGCCCGCTGCCAAGCTGCGGTTGGACGTTCCGGGCGCCATCACGGTGACGCTTGGCCTTCTGGCCTTGGTCTTCGGACTCACTCATGCGGCCGAACACTCGTGGACCGATCCGCAGACCCTGGGTGCCCTGGGGGCCGCCGTCGTATTTTTCAGTGCCTTCGCAGCAGTCGAGCGGCGTGCGGCGGCGCCGTTGGTGCCGCTGGACATACTTAAGCGGTCAAGTGTGGCATGGGCCAACATCGCAGGCATTCTGGCGTTCGTCACGGAGACGTCCCTGGTCTTCCTCCTGACGCTGTATTTGCAGCGGGTCCTCGGCTATACGCCGTTTGCTGCGGGCCTTGCGTTCGCCGTATTGGGCCTTGGGACTGTTCTGGGCGGTGTCCTCGGGCCAAAGGTCATCGGCAGGATCGGGAGCAAGAAGGCGATCGTTTATGGATTCATCGTCCAGGCAACGGCCACCGGCCTGCTCGTGTTGCTCAGCGCTGATCCTGCCTCCATCGGACTGCTGCTGGGGGCAACGTTCATCGGGGGAGTCGCGAACCTCGTGGTCATTGTCGGATTCATGGTCACGGCAACATCGGGCCTGCCCGAATCCGAGCAGGGTTTGGCCACCGGACTGGCAACCATGAGCCAACAGATCGGCATCACCCTGGGCATACCGGTCATGAGCGCCATCTTTACCGCGCACCTGCTTGCCAGCGGCCACCATGATATTCCTGCAGTTCTCAGCGGCGTCACCGCCGCCATCTGGGTGAACGCCGGGCTTTGCGTGCTGGCGGCTCTCTGCGTGGCGATATTTCTCCGCAAACCGACACCGGTCATCTCCAGATGACGGTGTGCCTCGGACTCGAGCGCTACATCTGCACAGGATCGGAAGAGAAGCGGGCTGCGCGGGGAGCAAGCTCGTTGCCCTGGCTCTGAGTCAGCACGCCGTACAGGTCGGGCCTGCGTCCGCGCAGCCACCGTCTTCCGGTGGAAAGGGGTATGAGTGCGAGGTCGAGGTCGGCTGTGACTATCGCTTCATCGGCAGCCCAGGTTTCTGTAATGACGGTGCCGTAAGGGTCGATAATCATTGAGTTTCCTGTCCGGATTTCGTCGTCGTCACGCCCAACCCCGTTGCTGAAGAGAATGAAGATCCCATTGTCATGGGCCCGCGATGGCAACCAGCGCATGAGCCACCCCCGGCCATGGGGCCCGCGGAAGGCATCTTCGATGGCCGCGGGATCTTCAGTTCGCTTTTCCCATAGCTCCCTGGGGATTGGCTTCATGCCTTGTGGACTCCGCGAGTTGGTACCACCGGTTTGATGGGGAGCCAGAAGCACGGAGGCGCCGAGCAGGGCCGTCGCCCGTACGTTCTCAACGAGATTGTTGTCCCAACAGATCAGGATTCCGGCTTTGACGCCCCACGGAGTATCAAAGACTGTGAATTCGGAGCCGCTGTCCACGGCGTCGTGTTCGAAAGCATGGATCTTGCGGTGCGTGTGGAGCTTCCCGTCAGGAAGGCAAACTGTGTACGAGTTGTAGAGCCGGCCGGCGCTGTCTGTCTCGAGGTGCCCCACGCCAATACCAACTTCCAGCTGGAGGGCGAGGGCACGGATCGTGCTGACGCTGGGACCGTCCACTGGTTCGGCCAGTTCCATCAACCGTTGGGTCGTCTGCCTGCGAAGGTGCCAGTATCCGATCAAGCACATCTCCGGAAATGCGATGAGTTGGCTGCCGCCGGCCGCCGCTGCAGTTGCCAGCCGGCGAATGGTTTCGAGGTTGAGGTCAGGGCGGTCGGGGACTGCTTCGAACTGCACGGCTGAGGCGCGAAGTGTGGGTTGTGGATCCTTGGACATGGAATTCTCCTTTTTTGCGGACCTTCCAATGCTCGACCGCCGCATTACATTCCGTCCAATGAAAATTTTCCATTTTTTCATTCTGATCAGGAATGGAAGTTGCCGAAGGATCAAGACCAGGCGTAGCTCCATGCTTAGGTAGTGTCGGGGCATGGAACTACGCCTGTTGCGCTCATTCATCGCCGTCGCCGAGACCGGTAATTTCGGCACTGCCGCAAAGGTGCTCTTGACATCCCAATCCGCCCTGACCAAGCAGATCCAACTCTTGGAACGTCAGGCGGGGAGCACACTGTTCACTCGAGGGCGCCACGGCGCAGTCCTGACCCCTGCGGGACATGCCCTGCTGGTGGACTCGATGGACGTGGTCCGAAGGGCCGATGCACTTGCCCGAAGGATGGAGCAGGTGGCGGCAGGAGCCCTGGGTGTGTTGAACGTAGGCTTTGGAATGTCGTCCATGGACGTCGCCCCGCTCGCGGTGGCACACTTCCGGGCCACGCACCCGACAATCCAGATTGGGCTCGAAGACATGTCCTCATCGGCACAGTTCGATGCCCTGCGCGATGGCGCCCTCAGTGTCGGCTTTGTTCGTCTGCCGGCACCGCCCGACATCGCATCGGAAGTCATCCGGCACGATCGGTTGGCGCTCGCCCTTCCAAGGAATGAGCCTGCTCCTGAAACAGATTTCGCAGGGCTGCAATCGTGGTTCCACGACCGTCCACTGATTCGACTGCTACCGACGCGGGGACCCGGGCTCGCCTCTCAAACCAGCCGATTGTTCGCGGAGCTGGACTGCAAGCCCGGAGTCCTCCATGAGACTTCCGACTTGTTGACGGTGCTGGCCCTGGTCGCGGCAGGAGCAGGTTCGGCCCTGGTGCCGGCAAGCTCCGCAGCGATCGTCCCTGATGGGGTAAACCTGATACCGATTCCCCTTGCCGCGGCGTCCTGGACCATTGGAACCGCGTGGCTGGGTGAGGTCCAAAATCCACTCGTGTCCGCCTTCCTGAACTCAGTCAGGACCCTGGGCTAAGGTGAGGCTGCGCAGCACTACCGGCGGTCATCAGACTTTCGCCGGCGCCTGACGTGTCGAATGAGAAGCCACCCCAGGAAAGCCGCCAACGCCGCGTACACGGCGTAGTTGAGGAACCGCGAGTACTGGTCGATCAAGTGGTACTGGGTGCCCAGCAACGAGCCGAGGCCGATCAGTATTGCGTTCCACAGGCCTGCGCCGGCAATCGTAAAAATGGAGAACGTCATGAGGTTCATCCGTTCGGCGCCTGCGGGCAGGGAGATGAGGCTCCGTACGCCGGGGAGTAACCTGCCGAAGAAGATTGCGGACTTGCCGTGGCGTTCGAACCAGCCGGAGGCTTTCTCGAAGTCTTCCCTGTCCACCAGGGGGAGTTTGGACAGCAGCGTGATCGACCTTTCCAGGCCAACCTTGTAGCCGAGCCAGTACAGAACCAGCGCCCCCGCGTAGGCGCCAAGCGTGCTGGTGACGAAGACCAGAACGATGTTCATGCTTCCCTGCTGGGCGAGGAAGCCTGCGAGGGGGAGTATCACCTCGCTGGGGATCGGGGGGAACACCGTCTCCAGAAACGTCATCAGGCCGACACCCCATTCGCCCAGGGCATCAATCACCCGGGCAGCGATTCCCACTATGCCGGTCAAGTCTTCGGTCGAACCTTGGGCTCTCAGTACACTGATCAACTCTTTGCCCTTTCATGGCCTCGGCACAGTAAACGCTATTGGCACGAGTGCTTTTGGGCAAAGCAGCCCTGCCTGGAAGGACCGCTGCCGCCCCGCTTCCAGAGGCCCATCCTGGTCTTTACCAGGACCCGGCGGATCGGCAAGGATGAACAGACCACCGGACCGTGCCCCAAGGAGCATCCGCGATGACCAAGTATTTGATCTCTTTTCCCAGTGCCGCCATGGACATCCCGGCGGACGAACTCCCGGCAGTGGCTTCCGCTGCACATGCCGTAGTGCAGGAGGCCAAGGACGCGGGAGTGTGGGTGTTCGGCGGGGGTATCGATGAAAGCGTCCCGCCGGTCATGGTCGACGGCGGTGGCTTGGTTCGGGAGGGCACGTACCCACAGACGACGCAGCTCGACGGTGGTTATTCCATCCTCGAGTTGCCTTCCTACGATGCAGCTCTGGGATGGGCTGCCAGGATGGCGGCGGCTTGCCGCTGCGCGCAGGAGGTCAGGGCGTTCCAGTACGATCCTGCCAGCTGACGCCCATTGTTTTGCTCGCACTCCACCTATATCGTTAACTATATCGTTCAGTATCGTTCGTGACTTTCAGAGGTGAGCTTGATGCACAATTCATTCCCTTCCAATGGCTTTATGGGCAACAACCTGGACGGCATGTGGCAGGCCGTTGAGGAGTTTCGCTCACGCTTCGAGAAGCGATCCGGGGGCCGGGCCGGCCGGGGCGAGTTAAGGACGGCGATTTTGGCCCTTCTGGCAGAGCGTCCCATGCACGGTTACCAGATCATCCGGGAAATCGAGGAGCGCAGCGGCGGTAGCTGGAAGCCCAGCGCCGGTTCTGTCTACCCAACACTCCAGCTGCTCTCCGATGAGGGATTCGTCAGTTCGGAGGAAGCAAGCGGACGCAAGATCTACGCCCTGACCGAAGCGGGCAGGGAAGATGTGGCAAGCTCCGAAACAGCGGCACCCTGGGGCTCCGTGGGTGCTGCATCGGGTCCTGGATTCGCCGCATTGCCCAAAGCCGGGGTTGAGCTCGCCCAGGCCGCAGCGCAGGTGGGCCGGACGGGAACGCCTCAGCAGGTTCGGGAGGCGGTGACGGTGCTCGAGGAGGCACGCCGCCGTCTGTACTCGATCCTCGCCCAGGACTGAACGGGTGACGTCGGTTCGACCGGATCAGGCAGAGCACGTCCCGGGCGCTGTGAGTGCAAGTGCCCGTTACCGTCGCATCCTGCGGTTTGCCGCCTGGCATCTTGCGGTGACGTGGTGGTTCGAGCTATTCCTGCCGAGGTTGGGCCTGCGCCGGCTGACTGAACGCAATCGTGCCCGCCGAATGCGGCGTTTCGCCCAACGGTTCCACCAACTCGCGGTGGAACTTGGCGGACTGATGATCAAGGTGGGACAGTTCATGTCCTCGAGGCTTGACGTCCTGCCGCCGGAGATCACCGCCGAGTTGGAGGGCCTCCAGGACGAAGTGCCGCCTGTCCCGTTTCCAGCCATCCGCCAACTTGCGGAGTCAGAATTGGGCGCCCCCTTGGAGTCGGTGTTCGCCTCCGTTGAGGAGGTGCCCATTGCGGCGGCCTCGCTGGGACAGGCCCACCGTGCCAAGCTTCTGGCAGGCAACGCAGAGGACACTGGCCTGAGCAGCGTGGTGTTCAAAGTCCAGCGGCCCGGGATACAGACCATTGTCGATATCGATCTGGCTGCCCTGCGCAGGGTAGGAGGGTGGCTCAGCCGGATCCGCATTGTGTCAGACCGCGCCGATGTTCCCGCGCTGATCAAGGAATTCGCACAGACCAGCCTGGAGGAGATTGACTACCTGAACGAGGCCGCGAATTCGGAGCGGTTCGCGGCTGACTTCGCCCATGACCCCCGGGTGACTGTGCCGGGAGTGGTGTGGGAGCGGACCACCCGCCGTGTGCTGACGCTTGAAGATGTGACCGCCATTAAGATCACGGATGCGGAGGCACTGCGGTTGGCGGGTATTGATCCTGCGACTGTCGCACCCGTTTTCGCTTCAGTGATGTTTGACCAACTGTTCACGAATGGCTTCTTCCACGCAGACCCACACCCTGGAAACATCTTTGTCACCCCGAACACTGGCGCCCCGGAACACGCCTGGAAGCTAACCTTCATAGATTTCGGCATGATGGGCGAAGTTCCAGCGAAGACACGGACCGGCCTTCGGAAGCTCCTGATAGCGGCGGCCTCCCGGGACGGTAAAGGGTTGGTGAACGCCATCAGCGATGTCGGCGTGCTGATGCCCTCTGCTGATACGGGAGAACTGGAGCGGGCCATGACGCAGCTCTTTGCCCGCTTTGGCGGCATGGGCTTTGCTGAGCTGCGTGATGTGGACCCGCGGGAGTTCCGGGATTTCGGGGCAGAATTCGGAAGCGTCATCCGCTCGTTGCCGTTTCAGTTACCCGAGAACTTTCTGCTCATTGTCCGCGCGATGTCCCTCACCTCGGGGGTTTGCAGTTCCTTGGATGCCCGGTTCAACTTGTGGGACTCGGTTGAGCCCTACGCGGCACAGCTCCTGCGCGATGAACGCGGCAACCTGGTAAATGACATTGCGGCCCAGGCCGTTGATGCAGCAACGCTGGCCTTGCGCCTGCCGAAACGGCTGGACAACCTGGTTACCCGGGTGGAGGACGGTTCCCTGCAGGTCTCGAACCGCAAGCTGGAACGCCAGCTGGCGCGGATCATCCGCCTGGTCCGTTACGGGGTGGCCGCTGTGATGTTCGGTGCGCTGCTCATAGCCGGTTCCGTGGTCCGGGGAGGGGATGCACTGCTTGGCAATGTGCTCATGTTTTCGTCACTGATCCCGTTGCTGGGTGCCCTGCTGACGGGGCGCCGACACAGCCGGTGAGGCCCCGACCCTGAGCTGCCGCGCCGTAGAATTACCCTGTGACTGAGACCCCCGCCCGTCGTCGTGAGGCATCCGGCGGCCTGAATGGGCCCATCCTGGCAGGCGTCATGCCTGGGCAGCATCCGTCGGTTGTGGAGCAAGCGGCCTTGGTGGCTGCCGGCGCAGGCCTTCCGCTGGTGTTCGCCTACGCCGATGTCACTGTCTATCCCGTGGACGGAACCACCGGAGGACCGGCGGCACCGATTGATCCCGACGGGGTGGACGGCGATGCCCCTAACGCCGTCGAAGCCCTGAAGACCACCATCGCCGGTCAACTGACCGGATTTGATATCCAATGGTCGGTCGCACCGCTGGCCGGCGAGCCTGCCAAGGCGCTCGCCCGGGAGGCCGAGGACATTGGAGCGTCCATGATTGTGGTGGGTACGCGCGAACACCACCTGACCGCGGCACTTAAAGACGCAACCGCCGGTTCCGTTGCCCTCCATCTGTCACACCGGCAGAATCGCCCTGTGCTGGTGGTGCCAGTGAACCCGCGGGTCCCGGACTACGATGACGAGGAATAGAGCCAAACGCCCTGTCCACCTGCATTGGGGGTTCATGGGAATCGTCGCCGCGGGAGGGGTGCTGGGTGCACTGACACGCTATGGCCTGGGAACCGTGATCCCGGCGCCCGGAGCTTGGCCTCTGCCCACCCTGATCATCAATCTTTCCGGGGCTTTGGCTCTTGGCGCCCTTCTGGAGGGGCTCTCCCGCAGGGGTCCCGACGTCGGAAGCCGGCGGGTCTTGCGGCTTGCGCTGGGAACGGGGTTCTTGGGCGCCTACACCACCTACAGCACTCTGGCGGTGGACGCCGTCCACCTGCTGGCCGCTGATGCGGCTCCCGCAGCTGCCGGCTACCTCACGGCAAGCCTTCTGGGTGGGGCCGCCGCCACGACTGCGGGCATATGGCTCGGCGCCTGGCATCACAGGCTGACCGCAGGCGCCCGCTCATGACGGTCCTCCTGCTTGGTGTGGCCGGAGGAGTCGGTGCTGCTGCCAGATTCCTGGTGGATGGCCTCATTCGCGCCAGGCTGAAGACCGCGCTCCCGTGGGGCACAATCCTGATCAACGTTTCCGGTTCGTTGGTGCTTGGCTTCCTGGCCGGGTTGATGATGCGCGGCGCGGCGTCCGGGTCCCTGTACCTGGTCCTGGGCACCGGTTTCCTGGGCGGTTATACAACGTTCAGCACGGCCAGCCTGGAGACCATCCGGCTTATCCAGAGCGGCAGGACGGGGCTGGCCCTGATCAACGGCGTGGGGTCCATGGCCGCCTGTGTCCTGGCCGCCGCAGCCGGTGTCGGGCTCAGTTTTCTCCTGCCGTAGGCAGTGTGCGCGCGCCCATGAAGGACGCAATCGCGCGGCTGTAGGATCGAGCCATGGCTAAGAAGACTTTCAATGAACTGTTGTCCGCCCAGGTTGCCAATGAGTTTGCAGCTTCCCAGCAGTACATCGCCGTGGCTGTGTACTTTGACGGTGAGGATTTGCCACAGCTTGCCCGGCATTTCTACCGCCAGTCCCTGGAAGAACGCAATCACGCCATGATGATGGTGCAATACATGCTGGACCGCAACGTCCACGTGGAAATCCCGGGAGTTGCCCCTGTGCGGAACAACTTCACCAACGCCAAGGAACCCATCGCCCTTGCCTTGGAACAGGAAAGGGAAGTCACCCGCAACATTGAGGAGATGTTCCGTGCTGCCCGTGCCGAAGGTGACGCCCTGGGTGAGCAGTTCATGTTGTGGTTCCTCAAGGAGCAGGTTGAAGAGGTCGCATCGATGACTACGCTGCTCAACATCACCGAACGCGCCGAGAATCTCTTCGACATTGAGAACTACGTCGCCCGCGAGGCAGTGGGCGACGGCGGTCACGATGCCAGCGCGCCCTCCGCCGCCGGTGGCGTCCTTTAGGAGCCGGGAACGCCTCGACGCGATACGCCTGACGAAGAGGTCGCAGGAAGCTCAGCTTCCGGCGGCCTCTCCGCGTGCATCGTCGTCGTCCCCGTGGGACCGGCCGAGCAAGGACAGACGGCTCGCGATGCGGGCGAAGTCCACCGGAAGGCCGCTGCGGCCGGCATCCAAGTCCCAGTCAAGCGGGCCTGGGCCGACCAGGAACAACGTAATGTCCTGATCGTGCAGCACGTCCACCACATTGCTGAACCTTTGCCAGGCCGGAGCGGATGCTGCATCAGCTTCCGCAGGTGAGGGGACGCCGTCGATCACCCACGTCGTGAATGTTTCCGCCAGGGCCAGATAGTCGGAGGTGGAGGTCAATCCGCCGCACAACTCCTGGAAGCCGACCCAAAGGAGCTCGGGATCAGAGTTCTTGACCACGATTGGTTGGGTAGTAGGGGTCAGCACCCGGCTCTGGGCCTCTGACGGAATGAACAGGCCCAGCCGGCCCAGCTGCCGGGGCGTACCGGGTGTGATGATCCGTCCAGCCTTGAAGGACTCGAATCCTTGCGGCGGGGTGGACCCCGATGCCGGAAAACGCCGGAAGTCGGATGGACCGTCGATCTCCACAATGTCCATCATCTCCTTGATGGCCTCAATGGTGGGCAGGAAATGGTCGTGCCAGAGGGGGTTGGGCAGCAGATTGTCCGGCGTGTAATTGGACGTGACCGCCAAGGGGATGCGTCGTTGCGCGGCGGTGCGCAGCAGGCGCGCAATGAACATGCCGTCACCGACGTCGTGAACGTGGAATTCGTCAAAGAAGAGCACGTCAATGTCATCCAGCAGAGACTCCACGGACTGTTGGATGGCCGTCGAACTGCCCGCATTGGAACCGTGGGTTCCGGCGTGGAGGCTGCGGAAGAAGTCGTGGAAGTGGACCCGCCGTTTCCGCACGTCCAACTGCGCGAAGAAGCTGTCCATCACCCAGGTCTTTCCGCGCCCCACAGGTCCATGGAGGTACAGGCTCCGAGGCGCTTTCCTGGAGAGGGTCCGACGCCGGACCGTCACCTCCGCGCCCATGGCCGCCAACCGTACAGCTGCCCGCTGCTGGCTGTCTTCGAGCGCAAAGCCGGACTGTCCGGCGTCGACGTTTATTCCTTCAAGCAATTTTTGGGCGATGTCCCGGGTTGCTCGTGGAGTTGGCCTCAACAGAGGCCTCACAGCCACCCTTTGCGTTTGAAGATGAGGTACATCAGCAGCGCCGCGCCCACCATGAGACCCAAGGCCATGGGGTAGCCAAAGTTCCAGTGGAGTTCGGGCATGTTGTCGAAGTTCATTCCATAAATGCCCGCCACGAACGATGGTGCGAAGAGGATGGCAGCCCAGGAGGAGATTTTCTTGACTTGCTCGTTTTGTGCGGCGCTGGCCTCGTTCTGCCGGTTGGCAGTGAGCGTGCCGTCCAGAGTGAGGGCGTTCTGCAGCAGGTCCCTGAAGGAGTTCACCCGGGAAATAACGCGCTGAACGTGGTCTTCAACATCCCGCAGGGAGCGTTGGAGCTCTATGTCCACGCCATACTTTTCGAAGCCCCGCTCCAGGAGGGACATGATGTCCGGGAGTGGCTGGATGGCCCGCTGGAACTGGATCACTTCGCGGGCGAGCTCATAAATCCTTCGCGATACGGCGCTGTCGCCGCTGAAAAGCTGGTCCTCGATCTCGTCGATGTCGTTTTCCAGGCCGGCGACCACGGGCGCGTAGTCATCAACCACTTGGTCAAGGAGCGCGTACAGCACTGCTTCGGGCCCGTGGCAGAGCAGGTCAGGCCTTTCTTCCAAGCGGTGGCGTACCCGGGCAACTCCGCCGGTTTCAGCGTGCCGGATGGTCACCACAAAGTTGGCGCCGGTGAAGATGTGCAGTTCCCCGAACTCCACGGATTCGGTGTCATCCAGGTATCTCGCCGGCCTCAGCACCGTGAAGAGATTGCTGTCGTAACGTTCAATCTTGGGCCGCTGGTGTGCGGAAACAGCGTCCTCAACCGCGAGCCGGTGAAGTCCGAACTCCCGGGCCACAGCGGCCATTTCTTCCTGCGTGGGGCGGTAGAGGCCAATCCAGGCCATGCCGCCATGTTTTGCAAGGGTTTCGAAGGTCTGCTCGAGGCTGTGCGGGGTTGCTGTGCGGACGCCGTCCACGTACACGGCGTTGTCGATAATGGTCACAGGTTGAACGCTACTGCATGGCCCCGATGATGGCGCCCGCGACGGTCATGGCAATGATGTCGTGGCCTGAATCGATGACGGTTACGGCCGACGGGCGTCCCGCAAATCCGTTGTGGATCACGTGGCCCCCGGCACGGAAGACCACGGCGAGGATCAAAGCGAAAACGCCGGCTGCCCAGAAAGTGTTGATGCCAAGCGCGCTGAGCAGGATGGCCAGGAGAATGCTGGTTACTGCTGCTGCGAGCATCATGGGTACCCAGATGCCGGCCCCGCCGTCAATGTTCTTCAGATCGTCCTCTGTCTTGCCAATGGCTTGCATCCACCTGCGTCCAAGAACTGCCGGCATGTACCAGACAAAGCCGATCACCATGCTTGAAACGAAGGACAGGAGAACGGCGAGCCAGTTGATCTGGGAGATATGTGAGAGCCAATCCATGCCTAAGATCCTAGTTCGTTCAGGCTTCTGCGCCCGGGCTCTGGTTCTCGTTCCTGCTGCGTGTTGGTGCTGAGGCCATCCGGCCGATGAGCGGTTCCGTCCGGTATGGGATGTGCGTGTGAAGCGCCAGCACCGTTTCTGTCCTGATCACTCCTTTTGTCCGGAGGACGGAGCGCAGCGCGGACTGCAGGTTGTGGGTATCGGTTGCCACCACCCGGCACCACAGATCACCCCGCCCGGAGATTTCATGCACTTCCAGGACCTGGGGGATGAGGCGCAAGGCGCCGATAACGCCGTCGAGTTCGCGGTGGGTGACCTCGATCGTGACGAAAGCGACGACGTCGTATCCCACCTTCTCCAGGTCGACCTCCCGTCCCGCGGCCTGAAGGACGCCCGTGCGGAGCAGGCGTTTCAGTCGGCTTTGGGCGGTGTTCCTCGCGATGCCCAGCCCGTCACTTAGTTCGGCGATCTGGATGCGCGGATCCTTGATGAGTTCCAGGAGGATCCGCAGGTCCATGGGGTCGAGCGTGTTCAAATGGTCACTCCAGATCACTCGGCGGCTACGTCTTTGCGTATTTTGCTCAATCTTTGCATGTTTACACTTCGCCTAGCTCAACGCTCCTGCATTCTATTGCCATCAATAGTTAGCCGGCGTGTGTTTCCCACAAGGAAACCGGCCACCAAGTCCGAAGGCATGGAAATGACTGTCTTGAGCGAACTCCGCATGCGTCCGGCCACCGCCGAACGCTGGGGATGGGATGCCTCCACCACGGCCAGGCTGGTCCTGGCAGGAGTGGTGATCTTCACGTTGCTGGTTGGCGCGAACCTCGCCACGCCCCTGTACCCCTTGCTCCAGGCCAGGATCGGATTGTCATCGCTTGACGTGACCGTGGCCTTCTCAAGCTATGTCCTGGCCTTGGTAGCGGTCCTCATGGTGGCAGGGCACTGGTCGGACCACATCGGGCGCCGGGCAGCGTTGGTGCTTGCAGTCCTGGTGGGTCTGGTGGGTGGAGTGATCTTCGCCAACGCGGACTCCCTCCTTGCCCTTTCTGCCGGCAGGGCGCTCCAGGGTGTCGCAGTTGGGCTCGCTACCGGAGCAAGTTCCGCGGCACTGCGGGAGTTGCTGCCCCAGCGCCCGGACTGGGCTTCGCGCTTCACCTTGCTTTCTTCGGCAGGCGGCGTGGCGGCGGGCCCCGCCATAGGCGGTCTTTTGTCGCTCCTCCCGGACCCCACCCGCACGCCGTACTACGTCCACTCGGCTGTGCTGCTGGCTGCATTGATCCCCCTGTGGCTGCTGAAAGCCAGGCCTGCGATCGCCCCCGCTGAAGGCCCCAAAGCCCACAGGGTGCTGGCCCCGCGGAAGCCGTCCATCTCAAAAGATGCCAGGGGAGCTTTCTGGATGGCGGCCGCCACTGGATTCCTGAGCTTTGCGGTGTTCGGTTTCTGCTTGTCATTGGCGCCCGGATACTTTGCCACAGTGGTTCACGCTGACTCCCGGCCCTTGATCGGAGTGCTGGCTGGAGTCACCCTGGGCGCATCAGCACTCAGCCAATTGCTGGGTGTCCGCGGACGCCTGGTTGTTCCGGTGGCGCTCGCGGTACTGGGCGTATCCGTGGTCCTCGTGGGAGCTGCCGCGGCGTGGTCAAGTCCTTGGCTGCTGGTGGCAGCGAGCATCACGGCCGGCATGGGCCAGGGCATTGCTTTCCGGCAGGTATTCAACGAGGTCGCCGGAAAAGTGGAGGCCGCCCGCCACGCGCAGGTCATCAGCACTGTCTACGTCATCACGTACCTGGGCAGCGCTGTTCCGGTGATCGGGCTGGGAATCGCAGTAACGGCACTTGGCCTGCAGGCCGCCGTCGTGGGTTTCACCGCACTGTGTGGCCTGGCGGCGCTGACGTTGGCCGCCGTGTCCATGAAGAGTGCCTTGCGGGACTGACGCTGCAAAGCCGGTGCTGACAGGGCCGGAGCTACTCGGGGAGTGGTCCCCGGTTGCCCGGGATGTGCTGGAACACCATGGTGGTTTCCGTGTGGCCGACCACGGGGTCGGTGGCGAGGTTGTCCAGGAGCCAATTGCGGAGGTCATCGGTATTCGCGACGGCGATGTGCAGCAGATAGTCCACGGAACCGGTGGTGTGGAACGTTGAGATGACGGCTGGAAGCTTGGGCACGCGCGCCGTGAAGCGGTCGATCTGGTCACGGTCGTGGGCCCGGAGACGGACAGCGATCAATGCCTGTACCGAGCGGCCAATGGCCGGCAGACTCAGCACCGCCTCGAAGCCTTCAATAATGCCGCGCTCGGACAAAGCCCTGGTCCGCATCAGGGCCGTGGACGGGGCGATCCCCACGAGCTCCGCCAACTGCTTGTTGGAAATGCGGGCGTCGTCCACCAAGGCAGCAAGGATCCGCTCGTCGATCGCGTCCAACGGCTCTGCGCTGCCCGTGCTTGACCGAACATTCTTCGTGGGGTTGCTCACGGATCCTCCTGAAATTGCCTTTCACCCATCCTAAGCTGTGAATTCTTCAGGTGACTATCGTTTTGCGGGCCGGCTGCGGTCCCTCCTGCGGTCCAACCTCTGGAGTGGTTCGCTCAGCAACATCAGGAGCAATGGCAGATTTCCTGCGGACGAAATCACGACCGCAACGAGCAGGGCGGCGAGGAAAAGCCCGGCCACGATCGCACCGGCCCGGATTCCGGAGCGTGCCTCCACGGCGTCCATGTGGTGAAGGTCGGGATGTGAGCTGAGATAGACGCGTGCCAGGAGCAGCATGAGGCTGGTGGCAAACAATGTTCCGATGTACACAAGGGGTTGGGCCCAGTCGGCGTCCATCTGGGTGGAGAGCGACGTGGACACGGGCATGACCACAATGAAGAACATCCAGGCTACGGTCAGCCACAACAGACCTGAATCGATCTGCCGGACATTACGGAACAGACGGTGGTGGTGCGTCCAGAACACGGCAATGAGGACGAAACTGAGGGCAAAACCCAGCAGGGCGAATTGCTCCTCCACAAGCCATTGCGCCGTAGTTCCGTGATGATCCGCCAGTTCCCCCACGCTCTCCATGAGAGGGAGGATCAGCAAGGTCAAAGCAATCGCCACCACGGCATCGGTAAACGCCTGCAAACGTTCCGGTGACGACAGTACCCGTGTACCCGCGAGCTGTGTCATGCCTCCGATTGTAGGACCAACAGGGCCGGAATCAGGGGGAAATCCGTGACGGACGGTGCACTGCCAAGGTGACGGCCGCCGTCGTGCATGACAGGGCGATGACGCCAACCGCCAAAGCTGTCCATCCGAAGCGCTGGAAGACCAGGCCGCCAGCCCAGCCGATCACGCTGGAACCGAGGTAATAGGACAGGTTGTACAGGGATGCTGCCTGTGCCCTGCCGGTAGTGGCAATGGCGCCGGTCCAGCCGGAACCGACGCTGTGGGCTGCGAAGAACCCGCCGGTGAAAATTACCAGTCCGGCAAGGATGCACACGAGGTTATCCAGCAGTGTCAATGCCAAGCCGGCCGACAAAATGACGATGCCCGCTACCAGGACATTGCGCCGTCCGAACCTGGTGGTGAGCCCGGCCGCCCATCGGGAACTCACCGTACCCGACAAGTAGGCAAGGAATATGAGGCTGACCACCGTGGCCGGCAGCCCAAAAGGCTCGGCATGCAAGCGGAAGCCCAGGTAGTTGTAGACCGCCACAAAACCACCCATGAGCAGGAATGCCTGCAGGTACAAGGACACGAGCCTTGGATTGCGTGAATGTCCTCCCAACGTACTGATGGCTCCGCGGAAACCCGCTGGCGGTGCAGGCGTGAAGCGACGCTGTTTGGGAACAAGCACCAGGAACAGGACAGCGGCCACGGTAGCCAGCAGGGACACGGCAAGGGCAGCTGCGCGCCAGCCCCACAATTCGCCGACGGGCCCCGCCACCAGCCGCCCGGCCAGGCCGCCCAAAGTAGTGCCGGCAACATAGCTGCCGGCGGCAAGGGCCGTGTGGATCCTGGTGACTTCCTCATTGAGGTACGCAATGGCGATTGCGGGGATGCCGCCCAAGGCCATGCCTTCGAGCATCCTCAGCCCCAGCAGCATGGGCACGTTCGGGGCCAAGGGGACAAGCAGCCCCAGGATGGTGGCGGCAGCTATGCCGATGGCCATGGCGCGGACCCTGCCGATCCTGTCGGCAACAAACGACCACGGAAGCACTGTGGCGGCAAGACCGACGGTGGCGAGGGAAATGCTGAGTGCAGCTTCCGCGGCAGTGACGTGGAGATCCGCTGCCATCAGGGGCAGCACAGCCTGGGTGGAATAGAGCTGGGCGAATGTCGCGACGCCGGCAAGGGCCAGTGCCGCCAGTACGCGGCTGTAGCCACGGGACCCCTTGACGTGCCCGTCCCAGCTGTCTATCTCAGGCTCAAGGCTCGTTCTGTTCACCGGCCCAGCGTAGGACGACGTCGACTACCCATTCCAATGCATGAGTTGCGTATAATTGATGCATTCTTGCATGATTCGCCAGGTAAGGGGAACGTCGTGGAACCGGATCACCAGCAGCTTGTCCAACTCCTCCCGCTCCTGCCCGTCCTGGCAGAACTGGGCCGCACGGAACACATGACCGAAACCGCGGAGCTGCTTGGGGTGCCGCAGTCCACGGTCAGCCGGGCCGTAGCCCGCGCCAGTGCGATTGTTGGGATCGACCTGCTGGTGCGGGACGGTCGCGGTATACGGCTCACCTCCGCGGCGAAGGCGCTCCTGCCGTACATCGACGCTGCGTTGGAGGATTTCCAGGCCGGCCTGGACCGGGTGCGCCATGAATCGGACGTGGTGCGGGGGCGGATCGGGGTTTCGTTCCAGCACACGTTCGGTGAAGCCACTCTCCCTCTCCTGATCAGCGCGTTCCGCGGCCGTCATCCCCACGCATCCTTCGAACTCTGGCAGGGGCCCCGCGACGATTGCCTGCAGCAGCTTGCCAGTGGGGAGATGGATTTCGCCTTGACGGCGCCCATAGCGCCGGAGGGCCGGGGCATCCGCTCCCACCCGCTCTACCGGGAGCCACTCAGGGCTGTGCTGCACTACCGGCATCCCTTGGCCGGGCGGCCCAGCGTTGACCTCTCCGAGCTGCGGCACGAGCCCTATGTGACGCTGCCGGCCGGAGTAGGCTTGCGGGCATTGGGGGAGGCCCTGCTCCGTGAAGCGGGGTTCCGGCCACGCATTGCCTTTGAGGTCCAGGAGTCTACCTCGGCCCGCGGGCTGGTTTCCGCCGGCCTGGGCTTCAGCATTCTTCCACCGGCCGGGCCAGGCTCCGGCACCGGCCAGTTCCTGCCCAAGGCCGAACTCGGGCTTGTAGAGGTGCCCATCGAATCCGATTTGGCCTTCCGGCAAATTGGTATTGCCTGGCGGGAGCGGAACTTCGAGCCCGACGCCGTTCGGCTGTTCCGCGAACTGGTGGTGACCGAAGGCGGCGAACTGTTGGCCGAACTGGTCAGAGCCCGTTCAGGAAGTCCGTGACAACATCCCGCGCTGATCCTGTTCGCGCCTGCCGCCAGCCCGTGCCTGCCCACAAGTTGAGGCGTTGCGGGTCACCTGCCGCGGACGCCGCAGCACGGACCGGAGCGGTGAGGTGGTGGATGGCCGGGTAGCCCTTGGGAGCGTTCGGGTGATTCTGCACGAATTCGTTCACTAGGGAGCGTGCCGGGCGTCCCGTAAAAGCACGGGTCATGGTGGTCTCCGTGAAAGCAGGATCTCCCAGGGCGTCTTTATGGGTCTGCCTCGCTCCGCTCTCTTCGGTACGGACCAGGGCTGTGCCAATCTGGGCGGCTTCGGCGCCCGCCGCCAGCACCCCGCGCAGCTCGCTGCTGCCCATGATCGCACCGGCCGCTATGAGCGGAAGCCCGACGGCGGAACGCACCTGGGTGACCAGCTCCGCCGTCGTATTGGCCGTCGGGGTTGCCGAATCAGCCGTCAGGAAGGACGCACTGTGTGCGCCCGCCGAGGTGTGCTGGACGACCAGGGCGTCAGGACTCTCCTCCGCAGCGGCCAAGGCTTCCTGAACGCTTGTCACGCTGGTTACGACCAACGTGCCGGCCTTTCGGAGGGACTGGATCACTGCCCGCCCGGGCAGGCCGAAAGCGAAACTCACCACTTCCACCGGGTCCGTCATCAGGACATCGATCTTTTCCTGCCACGCGTCATCGTCATCGAGGCGAAGCGGGGGCAACGTGACACCATACCGTGCCGCCTCCGGTTCCAGCTCAGCGCGATACTGTTCCAGCCGGGCCCGTTCCCCGGGCCCAGGTGAGAGTGCCTCCGGGTCCGGAACGAAGACGTTCATGCCGAACCTGACTCCCAGCGCCCTCGCTGCGGCGATCTCCCCAGCCATGGAAGCGGGACTCTTGTACCCGGCAGCGAGGAAACCCAGCCCGCCGGCTTCATGGACAGCCTGCGCCAGCGCCGGTGTTGATGTTCCTCCGGCCATGGGGGCCGCAATAAATGGTGTGCCAAACAGGAATTGAGGCATGGTCGGTTCCTCCTCAGGACGCTCCAAGCTAGTCTTTCACGGTGAACAATCGTGACTCCGCCCTGCATTCCCCTGCCCCCGCCGCGACCGCGAGCGGCACCGTCATCGGGCTCGACATCGGCGGCACCAAGACCCGCGGCGTGAGGTTCCAGGACGACGAACCGCTCCGGGACGAGACTGCAGGCAGTGCCAACGTCCAGAATGTCAGCCGGGAGCAGGCCGCGGCGAACTTGGCTGAACTGTTCGGAAAAATCGGTGGTGGCCGGATCGACCAGGTGTACGCAGGTGCCGGTGGAATCGATACGGAAGAAGATGCCCAGGCGCTCGCTGACCTCATCGCTCCGCACGCGCCGGGGGCGCGCATCACCGTGGTCCACGATTCGAGGCTGCTGCTGGCGGCCGGGGGAGCGAGCACCGGTGTGGCCGTCATTGCCGGAACAGGTTCGGCAGCGTGGGGAAAGAACGACGCCGGCCAGGAGGCCCGGGCGGGTGGCTGGGGCTACCTCCTGGGGGATGAAGGAAGCGGATACTGGCTGGGAAGGGAAGCCGTGCGGCACAGTTTGCGGCGGATGAACCAAGGGCTGGAGCCTGACCGTCTGAGCCGCGCCCTCCTGGATTCCTGCGGAGTGGATGAACCGGGGAAGCTCATAGCCCTGTTCCATTCACCGGACACAGGCCGCCGCTACTGGGCCCAACAGGCCCGGGTTGTAGTGGAAGCAGCCGATGCCGGCGACGAGGCCGGCCAGGCCATGGTGGTGCAGGCCGGGCGTGACCTCGCCGATCTCGCCGGCCAGGCCATCCGTCAACTGGGCCTTGACGGCCCGGTCATTTTGGGCAGCGGGCTGGGAATGAACGTTTCCCGTTTGCAGGATGCGTTCACGTCGGCGCTCGCCGAGCAAGGGATCACTGATGTGCGGATCCTCCGGCAGGATCCGGTCTTCGGTGTTCCCCGGCTGGTGGCTGAGCAGCGGGTGTAGGGCTCAGCCCCGGGTCCGGGGGCGCAGCTTGACGCCGGGAAGCGGGGGAGCAGGAATCCGGCCGGCTTCGGGACCGGCATCAGGTCCGTGGCCATGGACATGGCCGAAGCGCGAGGCCGCGGCAGCAGCGGCGTCGAGTAATCCTTCCGCTTCCCATTCTTCACGGGCCCGTTCTACTTCCTCGTGGGTGCGCCCAACGAAGTTCCACCACATGAGGAGGTCTTCGCCGAAAGGCTCGCCGCCAAGGAGCATGAAGCGGGTTTCAGGCTGTGCTTCCACGGCGAGGCTGGACCGGCCGGCGCCGAGGTAGGCAAGAGGACCGGCCTGGACCTCCTGGCCGTCAATGACGAGGTGGCCGTCCAGGACCAGTACGGCGTGCTCGAAGTCGGGCCGCAATGGAAGTTCCAGCCGGCCGGATCCCACGATGTCGGCGCCCACGATGGGACTGAACATTGTGGCAGGGGAGCGCTGTCCGGCGAACTCGCCCACCATGACTGTGGCCGAGAAACCGTCTCCTGTGGCCACCGGCAGGTTCCGGACCTGCTCGAATGACGCTGCGCGGTGGCGATGCTCGTCCGGAAGGGCAACCCAGAGCTGGAGCCCCCGAGAAACCGGTAATTCCTCGACGATCGGGCTGGAACCGTCTCCGGTAGTGGCCGGAAGGACCGAGAACTCCGAATGGGAAATACCGTTGCCGGCGGTCATGATGTTCAGCTCGCCAGGCCGCACCACAACGTCGCTCCCCACGCTGTCGCGGTGCCGCACGGCGCCTTCCAACGGCCAGGTGACAGTCTGCAGGCCACAGTGAGGGTGGGGAAGGACGCTCATGGCCACCCGGTCAGGGCCAAAACTGTCCAGGAAGCACCAGGCTCCGACGGTCGGCAGTCCCCGCTGCGGCAGTGTCCTCATGACGTTCATGGCGCGGACGCCGCCCAAGGGGACTTCCCGTTCAGGCCACAGTTGAACGCATGGCCCCTGGCCTTCGGGTGCGGCAGGGCAAACTTCCTGTGCAGGGGAAGTATCAAGATTGGTCACGTGTTCATCACCTGTGCATAAATGTTGGAAATTGAGCTAATCTGTTCCGTGTGAACAACGCCCTTTTGAGCTACCACGACGCCGTCCTTTACCGTTCGGGTGAACCGTACCGCATCCTCGCTGGAGCCATCCACTACTTCCGGGTTCACCCCGGGCTGTGGCGGGACCGCCTGCGTCGGCTCAAGGCCATGGGAGCCAACACTGTAGACACCTACGTGGCCTGGAACTTCCATCAGCCGCAGCGTGATGCAGCACCGGACTTCACTGGCTGGCGGGACATCGGGCACTTCATCGACCTCGCAGCGGAGGAAGGGCTGGATGTCATTGTCCGCCCGGGCCCCTACATCTGCGCCGAATGGGACAACGGCGGCTTCCCGTCATGGCTGACCGGTATCCCGGGCATCGGGTTGCGCTGCATGGACCCGGTTTTCACCGCCGCCATTGAGGAATGGTTTGATCATCTCCTGCCGATCGTTGCTTCCCGGCAGACCTCCATGGGCGGGCCGGTGGTAGCCGTGCAGATTGAGAACGAGTACGGCAGCTACGGCGACGACCACGAATACATCCGCTGGAACCGCAGGGTGCTGGAAGAGCGGGCCATCACGGAACTGCTGTTTACAGCCGACGGCGGCACCGACTACTTTCTTGACGGCGGTGCGGTTGAGGGAACATGGGCTACGGCAACGCTGGGAAGCCGGGGAGACGAGGCCGTGGAGACGTGGAAACGGCGCCGGCCGGGTGAGCCGTTCTTCAACGTTGAGTTCTGGGGCGGCTGGTTTGACCATTGGGGTGAACACCACCACCGCCGTGATGCTGCCGATGCAGCCCGTGAAGCACGGAAGATGCTTGATCTTGGTGGCTCCGTCTGTGTCTACATGGCCCATGGCGGGACCAACTTCGGCCTCGGATCCGGCAGCAACCACGATGGCTCCCGCTTGCAGCCCACGGTCACAAGCTACGACTCAGACGCTCCCATCGCGGAGAACGGTGCCCTGACGCCGAAATTCCATGCGCTCCGGGCAGAATTCTTCCGTGCGCAGGGCCTCGAGGAGATGCCCGGGCTCCCCGTCGAATTGTTGGCGGACCCTCCGGTGGTACCGGCGCAGTCCCTGCCACTGTCCGCGGGCATGGATTTGCTTGAGCTTGCGCGCAGGTCCGCCAAGCCCGTCAGCAGCGTCAAGCCCCTCAGCTTCGAGCAGCTCGGACTCGACGCCGGTATGGTCCTGTACTCGGCCGACGCCATCCTCCCTGGCCGCGCCGAGGCTCCCAGCGAGTGCCGGTTGAAGATCACGGGCTTGAACGACCGCGCCTACATCTGGGTGGATGGCGTTTTTGCCGGAGTGCTGGACGACACCAGCGGCGCTGAAGGCTTGCCCGTGACAGGCACCGGCGCCTCCGCCAAGCTCGACATTCTGGTGGAGAACCTGGGACGCATCAACTACGGGCCCCTCACCGGGCAGGGCAAGGGCATTCTGGGTGGCGTCCTGGTGAACCAGCGCTATACGTTCCACTGGACGCAGGTTCCGGTGGCCCTCTCCGAGTGGGGAAACGATGAGCTGGAACACCTTGCCGGGGCCGACTTTGACTTGGGAGAACCGGCCGATACGTACATTGCCTTGCCCGACTCCGGGAAGGGCTTCGTCTGGCTCAATGGTTTCCTTCTCGGTCGGTACTGGGAAAAAGGGCCGCAGGTCACGCTTTACGCGCCCGCACCGTTGCTGAACGCAGGCCTCAACCACATCAAGGTTCTTGAACTCGGCAAGCCGGGAACCGTCGTCGAGCTGCGTGCCGAGCCGGACCTCGGCCCCGAAGAACCGGGCCCCATCGCTGCCGCCGAACTGCCGTAGGGAGCGGGCGAAGGGAATTATGCTGGCACGATGAGCCCGCAGTTCGACACCCGCCCCGCAGCCTACGCCGTCATCGTCAAGGAAGAGCGCATACTCCTGGCCTACTGGAAGCAGGATGACAAGGAAGGGTGGACCCTCCCCGGCGGTGGCCTGGACTTTGCCGAACACCCCGTGGACGGATGCCGGCGCGAAGTCCTGGAAGAAACCGGCTACGAGGCCAGGATTGACCGCATGCTGGGGATCGACGTCGGACACTGGCCGGGAGAGACGCGTCCGGACGGGTCCGTACGTGGCTTCCAGGCCCTGCGGATTGTCTACGAGGCCACCGTAGTGGGCGGAGAACTGACATATGAGGTGGACGGCAGCACAACCCATGCCGCGTGGATTCCCTTGCACGACGTCGTGAAGCTGAACAGGGTTTCCCTGGTCGATACTGCACTGCGCCTCCTTAGTGAGCGCCCGGCAGACGGAAAGCCCAGCACGCAGGGCTAGCCAAGCGGCCCAACGGTTGGCTAGGCTTGGCATCGTTGCCGGCCTCCACGCCGGTCCTGATGCCCAAGGAGGTGGATTTTGATGATTGCCATAACTTCGCGCGCCCCGCACGCGGCGGCGCACCGTCATCACACCACCCATCCTGTCCCGGCATCTGCCCGCCAGTAGCAGGCAACCGGGCCTCAACAGAGGCATCCCATTGAACACTTACGCTTCTTCAAGCGACCCTTCAGCCAGCACCACCATGCAGTTCCGCGGACCGGCGGAATACGGCTTCACAGCCAGAACAGCTGCACTCTTCAGCGCCAACCTCCCGGCGGTCAACCAGGACACGGCCAGCGCGGGCAGGGTGGTCCGGCTGGACCGCAACCGGGTGCTCGTGGCATCCGCTGACCACCTTTTGCATCTTCCCTATCCTGCCCAAGGACTGGTACCTGCCACTGGCGACTGGGTCTGGCTTGGCCACAACAACGCAGGCGAGCCGGCCGTCGTCGACGTTCTGCCGCGATACTCGGCCTTGAGCCGTAAACGCGCCTTTGAGGCTTCCTCCGAGGAACAAGTCCTTGGCAGCAACATCGACATTGTGGCGGTGGTGGTCCCCGTGGACCGGCCATTGACCCACAACCGACTGGAACGCACGTTGGTGGCTGCCTGGGATTCCGGAGCCACTCCGTTGGTGGTCATCACCAAAGCCGACCTGGCGGATCTTGCGGATGACGTGGTGGGGGAGGTCATCCTGCAAGCGGCCGGCGTGGAAGTGGTCACCACCTCGGCGGAGCAAGGTGATGGGCTCGACGAACTGATGCAGCACATCCCGCCCGGTGCCACCCTGGTCCTGCTGGGTCCTTCAGGAGCGGGGAAATCGACGCTCATCAACGCACTCGCCGGCCAGGACATCCAGCAGACCGGTGCAGTCCGTGCAGGCGACGGCAAAGGCAAGCACACCACAACGGCCAGGGAACTGGTGCCCCTCGGTGGCGGAGCTGTCCTGATGGACACCCCCGGCGTCCGCGGGTTCGGGCTCTTCGACGCGGAGGACGGGATGGAGGAGATGTTCGGAGACCTGGACGAACTCTTCGCCCAGTGCCGTTTTGCTGACTGCGCCCACCAGGCTGAGCCGGGCTGCGCCGTGCAGCAGGCGCTCGCGGAAGGGGCCCTGGATCCGCGGCGATGGGCCAGCTACCTGAAACTGCAGCGCGAGCTGGCCGCACTGAACCGTAAGCATGATGCCGCGGCCCGCCGCGCCTACCAGCGTGAATGGCACCAGAAGGTGATGTCGGCAGACAGGGGCCAACGCGCCGTCGAACGTTACAAACACGACCAGGCTGAGGAACGGTCGGGCAGGGGAGCCAAACGAAGGAAGCGGTGAAACATTGCCGATTGATTACGGAAGTCGTGCCGCCGCTGACATCGTCGGTGGTGCTGGCTACGCTGGGTGAAGATTGCTTTGCAGCCAAGTAATAAGAATGCATATGATCATCAGGCTCTACCGATGTTCTCGACCACAGATAGGTAAGCCCGGGTATGGCCGAAGCCATGATTGAGTTCCAGAGCGTCACCAAGCAATACCAGGGCGGGCAACCGGCGGTGGATGCCCTCAGCATGTCCATCGACAAAGGTGCCATTACCGTGTTCGTTGGGCCTTCCGGCTGCGGCAAGACCACGTCCCTGCGCATGATCAACCGCATGGTGGAGCCCACCAGCGGGACCATCACCGTAGCCGGTGAGGACGTATCCCAGGTTCCCGCGGCCAAGCTGCGCCGCTCCATGGGCTACGTGATGCAGTCCTCGGGCCTGTTGCCGCACCGCTCTGTACTGGACAACATCGCCACCGTCCCGCGGCTTAACGGCGTGCCCAAGGCAGCGGCGCGGAAACGCGCGGCGGAACTGCTCGACGTCGTCGGGCTGGCTTCGGTTCTCGGGAAGCGCTACCCGAGCCAACTCTCCGGTGGTCAGCAGCAGCGCGTCGGGGTTGCCCGGGCGCTTGCTGCTGATCCGCCGGTCCTGCTCATGGACGAACCGTTCAGCGCCGTGGATCCCGTGGTCCGCGACGAATTGCAGCAGGAGCTGCTTCGCCTGCAACGCGAACTTGCCAAGACCATCGTGTTCGTCACGCACGACATTGACGAAGCCACTGTGCTCGGCGACAAAGTGGCGGTGTTTGCCGTTGGCGGCAAGCTGGCCCAGTACGCAGCGCCGGAGGAAATCCTCAGGGCACCGGCAAACGACTTTGTCGCCTCCTTCGTTGGGCGCGACCGCGGATTCCGGCACCTGGCTTTCAACCCGGCCGATGCCGTGACCTTGCACCCGGTGACCATGGTCGGCGCCAACGACGGCCAAAGCGCTGGACGCCGCTCGGGGGAGTGGGCCCTGGTGGTCGACACCGACAACCGTCCGTTGGGGTGGTCCTCGCCGCGTGACGGCGCCGGTCTGATCCCCGGTGGTTCGCTCTTCCGCAAGGGGGACACGCTGCGCCGCGCTTTGGACGCCGCGTTGTCGTCGCCGTCGGGTCTTGGCGTGGCAGTGGACGACGACGGCCGGGTTGCCGGAGTCCTGAAGGCGCCGGAAGTCCTGGCCTTGATCGAGGAAGTCCGCCACCACAGGGAGGACGCCACCTGATGGAGTGGTTCCTCGCCAACAGCGGTATGGTCCTGGGACTTGCCGGCCAGCATCTGGTGCTGGCGATCGTTCCCATGGTCCTGGGATTGTTGATTTCCATTCCCCTGGCCCAGCTTGCCCGGCGGAACAGCACGCTCCGCTCAGTGGTGGCTACTGCGACGTCACTGCTCTACACCATTCCTTCGCTTGCCCTGTTCATCATTCTGCCCACGATTCTGGGCACAAGGATCCTGGACCCCCTGAATGTGGTGGTGGCGCTGACCATCTACGCCGTGGCCTTGCTGGTCCGCGCAGCGATGGACGCGTTCGACTCCGTGGACGATGATCTCCGGAACGCGGCCGTTGCCATGGGCTTCAAACCCATGGCCCGATTCTTCCAGGTGGACCTGCCGTTGTCCCTCCCGGTGATGTTCGCCGGCCTTCGGGTAGTGTCGGTCAGCAACATCTCCCTGGTCAGCGTTGCGGCATTGCTGGGCGTAGGGAACCTTGGATTCCTCTTCACCGACGGATTGCAACGCACTTTCATCACTGAAGTCGTGGTGGGAATCCTCGCCATCCTGGTCCTGGCCTTGCTGATGGATGCTGTTCTTGTGGTGTTGGAACGACTCCTGACGCCCTGGACCCGCGCGGCAGGGGGCAAGTCTTCCGGTGCCGATGCCACCACCTTGATCACTGAACCCAAGTCCGGACCCGGCCTGCCGCATGCAGGTCTGCGAACAGATCCGGGGGCGCCAGGATGAATATTTTTGCCGAGACCATTGCGTGGCTCGCCGACCCCAAACACTGGACCGGAACCGGGGGAATTCCCACCCGCTTGCTGGAGCACCTGCAATACAGCGGGCTTGTCCTGCTCATCGCCGCAGTCATCGCCGTGCCGGTGGGCCTGTTCATCGGGCACACGGGCCGGGGCCGCGTTGTGGCTGTCGCCGTAGCCGGCGCCCTCCGCGCCTTGCCCACCCTTGGCCTGCTGGTCCTTTTCGCCTTGCTCGCCGGGAGCGGACTCATGCCTCCAGTCTGGGCGCTGGTGATCCTCACCGTGCCGCCGCTTCTCGCCGGTACCTACGCCGGTATTTCCAGCGTTGACGCCAATGTGGTTGATGCTGCCAGGGCCGTGGGCATGACCGAACTGCAGATCCTCTTCCGGGTGGAACTGCCCAATGGCCTGCAGGTCATGTTCGGTGGCATCCGAACCGCGGTGTTGCAGGTCATCGCGACTGTTTCCGTGGTTGCGTACCTGCCGCTGGGAGGGCTGGGCCGATACTTGTTCGACGGCCTTGTCCTTCAGGATTTCCCCAGGATGCTTGGCGGCTCGTTGCTCATCGCCGGCCTGGCGATCGTCGTGGACCTGATCCTCGCTGCAGTGCAGCGGATGGTCCTTTCTCCAGGCCTCACCCTCGACTCAAGAGGCAGCCACAAGGCCGCCGAAGATCTCACAGCCGCGGCTCCAGCCGGGGCTGCCGTTCAAGGAGGTACACCATGAAGAACCCCGTCCCCATGACCCTTACACGCCGTGGTCTCGGCGGCCTCGCAGCCGGTGTGGGTGTGGCCCTCGCCCTGAGTGCTTGCGGCGGCAGCCCCCTGGCCACTCCGTCCTCCGCGGCCCCCAGCGGCTCGTCCGGCGGAGGTTCCCTGGTGGTTGGTTCTGCCGACTTCCCCGAGAGCCAGGTCATCGCTGAGATCTACGTGGGTGCCCTTAACGCCGCCGGTCTCACGGCCACGTCCAAGCCGAACATCGGTTCGCGTGAGATCTACTTCAAGGCAGTGCAGGATGGCTCCATCGACCTCGTACCTGACTACTCCGGCAACCTCCTCTCCTTCGTAGACACCGAGGCCGCGGAGGTCTCGGCCGATGACGTCTACAAAGCGCTCCCCGGCAAGCTTCCTGAGGGCCTCGGGGTCCTGGATGCTGCCAAGGCAGAGGACAAGGACGCCATGGTGGTCACCAAGGCGACGGCCGAGAAGTACCAGTTGAAGTCCATCGAGGACCTGGCCAAGGTGTGCAAGGACTTCACCATGGCTGCCCCGGCCACGTTCGAGACCCGCTCGTACGGCTTCCCCGGCCTGAAGAAGAACTACAACTGCGAGCTCAAGGGCCTGCAGCCGTTCAGTGACGGCGGTGGCAACCTGACCCTCCAGGCTCTGTTGGAGGACAAGGTCCAGGTGGCCGACATCTACACCACCACGCCGTCCATCGTTGACAACGACCTCGTGGTCCTTGAAGATCCCAAGAACAACTTCAAGGCCCAGCAGGTCCTGCCGCTCTACAGCAAAGCCAAGATGACGGACAAGGCCAAGGAAGCACTCAACAATGTTTCCAAGATCCTCACCACCGAGGACCTCATCAATCTGAACAGGGCCGTAAGTGGCGACCAGAAGCAGGCACCCAAGGACGCAGCAGCAGCGTGGCTGAAGGACAAGGGCATCGTTAAGTAGCACCCGGACAAAACCGCGTACGACGGCGGTGACGGACCCGCGCGGGTCCGTCACCGCCGTCGTCGTATATGTGAGTTAAGTCTCAGCTGAACTCCATCACCCGTATGGCATATTTGAGGAATGGCGAAATTCAAGCAGTCCACCAAGCTTCATAATGTCCTCTACGACATCCGTGGACCGATTCTTCAGGCCGCCCAGCAAATGGAGGCGGAGGGTCACAGAATCCTCAAACTGAACATCGGAAACCCGGCCCCGTTTGGTTTTGAAGCGCCCGACGCCATCTTGGTGGACATGATCCGCCATCTCCCGAACGCCCAGGGCTACAGCGATTCCCGCGGAATTTTCTCGGCCCGGACAGCCGTATCGCAGTACTACCAAACCCGTGGAATCCAGAACATCCACGTGGGCGACATTTACCTGGGCAACGGGGTCAGCGAACTCATCACGATGTCCCTCATGGCTCTGTTGGAGGATGGGGACGAGGTTCTGATACCCACACCGGACTACCCGCTGTGGACTGCCTCGGTTGCCCTCGCCGGTGGCCGCCCGGTGCACTACCTCTGCGATGAGGAGTCGGGCTGGCAGCCCGACCTTGAAGATCTCGAATCCAAGATCACGCCACGAACCAAGGGCATCGTGGTGATCAACCCGAACAACCCCACGGGTGCCGTATATCCGGAAGAGACACTCAAGAAGATTGTGGCCGTGGCAGAAAAGCACGGCCTGGTGCTGTTCGCCGATGAGATCTACGAAAAAATCCTCTACGAAGATGCCGTCCACACCAACCTCGCCGGGTTGACCGGTGACGACGTCCTTTGCTTGACGTTCAGTGGTCTGTCCAAGGCTTACCGTGTCTGCGGTTACCGTGCCGGTTGGATGGCTATCTCCGGGCCGAAGAAGGACGCCGCAGATTATCTCGAAGGCATCAACCTCCTGGCCAACATGCGCCTGTGTGCCAACGTTCCTGCCCAGCACGCCATTCAGACTGCCCTCGGTGGCTATCAGAGCATCAACGACCTCATCCTGCCAGGCGGCAGGCTCCTGGAGCAGCGCAACAAGGCCTACGACCTCCTTAACGCCATCCCGGGAGTCAGCACCCAGCAGGCACGGGGTGCCTTGTACCTGTTCCCGAAACTGGATCCCGAGGTTTACCACATCAGGGACGACGAAAAGTTTGTCCTTGACCTTCTGAAGGAACAAAAGATCCTGGTTTCCCACGGACGTGCGTTCAACTGGGTTCGTCCTGACCACTTCCGGATGGTGACTTTGCCCAACGTTAAGGACATCGAGGAAGCGATCGGCCGCATGGCGGACTTCCTGTCGAGGTACCCGGGCAACTAGCCTGAGGTTCATAGCCGCGCCATGAGGGCGCGTCCGGGCAGAAGGGGTATGCCACATGGCTGCTGCAGTTGAGTTTGCCAAGAGTCCAGCCGAAGTTCTAAGGGTTGGACCAGGCTTTTCGCTGGCAAGCGTTGATCCGCAATCCACTCCTGGTTACACGGGCAACAAAGCTGACGGCAAGGCGTTGCTGGAGGCACAGGATGCGCGGCTGGCGGAGCTGCAGGAAAAGCTCTTCGCCGAGGGCAGGGCGGGCAGCGAGAAACGGCTCCTGTTGATACTCCAAGCCATGGACACCGCCGGGAAAGGTGGCATTGTCAGCCACGTAGTGGGCGCCATGGATGTCCAAGGCGTTCAAGTATCAGCATTCAAGGCCCCAACTGACGAGGAAAAGTCGCACGACTTCCTGTGGAGGATCGAGAAGCAAGTCCCTGCCGCCGGAATGGTGGGAGTCTTTGACCGTTCACAGTACGAGGATGTCCTGATTCATCGCGTCCACGGCTGGGCCGACGCTTCCGAGTTGGAACGCCGGTATGCTGCGATTAATGACTTCGAGACCCGTCTTGCCGAGCAGGGCACCACCGTGGTCAAGGTCATGCTTAACATCAGCAAGGACGAGCAAAAGAAGCGACTCATTGCCAGGCTTGACGATCCCACCAAACACTGGAAGTACAGTCGGACGGACCTCGCTGAGCGGGCCTTCTGGGATGACTACATGGCGGCCTACGACCTCGCCTTTGAGAAGACCTCAACGGATGTGGCGCCTTGGCACGTCGTCCCGGCAAACAAGAAGTGGTACGCCAGGATCGCCGTGCAACAGCTGCTGCTGGATGCACTTGAAGGCTTGGACCTGGACTGGCCCAAAGCAACCTTTGACGTCGCCGCCGAACGCGCGCTGGTGGCGGATTCCTAGCAGTCCCGTGCCTCCAAGCTTCAGTCGGAGCCGGCGGCAGCTCCGGCGTCGTTCCCTGCGTCGCGGGCGGTAGCCAGGCGTTTGCGGGCGCCTTCCAGCCAGTCCTCGCAGCGTTTGGCAAGGGCCTCACCGCGTTCCCAGAGGGCCAGGGACTCTTCGAGGCTGGCCCCGCCTGCCTCGAGCCGGCTGACGACGGCGACCAGCTGTTCGCGGGCTTCTTCGTAGCTCAGGGAGTCCAGGGGATCGGTCCCGGAGGCTGTGGGATTGTTGTCGGTCATGATGTCCTTTGTGTGGTTTTGCCGTTCTGTGGGGAAGTCACGGTTCCAGGATCTCCCCGTGACCGGCGGAGACGGCCTTGAATCGTCCGTGGGCAACCCGAATGGCGAGTGCTGTACCGTCCGGAGCCTCCTCGGGAGTGCTGACCACATGGTGGCCTGCCTGGTCCTCTCCCATGAGTTGGACTACGGCGTAACCGCGGTCCAGGGTCTTCTGCGGTGACAGTGCCCGGACCTGGGCCCGCAGGTGATGCACTTGGTCCAGAGCCCTCACAACGGCCGTGCTGACCGCTGAATGTGTTCTGCGCTGCAGGCGATGGATATCCTCTGCGCGGGCGTCCACCATGGTGGCCGGCGAGGCGAGGACCGGGCGTGATTTCAGGGAATGAAGCCTGTCCATTTCGCGGTCCACCATGCGGCTGATGCCGCGGCGCAGGTGCTCCCTGGCTTGCCGGACCATGGCCAGTTCTTCTGCGACGTCCGGAACGATCCGCTTGGCGGCATCCGTGGGTGTGGACGCGCGGAGGTCGGCAACATCATCCAGGATGGGCCGGTCGGCCTCATGGCCGATGGCACTGACCACAGGGGTGCTTGCTGCCGAGACCGCGCGAATGAGGTCCTCGTTGCTGAACGGGAGGAGGTCTTCGAGTGCGCCACCACCGCGGGCCAGTACGATGACATCCACGTGCGGATCGGCGTCGAGTTTCTTCAGGGCGGCAATGATCTGGGAAACTGCGGTGTTTCCCTGGACGGCCACTTCCCTGACATCAAACTCAACGGCGGGCCACCGCAGGGCAGCATTGCGCATGACATCTTTCTTGGCGTCCGAGTCCCGGCCAGTTATCAGGCCGATGCGGTGAGGGAGCAGTGGCAGCTTCCTTTTCCGGGAATCGGCAAACAGGCCTTCCGCTGCAAGGGCCTGGCGCAGCCTTTCGATCCTCGCCAGCAGGTCACCGAGGCCAACCGGCCTGATGTCCTTGACCGACATGTTCAGGCGCCCGGTTTTCACCCAGAAGTCCGCCTTCACCAGGGCAACCACGCGCGATCCGCGCTCCAGCGGTATTTTTTGCCGGTCCAGCACGGTGGACCATACGGAGGCAGGCAGGGAAATTTCGGCGTCGACGTCACGGAGCGTGAGGAAGGCGTTGCCGCCCCTGCGGTTCATCTCAATGACCTGGCCCTCGATCCACGCAGCCGGTGCACGCTCAATGTGGGCCTTGAGTTTCCGGGACAGCAGTTGCAGAGGCCAGGGATTGTCCGGACTGGTTTCAGCAGCGGTCCCGGGAAGGGTTGATTCCGGCGTCGCTTCAGCGGACATGGCTGGTCCGTGCCTGTTCCGGTCGCTGCGGTTGTGGCTGCATTCTTGTTGTCCTCGTTCAGGGGTGCGTCCTTGGATGCCGGCCGCCTTCCAACTCTATCCATAGCTTTATCGCCGGCCCCGACATTTTTCCTATCATGTGGACAGACCTAGGATGGTGGCACTGCCCCCAACCCCAAGGATGACCTTGCGTACTTTTGTCTCAGCAGTTGGAGTGGTCCTCGCCGTGCTCCTCACGGCCATCGCCGTTCCCACCGCGTGGGTGGACCAGAACATCGTCAAGGAAGAAGGGTTTGTCCGCATCGCGGGATCCCTGGGAAATGATCCCGGATTCCAGAGCAAGCTGGCCGCTGCCGCTGTTGGGACCTTTGAGTCCTCGGTGGATCTCCCGGATCCCATACAGTCCCTGGCCGCTGACGCCCTGCGGAAGGCTGCCTCGGGCATGCAGTCGTGGAGTGACTATCCAAAGGCTTGGGAGGACACTGTCAGGAACAGCCACAGGCTGAACTTCGGCACAGTGGACCAACCCGAAGAAGCCCGCGGCAGTACGGCTCTGGTCCTCGATATCGGTCCCATGGTCAGGCTTGTTCGCGACCACTTCGCCGAGGCAACCACGATTCGGATTGATGTTCCGGCCGAGAGCCTGGTATCGCTGGGGCAGCCCTCCCACCGGCAACTTGTTGAGCGTGTCGCGGCCTTCGCTCCCTTGTGGTGGGTTGCGGCGCTCGGCGCTGTGGTTTCGGCCCTCCTCGCGCTCGTTGCCTCACGACGGCGTTCCCTGGTGATGGTGTTCCTGGGACTTGGTGGATTGGCCCTTTCGGCCCTCTGGACTGCCGGGGCTGATCTCGCCGGGGGAGTGGTGGGGAACCTCGACAGTGCCAATGGTGTTGCGGAGCTGTTCAAGGATGAGTTCCTCACTGCAGCCAGGACAGGCTTTGGGCAATGGATTGTTGTTGCTGCGGTGGTATCCGGGGCTGTCCTTGTGGTGGGCGTCATAGCTGCGGCGGTGTCAGGGCGACAACGGTCACGTTCTGCCGTGAGCTAAAGGCCGGGCCGGTAGCATGGAGACATGACCAGCACAGCAGTTTCCATTCCTATGCCAACGGTGCCCCGCAGACGGCGATCTCCGGAAGAGGTACAGGCAGCGGCTCCCGTTACGGGTCCCAAGAAGGTCCTGCTGGCAGCCCCGCGCGGCTACTGTGCCGGTGTGGACAGGGCTGTCATCGCTGTTGAGAAGGCCTTGGAGCACTACGGGCCGCCTGTCTACGTCCGGAAGCAGATCGTCCACAACGTCCATGTGGTCAGTTCCCTGGAAGAACAGGGCGCCATTTTCGTGGAGGAAACCGACGAAGTTCCCGAGGGCGCCCTGGTGATCTTCTCGGCACACGGCGTGTCTCCCGCTGTTGTCCAGTCGGCCGAGGACCGCGGGCTTCGCACCATCGATGCCACCTGCCCCTTGGTCACGAAGGTTCACCGCGAAGCTGTCCGGTTCGCCAAGGACGACTTCGACATCCTGCTCATTGGCCACGAAGGCCATGAAGAGGTTGAAGGTACGGCCGGCGAGGCTCCTGAGCACATCCAGATCATCAACGGCCCGCACGAGGTGGACAAGGTCACTGTCCGTGACCCGGAGAAGACCATCTGGCTCTCGCAGACGACGCTGAGCGTGGACGAGACCATGGAAACTGTCCGTCTCCTGAAAGACCGCTTCCCGACCTTGCAGGATCCGCCCAGCGACGATATCTGCTACGCCACCACCAACCGCCAGGTAGCCATCAAGAAGATCGCTCCGCAGGCTGACCTGGTGATCGTCGTGGGTTCCGCGAACTCGTCCAACTCGGTACGCCTGGTTGAAGTTGCCCTCGAATACGGGGCGAAGAGTTCATATCGTGTCGACTTTGCGAACGAGGTGGACGAAGCCTGGTTCGAAGGTGTGGCTACCGTTGGTGTGACCTCAGGTGCCTCCGTTCCTGAAGTCCTGGTGCAGGACGTCCTGCGACTGCTGGCGGACTATGGCTACGGCGAAGTTCAGGAAGTTGTCACGGCAGAAGAAGACCTCCTCTTCTCGCTGCCCAAGGAACTGCGTGCAACCTTGAAGAAGGCCGGCGACGTAACGCGCGCCCTGGGTGGGCGCGGCAACCGACCCTCGTCCTAGGACCCAAACCCAGACACTGGGCTCAGAACATTTGACCCGTCGCGGGCCGCCTACGGACGGCCCGCGACGGGTCTTTTAATCAGGCTCCTGAATCGCGTTGATCAGGCTGCTGAATCGCGGTCTTCCCTGTTTTCAAGGAGCTCCGGGGCTGCCAGGGCCCGGGGCACGGCTTCCACTTGCGGCGGGGCTGTGAGGCCGGCATCGTCCATGGTGTTGAGCTTGCGGGCCGTGGGGAGCACTCGTGCTTCCAAGGTGCCCACCATGGCGTTGTAGCGATCTACGGAGGTCTTGAGGGAGCTCCCCAGCTTGCTGACATTCTCGCCCAGTGTGCCCATGCGTTCGTACAACTGCTTGGCGAGCTCAAACAGCTCGTGGGCACTGTCCGTGAGGACATCCTGCCGCCAGGTGAAGGCTACGGATTTGAGGACAGCCAGCAGCGTGCCGGGGGAGGCCAGGACGACGTTCCTGGACAGGGCGTGCTCCAGCAACGCGGGATCGGCCTCAAGCGCGGATGCCAGGATGGACTCCGCCGGAAGAAAACAGATCACCAGTTCGGGGGAGTTGCCCGGAATATCCCAGTACTTCTTGGTAGCCAGAGCATCGATGTGGGCCTTAAGGGCTTTGGCGTGCTGTGCCAGGAGTGTTTTTGAGTCCTGGTTGCTGGCAGGGGTTACCGATTCACCGAAGGCCCCGTCTCCATGCAATTGCTCCTGGGCCGCGAGGTAGGAGGCCAACGGGACCTTGGCGTCCACCACCAGTTGCTTGCCGCCGGGCAGCTGAACCACGAGGTCGGGCCGCAACGTGTTCTCGGTTCTGCCCGAATGCACCTGTTCGTGGAAGTCCACATGGCGCAGCATCCCGGACGCTTCCACCACCCGGCGGAGTTGAACTTCACCCCACTGGCCACGAGCGCTGTTGGAACGGAGAGCGGAGGCCAGGGCGTGGGTGGACCTGAGAAGCTGTTCATCGGAAAGTCGTGCGTCCTGCAGTTGCTGGGCAAGCTGTCCGTACTGCTCAACGCGGTCCCGTTCCAGCAACGACACCTGTTGCTGAACCGCAGTCAATTTCTCGGCTACGGGAGCCAAAGCCCGTAGAACACTGCCATCGGAATTCCTGGCCGCGCTCAACTCGCGGTTCTGCGTAAACAACAGCCGCCGCTCGGCGTCGGCCGCTGCCAACTGGGCCGTCACCTCCGAAAGCCGCGACGAGACGGCGTCGAAGTCCTCTTCCAACCCAGCGCCCCGGCGTCGGAAAACAACGTAGCCGGCAGCGAGACCAACAGCAGCGCCGACCAGCAGCATCAGCAGAGCCAAAACCAATCCAAATCCATCCATAAGGCAACCCTGTCACAGGGGTACGACAGTTTTAGCGAGGCGCCCGGCAGGAGGCGCCCTGACTGCCCAAGGCAAGCGGGGACGCGCTTCCTACGGGTAGAATCAATGCTCGTGGCTCTTACTATTGGCATCGTCGGACTGCCCAACGTCGGCAAATCAACCCTTTTCAACGCACTGACCCGCAATCAGGTGCTCGCAGCGAACTACCCGTTCGCCACGATCGAGCCCAACGTTGGCGTCGTGAACCTGCCGGACCCCCGCCTGGCGAAGCTGGCCGAGATCTTCGGTTCGCAGAAGTTGCTGCCCGCTCCCGTGTCCTTCGTCGACATCGCCGGCATCGTCAAGGGCGCATCCGAAGGCGAAGGCCTGGGCAACAAGTTCCTGGCCAACATCCGCGAGGCTGAAGCCATCGCCCAGGTTGTCCGCGTTTTTGACGACCCCGATGTCATCCACGTCGACGGGAAGGTCGACCCGCGCTCCGACATGGAGACCATCAACACCGAACTGATCCTCGCTGACCTTCAGACCATCGAAAACGCCATCCCGCGCATCGAAAAAGAAGTCAAGATCAAGAAGCGCGACGCCGCAGAGCTGGCCGCCATCAAGGCCGCCCAGGCAGTGCTGGAACGTGGCGACACCATCTTCTCCTCCATCAAGAGCGACAAGCTCGAAATGGGCCACCTCAAGGAGCTCGGACTCCTGACGGCCAAGCCGTTCATCTACGTCTTCAACGCGGACGAGGGAATCCTTGGCGACTCCGCCAAGCAGGAAGAACTGCGCGCCCTGGTGGCGCCCGCAGACGCTGTATTCCTTGACGCCAAGCTCGAATCCGACCTCGTTGAACTGGACGAGGAAGAGGCCCGCGAGATGCTGGAAATGAACGGCCAGTCCGAATCCGGCCTCGACCAGCTGGCACGCGTAGGGTTCCACACGCTCGGCCTGCAGACGTACCTTACGGCCGGCCCCAAGGAAACCCGTGCATGGACCATCCGGCAGGGCGACACCGCACCGCAGGCAGCAGGCGTGATCCACTCCGACTTCCAGCGTGGCTTCATCAAGGCCGAAGTTGTCTCCTTCGATGACCTCATCGAGGCAGGATCCATGGCCGAGGCAAAGTCCCGCGGCAAGGTCCGCATCGAAGGCAAAGAGTATGTAATGGCCGACGGCGATGTGGTGGAGTTCCGCTTCAACGTGTAGTCCACAGCCACCTGACCCGGGCGCCTCAGAGGCCGCAGACCATGGAGTTTCAGCACTCCATGGCTGCGGCCTTTGCTGTTGCGTCGTCGGCCCGGTGTGGCCCCGTGGCGGCTTATCTGAGGTGTCTCAGGAGTCGTGTGATTCCTTGGAGTCGGACTTCTTGTCCGGGTTCGGGGCGTCGTAAACCTTCTTCGGGATCTTTCCCTCTACGTCGGCTGGTACGGGAGGATCTTTTTCTTCATCTGTAGACATGGGCCAAGCCTATTCCGCACGACCGTTGGCAGTGCCGTCGTTCGGCAGATCGACAAGGAAGTAGTGCCTGACTATCTCTGACAGGTGAGGCGAAGCAGGGGCGACCGAACCGCGGACATAAACGAGGCCGTCGTCTTCAGGCTTCAAGGAGTGGCTCAAGTTCAACTCGATGGCTTCAGGGTGTGGATGGGTCGCTACTTCTGTTACTGAAAAGCATCCACGGACGGCGGGCAACCACTCCTGCCCGTCGAAGTCGAAGGAAATGAACTTCGGCCGCCTCGGCCCGGTCGAAATCGAGAGAGGTTCTGACTTTTCAAAAGTGGAGATACGCCTGCTTGCAAAGATGTCGGTCGACCGGAGGAAATACCAGACGGTGTCGATATAGGTCGAACAGTCCTCATACGGGGGAGCGCATTGATCTTGGTGCTCCACAATGTTTCGTAATTCTTTCAAGCGAAGCAGAATCAGAGGCCTGGCGAGACCCAGGAGATGAAGCGTCTGCAGCCGATCAGTCCTTCTTGACCATCCCAAGACGCCCTTGAGCGAGCTGAGATCGTATTCCGCATGAAGCATCTTGACCCGTGACTCGACGGCGTTCCACAGCTTATGAATGGCTGTCCCGCGACGGACGTCATCGGCGTCCGGAGTAGCCAGCTCCACTGCCAAGTGCCAGTGGAGGTATGGCCGTTGGGCGGTCATTCGGTCGATGTTGGTCGCCGTCCAACCATCGTCATACCAATCTCGCCAATTGGGACTCAGCCACACTGTCCCAGGTTTCTGAGGCTCGTCTCCTACTTGCGATGGAATCATAATGCGGCGAGTCTAGCTTGGATGTCGGCTTCTTGGCTTTCCGGCCCGCGAGGGCTCCCTCTCGATGGCAATGGGACTTCGGGCCTACCCAAAACGGTCCTGTCCTGCTGTCAGACAGCGAATGCTACCACTGGGTAACGTTTGACTTGAAATTCCCGGCGTTTTAGGCATGTAGAGGTTGCGGAACGGTTACAGTTTGGCCAGCATGTTCCAACATCCGGACGCAATGTGGGTAGGCTTACACTCACATGTAGGCAACGTCACAGTAGGAATCTGTGCCCTGCCTTGGGGGAACGTACCAAAATTTCCCTGATCAACTTCCCGACTCATAGGAGGCGGAATGCGTTTCTCGCGCACTTCCAAAGCTCTAGGCGTAGCGGCGATCATCGCCCTCGCAGTGACCGGTTGCGGCGGCGGCGGCGGCAGCAACAACAACAGCTCTGCCGCAGCTGACCCGAACAAGGTCATCTCCGCATACAGCAACGAACCGCAGAACCCGCTGCTGCCGGCCAACACCAACGAGGTGTACGGTGGCCGCGTCGTGGAGCTGCTGTTCGAAGGCCTTCGTGCCTACGACTCCGACGGCAAGCCGGTCAACGCCCTGGCAGATTCGATCGAGACCACCGACTCGCAGAACTGGACCATCAAGGTCAAGTCCGGCGCCAAGTTCACCAACGGAGAGGCCATCACGGCCAAGACCTTCGTTGATTCCTGGAACTTCGCCGCACTGAGCACCAACCTCCAGAACAACGGCTTCTTCTTCGAATCCATCGAAGGCTACGCCGACGTCAGCGCGGTCAACGAGACCACAGGCGCTGACGGCAAGAAGACCTCCACTCCGGCGCCGACGGCACAGACCATGTCCGGTCTCGCTGCCAAGGACGACCAGACCATTACGGTCAAGCTCTCCCAGCCGGAGGCTGACTGGTCCCTGCGTCTTGGTTACTCCGCCTTCTACCCGCTTCCCTCCGAGGCCCTGAAGGACCCGAAGAAGTTCGGCGAGAACCCCATCGGCAACGGCCCGTACAAGTTTGAGAAGGAAGGTGCCTGGGTACACGACCAGTCCATCTCCCTGGTCAAGAACCCGGACTACAGCGGACCGCGTGCTGCCAAGAACGGTGGCGTGACCTTCAAGTTCTACACCGATCCCGGCCCCGCATACACGGATCTCCAGGCTGACAACCTCGACGTCACCGACGTCGTTCCGTCGAACGCCCTGAAGACCTACACCACGGACTTCCCGGACCGGAACTCCACCCGTCCGAACGCCAACAACTCCACCCTGAACATCCCGGGCTACAACCCGAACTTCCAGGGTGAAGCTGGAACGCTGCGTCGCCAGGCTCTGTCCCACGCCATCAACCGTGAAGAGATCACCAAGGTCATCTTCAACGGCACGCGTACCCCGGCCACTGAGTTCACCGCACCGGTCCTCGACGGTTACAACGATTCCATCCCCGGCAGCGACGTCCTGAAGTTCGACGTCCAGAAGGCCAAGGATCTGTGGGCACAGGCTGAGAAGATCAAGCCCTACGACGGCTCCAAGCCGCTCCTCATCGCCTCCAACACTGATGGTGGCAACAAGGAATGGATCGACGCCGTTGCAAACGGCTTCAAGAACAACCTCGGCATCCAGGCTGAGATCCAGCCGTTCGCCAAGTTTGCTGAAGTTCTCGACCTGCGCAAGTCGCAGTCCCTCCCGGGTCTGACCCGCGCCGGCTGGCAGGGCGACTACCCGTCCCTCTACAACTTCCTGGGACCGGTTTGGGCAACCAACGCATCGTCCAACTACGAGAAGTACTCGAACCCTGAGTTCGACAAGCTCCTCAAGGAAGGCCTTGCAGCCAAGACGCCAGAGGACGCCAACAAGAAGTTCAACCAGGCACAGGAAGTCCTCTTCAAGGACCTCCCCGGCCTGCCGTTGTGGTACCGCGCAACCCCGATCGTCTGGAGCAACAATGTCGTCTCAGCTGAAACCGGCTGGAACGGCGGCATCCGTTACTTCGACATTGAGGCCAAGTAGTCCTCAGGATCTGAACTTGCCGTAAGGCAAAGGGGGTCCGGCCAACGCGCCGGGCCCCCCTTGCTTGCTTGGCAGGAAGGCACACATGACATTCCAACGCCCAACCAACGGAGAGGGGTGACCGGTGGTTCGCTTCATTTTCCGCAGGCTCCTCCAGGTCATCCCGGTATTCCTGGGGACCACGCTCCTCGTGTATTACATGGTTTTCGCACTCCCCGGAGACCCAATTGCTGCGCTCTTCGGTGAGCGCCAGCCTCCGCAGAGCGTTATCGACGCCCTGCGGGCCCAGTACAACCTGGACCAGCCGTTCTGGGTTCAGTACGGACTCTTCCTCAAGAACCTGTTCACCTTTAACCTTGGCGTCGACTTCACACAGCAGCCCATCGCTGCCGCTCTTGCCAGGGCGTTCCCCGTAACGGCCATGCTTGCGATCGAGGCCCTGATCATCCAGGCAGTCTTCGGCATCGCCTTCGGTGTCTTCGCCGGGCTGAAGAAGGGCAAGCTGTTCGATTCCACGGTCCTGGTCGTCTCACTCCTGGTGATCGCTGTTCCGACGTTCGTTCTCGGCTTCGTTTTCCAGCTCATCTTTGGCGTTCAACTCGGTTGGGCAAAGCCCACAGTGGGTGCCAATGCTGACTGGGGCAACCTGATTCTTCCCGCTGTAGTCCTTGGACTCGTGTCCTTCGCCTACGTCCTTCGTCTTACGCGGGCATCAGTCAGCGAAAACATGAACGCTGACTACGTCCGGACCGCCACCGCGAAGGGGCTCTCCCGTCCCCGCGTGGTTATTGCCCACATCCTCAGGAACTCCTTGATTCCAGTGGTGACCTACCTGGGTGCGAACCTTGGTGGCCTCATGGGCGGCGCCATTGTTACGGAGGGCATCTTCAACGTGCCGGGAGTTGGAAACAAACTCTTCCAGGCCATCCAGCGCAGCGAGGGGCCGACCATCGTAGCCATCGTCAGCGTCCTGGTCCTGGTCTTCGTTATCACCAACCTCCTTGTTGACCTCCTGTACGCCTGGCTTGACCCGAGGATCCGCTATGACCAGTAATACTGAACACTTCGTGGCTCCTGTCGAGGAGACACCGCTTCTGGCAACTGATGCTGTCAAGACAGATCAGGCGCCCCTGAGCCTGTGGGCTGATGCGTGGCGCAAGCTGCGGCGTCGCCCCCTGTTTATTGTTTCCTCGCTTCTGATCCTGCTCCTGGTGACTGTTGCGCTGTTCCCTGGACTCTTCACAAGTGTCGAGCCCAACAATGACTGCCAGCTGTCCAACTCTGAAGGTGCACCCACAGCAGGCCACCCGCTTGGCTTTACCTTGCAGGGTTGCGACGTTTACTCCCGGGTCATCCACGGTACGCAGGCGTCACTGTCGGTGGGCGTTCTGTCCGTTCTCGCCGTCGTCATCATCGGTGTCACACTCGGAGCCTTGGCCGGCTACTACGGTGGATGGCTTGACGCCGTCCTGGCCCGCCTTGGCGACATCTTCTTCGCCTTGCCGATCATCCTTGGTGCATTGGTCATCACGCAGCTTCCGTTGTTCCGTGAGAACAGGAGCGTCTGGACCGTGGTCATGACCATATCCCTGCTGGCGTGGCCGCAAATGGCACGCATCACCCGTGGTGCGGTCATCGAAGTGCGCAATGCGGACTTTGTCACCGCTGCCCGTTCGCTGGGTGTCTCCAAGTTCGGTGCCCTGGTCAAGCACGCACTGCCGAATGCCCTCGCTCCGGTGATCGTGCTGGCAACGCTTGAACTGGGTGTCTTCATTGTTCTGGAAGCCACCCTGTCATTCCTGGGTGTTGGTCTGCCCGGCAGCGTGATGTCATGGGGTAACGACATCTCCGCGGCCAATGCGTCCATCCGTACCAATCCCGGTATCCTGCTCTACCCGGCAGCCGCCCTGTCCATCACCGTCCTGAGCTTCATCATGCTTGGCGACGCCGTCCGCGATGCTCTTGATCCCAAGAGCCGTCAGCGCTAAGGAGGCGAACATGACTTCTGCCAACATCAGAATTGATGAAGCCACTGCACCAGTACGGCCAATCCTGGAGATCAAGGACCTGGCCATCACCTTCAAGACCGGCTCCGGCGAGGTCAAGGCGGTAAAGAACGCCCACCTGACCATCATGCCGGGCGAGACGGTCGCCATTGTGGGTGAGTCGGGTTCAGGAAAGTCGACGACGGCGCTGGCCGCCATCGGCCTGTTGCCCAACAACGGCCGCGTCTCGGGTGGGCAGATTCTGCTCGACGGCGAAGACATCGCCCATGCGCCGGAAAAGCGCATGATCGAACTCCGAGGCAGCCACATCGGCATGGTTCCCCAGGATCCGATGTCCAACCTGAACCCTGTGTGGAAGATCGGTTACCAGGTCCGTGAGACCTTGAAGGCCAATGGTCGTCCGGACGGACCCGAAGACGTCGCACGCGTTCTTGCCGAGGCCGGGCTTCCTGATGCTGCACGGCGTGCCAAGCAGTATCCGCACGAGTTTTCCGGTGGTATGCGTCAGCGCGCGCTTATCGCCATCGGCCTGAGCTGCCAGCCCAAGCTCTTGATCGCCGACGAACCGACGTCCGCACTGGATGTCACAGTTCAGCGGAGGATCCTGGATCACCTGGACAAGATGACCACGGAGCTTGGTACGTCCGTATTGCTCATCACCCACGACCTCGGTCTTGCTGCCGAGCGCGCGGACAAAGTCATCGTGATGTACCAGGGCAATGTGGTGGAGGCGGGACCTTCCCTGGAACTGCTCCGCAACCCGCAGCACCCCTACACCCGTCGCCTCGTTGAGTCGGCACCTTCGCTGGCCTCGCGCCGGATCCAGGTTGCCAAGGAACAGGGCGTGGAAGCCGAGGACTTGCTGGCTCCTGTGGCTGTTGCCAAGGAACGCTCCACGGATGAAATTCTCCAGATCAAGAACCTGCGCAAAATCTACAAGTTGCGGCAGGGCCTCGGTCAGACGTCCGACTTCGCTGCGGTTGACGATGTCAGCTTTACGGTAAAGCGGGGGACCACGACGGCCATTGTGGGCGAGTCCGGTTCGGGCAAGTCCACTGTGGCCAAAATGGTTCTCCAGTTGGAAAAGCCCACAGAGGGCCAGATCGTTTTCGACGGTGTGGACACAGCGGGGCTCAAGGGCAAGGATTTGTTCAAGTTCCGTCGCCGTGTGCAGCCGATCTTCCAGGATCCCTATGGTTCCCTGGACCCGATGTACAACATCTTCCGGACCATTGAAGAGCCGTTGCGCGTGCACAAGATTGGAAATGCGGCCAGCCGTGAAAAGAAGGTCCGTGAGCTGTTGGATCAGGTGGCTTTGCCGCAGTCCATGATGCAGCGGTACCCGAACGAGCTCTCAGGCGGCCAGCGTCAGCGTATTGCCATCGCGCGTGCCTTGGCATTGGATCCTGAAGTCATCATCTGTGACGAGGCCGTATCCGCTCTGGACGTCCTGGTCCAGGCCCAGGTCCTGAACCTGTTGGCCGATCTCCAGGACAACCTCGGTTTGACCTATCTGTTCATCACCCACGACCTCGCCGTAGTCCGCCAGATCGCAGACCACGTCTGCGTCATGGAAAAGGGCAAGCTTGTGGAAACGGGCAGCACGGATGACGTCTTCGATAACCCGCGGGAGGCCTACACCCAGGCACTCCTGGATGCGATTCCCGGTGGCTCGCTCCTGCTGCCGCCCGCGGTGGCCTGACCGGCGTCGTAATCCTGCTGCGGTACAGCAGAAGAGCCGTTGGTTCCCTGAAGAGGGAGCCACCGGCTCTTGCCGTTTAAGCTCGGTTGTCTACTTGGCAGGCTGGGGGTTGTCCGGGCGGGCAGTGAGGCCCAACGCCGTGAGTTCCCGGGCCAGGGCCACACCAAGCTTTGCGTGACCGGTTGCCCGCAAATGGACCCCGTCCTGAAGGTCGCCGATTGCGTCGTAACGGGTGAGCCAGTCGCCGGCACTGACGAACGGGATGCCGTGCTTGGCAGCGATCCGGCCCAGCAGGGCGTCCACTTCCGTTCGGCGTCCCCCTCCGTTGCTGATGCCTCGGGCGAGGGTGCCGATCATGGCCAGGCGTGAGCCTGGGTAGCGGGTTTTCAAGGCGGCGAGCAACCGCTCGGCGTTGCCGGTGATCTGAGCATCCGTGGCGCGCTGGGTGGCGTCGTTTCCGCCGCCTTCCACCACGATCAGAGGTGGCTCGCCGTAGGGGAGGACCCAGTCGCCGCGCTGCAGCGCGTCGATGTAGTTGCCGGTCTTGCCGTTGGTGGCGACGTATCCGGTACCGCCCATGCCCACCACGTGCAGTTTGTACCCCAGGGCTGCGATGCCTTGCTGCGGCCAGGAACCTGCAGGCATGGCCTGTGAGTCGCCGATCAGCACGGCGGTGTGGCGCACGTCGGCCAACACCAATTCGTTGCGGTTGTTCGTCGGGTTTTTGTAAAGGGAACCGGCAGGGAGATTCAGGGCGCTGGGTGCAGGGGCAACCCTGAGCGGCTTATCCGAGGCCGCCGTCTGGGCCGGCGCAGGCGCGGCTGATTGCGAGGGGGCACTGCTGGGCACTGGGCTTGGTCCGCAACCCACCAAAAGAACGCCGACGGCGATCAATGGTGCGATCATGCGGAACACGGCCGAAGATTGACGCATTGATTGGTCTCCGTGGGGCACTGGTTCTGCTGCAATCATGGGGCACCCGGGCGGGAAAATCCAGCATCTTGACTTGTGTTTACGAACACGTGACCTGCTGTGACCGCCACCACAATACGCGGGTTGATGGCTTGCTTTTTAGGCTAAGAAATGCATCTGCGTTTAGACTGGATGCAGGTGCCCTGTGTCCCGGGGTCTTTTCGCTGTGTGTTCCGATCAAGTCGATCAGGTATGCGCGCGGATACAAACAGCTGACTTCACCACTGAATCGAGTCATTACCGCATGTCTGAAACCATCACCAACACTGCGTCGCGGAGCGATCTGCGCAACGTCGCGATCGTCGCACACGTTGACCACGGTAAGACCACCCTGGTCGACGCCATGCTCAAGCAGACCAACTCCTTCGCTTCCCACGGTGAGGTTGAGGACCGCGTCATGGACTCCGGTGACTTGGAGCGCGAAAAGGGCATCACCATCCTCGCGAAGAACACCACGGTTGCCTACAACGGCCCGTCCTCCAACGGCGAGACCATCACCATCAACGTGATCGACACCCCCGGCCACGCCGACTTCGGTGGCGAGGTGGAGCGCGGTCTGTCCATGGTCGACGGCGTCGTCCTGCTGGTTGACTCTTCCGAGGGTCCCCTGCCGCAGACCCGCTTCGTGCTCCGCAAGGCCCTTGCCGCGCACCTGCCTGTCATCCTCCTGGTCAACAAGACCGACCGCCCCGATGCCCGCATCGACGAGGTTGTCCACGAGTCCATGGACCTGCTCCTGGGCCTGGCTTCGGACCTCGCGGACGAAGTTCCGGACCTCGACCTGGACAAGGTCCTTGAGGTTCCTGTTGTCTACGCCGCCGCCAAGGTTGGCCGCGCGTCCCTGGACCAGCCGGCCAACGGCTCGGCCCCGGAGAACGAGGACCTTGAGCCCCTCTTCAAGACCATCATTGAGCACATCCCCGCTCCGACGTACAACCCGGACGGCGTGCTGCAGGCGCACGTGACCAACCTGGACGCATCGCCGTTCCTTGGCCGCCTCGCCCTGCTGCGCATCTACAACGGCACGCTCCGCAAGGGCCAGACCGTCGCTTGGGCTCGCGCCAACGGAGAGCTGAAGAACGTCAAGATCACCGAACTGCTGGCAACCAAGGCCCTCACCCGCGTTCCTGCCGAATCGGCTGGCCCCGGTGAGATCGTTGCTGTCGCCGGCATCGAGGACATCACCATTGGTGAAACCCTCACCGATGCAGAGAACCCCCAGCCGCTGCCGCTCATCACGGTGGATGATCCCGCGATCTCCATGACCATCGGTATCAACACCTCGCCGCTGGCCGGCAAGGTCAAGGGTGCCAAGGTCACCGCCCGCCAGGTGAAGGACCGCCTGGACAAGGAGCTCATCGGTAACGTCTCCATCAAGGTGCTCCCCACCGAGCGTCCCGACGCCTGGGAAGTCCAGGGCCGTGGCGAGCTCGCGCTGGCCATCCTGGTAGAGCAGATGCGCCGTGAAGGCTTCGAACTGACCGTGGGCAAGCCGCAGGTTGTCACCAAGACCATCGACGGCAAGCTCCACGAGCCGATGGAACACATGACCATCGACGTGCCGGAAGAGTACCTCGGCGCCGTCACCCAGCTGATGGCAGCCCGCAAGGGCCGCATGACCAACATGGCCAACCACGGCACAGGCTGGTGCCGCATGGAGTTCATCGTTCCGGCACGTGGCCTGATCGGCTTCCGCACCAGGTTCCTGACTGACACCCGCGGTGCCGGTATTGCGGCATCCATCTCCGAAGGCTACGAGCCGTGGGCCGGCCCCATCGAGTACCGCACCAACGGTTCGATGATCGCCGACCGTGCCGGTGTTGTGACGCCGTTCGCCATGATCAACCTGCAGGAACGCGGCTCCTTCTTCGTGAAGCCCACGTCCGAGGTTTACGAAGGCATGATCGTGGGCGAGAACTCCCGCGCCGACGACATGGACGTCAACATCACCAAGGAAAAGAAGCTCACCAACATGCGTGCAGCTTCCTCCGACACCTTCGAAAACCTGACGCCGCCGCGCGATCTCACCCTCGAAGAGTCACTCGAATTCGCCCGCGAGGACGAGTGCGTCGAGGTGACCCCGGAATCCATCCGTATCCGCAAGGTCATTCTGGACTCCAATGAGCGTGCAAAGGCCAACCGCGCCCGCGCCAAGTCCTAACCCTTACTGGTTCTTAACCAGCTAAGGACAGCTACATGAAGAAGAGGGTCGCCGGTACGATCCGTGGCATAGCCGCGGCCGTACCGGCGGCTCTTTTCGTTGCTGCAGCAGGAACCGCCCTGCACCGGCAAACCGTCCAGTTCTCCGGCGTCGAGGTCTTCTGGGGCGTTGCAGCGGCTCTGCTGCTCCTCGCTTCTGTGCAGTTATGGTTAGCGGCCTGGTCGCGCTCCATAGTCCCGACGGCGGTGGCAGGCGTGGTGGGTTATGCCGTCGTCGGCGTTTTGTCGTCGGCGGGGCCGGACAAGCAGTTGGTGCTGGGCGATGCTTTGGGAAACGTGTGGGTTTTCGGGATCTGCGCTGTGACGCTGGTCATGTTGGTGGCGGCCAGCCGCCTTCGAATTACCTCGCCTCTCGCCGCGGCGGTGGAGGCGGAACCTCTTTCGCGGCGATGACCATCGCCAACGGGATGTCGACGTCGGAGGTGCGGGTCCGCACCGTGCACACGGTGTCGTTGCTGGCCACCAGATAGCCCAGGGCGTCCGTAAGGCCGTCCTCGATTTTGTAGCGCACCACCACCCGGATGCCCGGAGTTGCGTTGAGCAGGAACTGTCGCGGAGGCAAGTGTGGCGGATTCACCGTTTCATACTAAGACGCGGGCTAGGTTGGCGTGATCGCACTGTTGGATAATAGGCTCAGAAGTTGAGTGCCCGGCATGATGCCGGCAGTATTACCCGGCCATCGCCGGGACAAACCGTGGAGAGGTCTGGGACGTGACGTACGTAATCGCGCAGCCGTGTGTGGATGTCAAGGACAAGGCATGTATTGAAGAATGCCCTGTCGACTGCATTTACGAAGGTGAGCGTTCCCTCTACATCCACCCCGACGAATGTGTCGACTGTGGTGCCTGCGAACCCGTATGCCCGGTAGAGGCCATCTACTACGAGGATGACACCCCGGAAGAATGGGCCGACTACTACAAGGCCAACGTCGAGTTCTTTGACGACCTCGGCTCTCCGGGTGGAGCGGCCAAGATCGGCAACACGGGTAAGGACCACCCGTTCATCGCTGCCCTGCCCCCGCAGAACCAAGACCACTAAGGGCGGTAGCTAGGTTGATCTCAGCGGCACCGGCTTTCGGCCTGAACCTGCCTGACTACCCATGGGAAGCCATGGCGCCGTATGTCGCCAAGGCTGCCAAACACCCCGGCGGTGCGGTGAACCTTTCCATCGGAACGCCGGTGGATCCCACGCCCGGACTGATCCGGGATGCGCTGGCCAACGCAGCGGATGCCCACGGCTATCCGACGGTGCACGGCACTGAGGCACTTCGTCAGGCTGTTGTTGACTGGTTCGCCGGCAGGCGCGGGGTGCCCGGGTTGGATCCCAAGGACGTCATGCCCACGGTGGGCTCCAAGGAACTGGTTGCCTGGCTGCCGTTCCTGCTCGGATTGAGCGCCGGTGACGTGGTGGTCCGGCCCACAGTCGCCTACCCTACTTATGACATTGGCGCCTCACTGGCAGGTGCCACTGCGGTTGCTGCAGATGACCTGGATGAGCTGGACCCCGCCACACGTGCCAAGGTCCGTCTGATCTGGATCAACTCTCCGGGCAACCCCACGGGCAGTGTCCGGGATGTCGTGTCCCTCCGCCGGATCGTGGGCCAGGCCCGTGAGCTGGGTGCCGTGGTGGCCTCGGACGAATGCTACGCAGAACTTGGCTGGGGTGAGTGGGATGCCCAGCGCGGGGGAGAGGCTGTCCCCAGCATCCTGGATCCCCGGGTCACGGACGGGTCCACCGATGGCTTGCTGTGCGTCTACTCGTTGAGCAAGCAATCCAACCTTGCGGGTTACCGGGCAGCCTTTGTCGCGGGTGATTCCCCGATCATTGCCAACCTGGTCAACAGCCGCAAGCATGCTGGCATGATCGTGCCCTTCCCTGTCCAGGAAGCCATGCGCGTGGCCTTGGGCGATTCCGACCATGTGCTCGCGCAAAAGGACCTCTACCGGGGACGGCGCGAACGGATCGTTCCTGCCTTGGAGAAATTCGGATTGACGATTCACGAGTCCAAGGCCGGGCTTTACCTGTGGTCCACAGCCGGCGAGGCCACCTGGGACACGGTCGCACGGTTCGCCGACCTCGGCATTGTGGTGGGTCCGGGAGTCTTCTACGGCGACGCCGGCAACGGTTTCATCCGGGTTGCCCTGACCGGTAGCGACGAGCGAATTGATGCCGCAGTTGAAAGGCTTGTCGCCAACGCATAACAATGCTGTGACTTGCGCCACTAATAGCGTCATTCCGCCAGTAACCGGAGCCTGCGGATTAGTTCCGCAGGGTTACTGGCGGTAACTTTTTAACTGACTATCAATGGTGGCCTTCTCTAAGAATGCACTTCGGCCGTTGGAGCCCTGCAACAGCAGGGCCTAAAGCGGCGGCACCAGAAGGTGGTTGGACAAGCGTTCGATAGAGGCCCATAGGCCTCATGAAGGGGACTCCATGACTGAGACCACCAGCGCGACACTGCGCCATGCCGGCGGCGAACTCGAACTGCCGCGCATCAAGGTTGTAGAAGGAAACGAAGGCTACGACGTTTCCAAGCTGCTGAAGCAGACGGGCGCCGTTGCCTATGACCCCGGCTTCATGAACACAGCGGCCACCACCTCGGCCATCACCTACATCGACGGCGACGCAGGCATCCTGCGGTACCGCGGTTACCCCATTGAGCAGCTCGCACAGCACTCGAGCTTCCTCGAAGTTTCCTACCTTCTGATCTACGGCAACCTTCCCACTCCCACGGAGCTGGAAGAGTTTGATCAGAAAATCCGCCGCCACACGCTCCTGCACGAGGAACTCAAAGGCTTCTTCGGTGGATTCCCGCGTGACGCGCACCCCATGCCCGTGCTGTCCTCGGCTGTTTCAGCGTTGTCCACGTTCTACCAGGACTCGCTGGATCCGTTCAACGCCGAGCACGTGGAAGTTTCCACGATCCGCCTGATGGCCAAGCTGCCCGTCATCGCGGCCTACGCGCACAAGAAGTCCATCGGCCAGCCGATGCTGTACCCGGACAACTCCATGAACCTGGTGGAGAACTTCCTGCGCCTGAGCTTCGGTCTCCCGGCTGAGCAGTACGAAATGGACCCGGTTGTCGTCAAGGCACTGGACCTCCTGCTCATCCTGCACGCTGACCACGAGCAGAACTGCTCCACCTCCACCGTGAGGCTGGTGGGCTCGTCCAACGCGAACCTCTTCGCTTCGGTTTCGGCCGGCATCAACGCCCTCTTCGGTCCCGCCCACGGTGGTGCCAACGAGGCCGTCCTGAAGATGCTCCGCCAGATCCAGGCTGACGGCATCAAGCCCGAGGACTACATGGAGAAGGTCAAGAACAAGGAAGACGGCGTCCGCCTCATGGGCTTCGGACACCGTGTTTACAAGAACTACGACCCCCGCGCCAAGATCATCAAGGCCACGGCACACGAAGTCCTGGGCAAGCTCGGCGGCAACGACGAACTCCTGGATATCGCCATGCGCCTCGAAGAGAAGGCACTGGCTGACGACTACTTCATCCAGCGCAAGCTGTACCCGAACGTGGACTTCTACACCGGCCTCATCTACAAGGCCATGGGCTTCCCGGAAAAGATGTTCACCGTACTCTTCGCCATTGGACGCCTCCCGGGCTGGATTGCCCAGTGGCGCGAAATGATCAACGATCCCCAGACCAAGATCGGCCGCCCGCGGCAGCTCTATACAGGGGAGCCGGAGCGCAACTACCCGGCCAACTAGTTTCAGGCCAAAAACGACGGCGGCCGTCCCACCTCACGCGAGGTGGGACGGCCGCCGTCGTTGTTCCCGCCCAAAAAAACAACGCGGGGTCACTTGTGGCCCCTTGGAGGCCCCAATATGGGCCATAAGTGACCCCGCGTTGCTTTAGGAAGCGTTGTAGCCGAAGGGGTTGTTCTTCTGCCAGCGCCAGTGGTCCTCGCACATCTGGTCCACGGTCTTGGTGGTGGACCATCCCAGGTCCGCAAGGGCTGAGGAAGCGTCGGCCCAGAAGGCGGGGAGGTCGCCGGCCCGGCGGCCGGTGATCTCGTAGGGGATGGGCTGGCCCACGGCCTTCTCGAAGGACCGCAGGACCTCCAAGACCGAGGAGCCGCGGCCGGAGCCCAGGTTCCAGCGGCGGACGCCCGCACGGTCCGCAATGTAGTCCAGGGCTGCTACGTGGCCATCCGCAAGGTCCACCACGTGGATGTAATCGCGCTGGGCCGTGCCGTCCGGGGTGTCATAGTCCCCGCCGAAGACCATCAGCTTCTCGCGGCGTCCAACAGCCACCTGTGCGATGAAGGGTACAAGGTTGTTCGGGATGCCCTGCGGGTCCTCGCCGATGCGGCCGGACGGATGGGCGCCCACCGGGTTGAAATAGCGCAGCAGTGCGATATGCCAGCGGTCGTCGGCGTTGCCAAGATCGGAGAGGATGTCTTCGATCTGTTCCTTGGTGCGGCCGTAGGGGTTGTTCGCTCCGATCTCCATCTTCTCGATGTAGGGGATCGGGTTGTGCTCGCCATATACGGTGGCCGAGGAGCTGAAGACGATGGAGCGCACATTGTGCTTGTCCATGGCGCGGAGCAGGTTCAGGGTGCCCACGATGTTGTTGTAGTAGTAAGCGAGCGGCTCCTGGACGGACTCTCCTACAGCCTTCAAGCCCGCAAAGTGGATCACGGCATCGATCTGGTGCTGGTCAAACACGGCCTCGACGGCGGGCTCGTCCACCAGGTCAACCTTGTGGAAGGCGGCGGTCTTACCGGTGAGCTCGGACACCCGGCGGAGGGATTCTTCGCTGGAGTTCACCAGATTATCCAGCACGACGACGTCGTGGCCGGCTTCCTGAAGGGACAAGACGGTGTGGGATCCGATGTAGCCGGTGCCACCCGTGACAAGAATTTTCATGGTCCCTACGCTATCGGAAATTGGAGCCACGCCGCTTCGTATTGAGCGGTGTTGAAGCACGTTCGTGCTAAAAACAACTGGTGCCCAAAATTGTTGATGCCGAAGCCCGGCGCCAGGAAGTAGTCCAAGCAGTATTCCGGATCATTGCCAGTGATGGCTTGGAACGGGCATCCCTCCGGGAGGTGGCGGACGAAGCCGGATTGGCCGTGGGCTCGGTTCGTCACTATTTTGCCAGCAGTGACGAACTCCTGGTCTTCTCCTTTGGAGCGGTCATTGACCGCATCGCAGGGCGCCTCGAAACGGCGCTGTCCGAGGTTGAACTGGAAGTCGCCGGCAGCCCCGGGCACCAGGCGGCCGTCCTGAATCTCCTGGGCCAATTCCTTCCCTTGGATGAGGAACTCGCTGTGGACGCCTGCGTGTGGATGGCCTTCCGTCACGCCGCTCGCATCAAGCCCGTCCTCGCCCCGGAAGCGGAGCGGAGCCACCGCACAGTGGCAGCCGTAGTGGGTCGTCTGATCCTGCTCCTGAACCCCGGCCAGGCGGATGCCCGGCAAGTCCTGGTAACCGAAGCGGAACGCCTTCTGGCAACCCTGGACGGGCTGTGCATGCACGCCCTGCTCCAACCCGAGTGGATGACGGCCGAGGTGTGCAGCGACGTACTGGCATCGCACTTGAAGTCGTTGTCCGGGCCGGCAGCGTCCTAGTACCGCTACGCCAATGCCCTGCCAACGGCATGGGACAGGGCAGCCCATCAGGAATAGACTGGGAGATGTCGGTATCCTGCTGATGGAGGTCTTGGGATGCACGTATCAGACGGCCAGGGGTGGCGCATCACCATGGACACGTCCGGACCGATGCTCATCGCTTTGTATTTGCGTGATGTTGCCGGCCTGGACGGTGCCGGCAGGCCCAGTCTCTCCCACGCCGATCCCAAAGTCCGGCACGCGGACCACAGCCATCTCACCTCTGACGTGGGCGGCATCAACGCCCTCAAGACCGAATGGGAAGCCTGGTGGGAGAGCCTGCTGAAGTCCTATCCCAAGCCGGTATCCGAACTGGCGCCGCCCAGCTTCAAAGCCTTCGGCAACTCGCCGGCCCTCCAACGCGTCCTGCAAGCACATTTCGGATCGGCGTTGGGCTGGGCGACGGACAGGATCGATGAGTACGCCCATCTTGAGGCCGAGCGTGAAGCCAACGGCCTGACGCAGGTCCTCAACGAAATGGTGGAGGACAGATTGCTGGAAGTCGGGCGCAGCGCACGCGACTTTGAACTGACCATCATCGAATTGCCGCTCAACGAGCCCCGTGCCTGGTACCTGGAACCTGACACCATGATCATGAGCCACCGGCTGATGTCGGAGCCTGATGCCTTCCGCAGCTACGTCCAGCCTGTAGTGGAGATGCTCGCCTGAGTTAGGTGGCCGGGGCCGAGACCGTTATGGTGACGGTTTCCGAGGGTGCCCCGGCAGCGTGCCAGCCATCGCGCTTTTCCCGGTTCCAGGTCTGGCCGGCCACATCCACCTGGGTGATGGACAGGGTCTTGGCATTTGCCACGGCCCAGTGCGCCACAGCCCAGGCCTGTGTACCGGAAACGTCCACTTGTACCGAGCGGCCCTGGACCGTGGCCGCCTGGGTGCCGAACGCCGTCGTAAGTTCATCCACGACGTCGGCCGGGTCGCCTGCCGCTTCGGGCATGCGCAGTTCACAGTTCAGTGACGACTCCGAGTGTCCGGTCAGGGCTGACGCGAAGGCCCGGCCCATGGGCTCATGCTGGGCGTAGGCGCGGGGAAACGCCGAACGCTGGACAGCCTGGGCGGCCTGGGTGATTTCCATGGTCTCGTATCCGGGCACCTTGACCAGGCCGTCGTAGAACGCGTTGGTGGCGTAGACGGGGTCCATGATCTGCGCCTCGGTGCCCCAGCCCTGGGACGGCCTTTGCTGGAACAGGCCCCGGGAGTCGGGTCCGGCGTCGTCACCGTAGTTGATGTTGCGCAGCCTGGATTCCTGCATGGCCGTGGCCAAGGCTATGCTGGCGGCCCGGGGCGGCAGGCCACGTTTGACCGAGATCGCCGTGATGAGCGAAGCATTCGCGGCCTGGTCCGTGGCGAGCTCGTGGCTTTCAGAGCCGACGACGGCGACGCAGCGCTCCGTGACCAGGGTCTCGGAGCGCTGCAGTACAGCCACGATTGCATAGACGGCCCCTGCTACGAGGGCCAGGGCCAGCACCGCTACTATGGCGCGGCGGAACCGGCGCACGGACGTCCTCCTGCTAGTTGGCGTGAAGGGCTTCGTTCAGCTCCACCGTTTGGCCCTTGCGCGGAAGGACTTCCACGCCACCCGTGGTGGAGTTGCGGCGGAAGAGCAGGTTGGGGACACCGGAAAGTTCCACAGCCTTGATGATCTGGCTGGTGTCTTCGCCGTTCTCGTCCTTGGGGCCAGGGACCCGGACACGCGTTCCAGCGGTGACGTAGAGGCCGGCTTCAACTACGGAGTCATCGCCGATGCTGATGCCCACGCCGGAGTTGGCACCCAAGAGGACACGCTCGCCCAGGGCAATCTTTTCCTTGCCGCCACCGGAGAGCGTTCCCATGATGGAAGCGCCGCCGCCGACGTCCGTGCCGTCACCGGCCACAACGCCAGCCGAGATGCGGCCTTCAACCATTGAAGTGCCAAGGGTGCCGGCGTTGAAGTTCACGAAGCCCTCGTGCATTACCGTGGTGCCCTCGGCGAGGTGGGCACCCAAGCGGACTCGGTCGGCGTCGGCAATGCGCACGCCGGTGGGGAGAACGTAGTCGACCATGCGCGGGAACTTGTCCACGCCGTAGACCACGACGTTGCCGCGCTTGCGCAAGCGTGCGCGGGTCAGCTCGAAACCGTCGACGGCAGCCGGACCGAAGTTGGTCCAGACCACGTTGGGGAGCTTTGCGAAGATGCCATCCAGGTTGATGCTGTTCGGCTTGACCAGGCGGTGGGACAGAAGGTGCAGGCGGAGGTAGGCATCGGCAGTGTCTGCCGGAGCGGCGTCGAGGTCGATCTGCGCGAAGACCACCTTCTGCTCGGTGCCGCGGTCGGCGTCCTTCCCGGAGTCGGCGAGGGCCGTGAGCGCGGGGTCGGCGTTTTCGACGTCGCGCAGGGTCTCGGCAGCGACGCCCAGCGAGGGTGCGGGGAACCAGACATCCAGAACGGTTGCTTCCCCGGAGGCCGAAGTGGCTATGGTGGCGAGGCCGAATCCGTAAGCTGATCGATCGTTGGTGGGCGCGTTCGCGGGCGCAGCGGAGGAAGCAGTTTCAGTCATGGGCCAAGTCTATCCAGCAGGCGGAGGTCGGCTGAAACGCGTCTCATGCCGGTGAAGTCGCATTTGTTGGCATTAAGCTGGACGAGTGACCCTGAATCCTGCTCCCGCCCTTCTTGACCTGCGCCAGGACGTTGCCCTGCTGACGGCCGCGATCATTGACTTCAACAGCGTCTCCGGCAACGAGACCGAACTGGCCGACGCCGTCGAGGCCGCCCTTCGCGCGATCCCCGACTACACGGTGGTCCGCGACGGAGACGCCATCATCGCCCGGACAGAACTTGGCCGTCCCGAGCGCGTCATCCTCGCCGGCCACCTGGACACGGTTCCCCTTCCCACAGTTGAAGGATCGCTGGGCACCGTGCCGGCAACGTGGGAATCGGGTACTCCGGGGGAGGGCGTTCTGTATGGTCGCGGCACCACTGATATGAAGGGCGGCGTCGCGGTGCAGCTCGCGCTTGCGGCAACGCTGTTCGACGGCGGGGTGCAGCCGGACAAGGACGTCACCTTCGTCTTCTACGACCATGAGGAAGTGGAGGCGGTCAAGAGCGGTCTTGGGAGGCTGGTCCGGAACCATGGAGACCTCCTGAAGGGCGACTTCGCCATACTTCTGGAGCCGACCCACGGCACGGTGGAAGGTGGCTGCAACGGAACAAGCCGTTTCGAGGCCACCACGCTCGGTGAGACAGCCCACTCCGCACGGGCCTGGATGGGCGTTAACGCGATCCACGCCGCTGCCCCGATTCTTGGGCGCTTGGCTGCGTACGAGCCCAAGACCATCAACGTGGACGGCCTGGACTACCGCGAGAGCCTCAACGCCGTAAAGATCAACGGCGGAACGGCCGGCAATGTGATCCCGGACCGTTGCGTGGTTGAGATCAATTACCGCTTTGCCCCGGACAAGACGCCGGATGAGGCCGAAGCCCATGTCCGCGAACTCCTGGAAGGCTTCGACGTCGTCCGCACGGACGCCGCCGCCGGCGCGCGACCGGGACTTAACCACCCAGCGGCTGCTTCCTTTGTTGCCGCGGTGGGCGCCGAGCCGAAGCCCAAATACGGATGGACCGACGTCGCGCGTTTCAGTGAGCTGGGCATCCCGGCGGTGAACTTCGGGCCCGGCGATCCGCTGCTGGCGCACAAGGACAACGAACACGTCGACGCCGATGCCATCCGTGAGTGCCTCCGCGCGCTCAGGACATGGCTGACGCCGTAGTTCGCAAAGTTCGCACACGGGAAAAAGAAGGTCCGCAGCCGACTTGGCTGCGGACCTTCTTATCTTGATGCGGGGCTACTTCTTGTCCGGACCCTCCACCGAATCCTTGGCGATGGGGTCGTTCCCACCCACCATAAGGCCGGTACGGAGGCTCGGGGCGGCCACACCGCCCGCAGCCTTCTTGGATCCGCGCCGTTCGATCATGATCGCGATCCGGGACACCGTGAGGTTGATCAGGATGTAGATCGCGGCGCCCACAAAGAACGCCGGGAACAGGAAGTCCGGGCCAAGGAAGTCTGCCATGATCTGGATCTTCCGCAGCAGTTCCTCGTAGCCAACGATGTAGCCAAGCGAGGTGTCCTTGAGCAGGACGACCAGCTGGGCAACCAACGAGGGAAGCATGCGCCGGACTGCCTGGGGGAACTCGATGGACATCCGTGACTGGAAGCTCCGCAGGCCGATGGCAAGGCCGGCCTCGCGCTGTCCCTTCGGGAGGGACTGGATGCCGGCACGCAGGATCTCGGCGAAGATGGCTGCGTTGTAAAGAACCAGGCCTACGACAACTGCCTGGAACTGCCCGGTGGCGAACACCAGCAGAACGAACAACATCATGAGGACCACGGGCATGCCGCGGAGGAACTCAAGGACCACCTGGGTAGGAATGCGAATCCACGGGATCAGGGAAATGCGCAGCAGGCAGAGTGCGATTCCCAGCGGGAATGCGATGATCGCGGCCACGGCGGCGGCGGCCAAGGTGGAGAGGATGCCTTGGCCGATCAGGTTCCAAACATCCGGCGCCATGGGACCGTAGAAGATCTCCCAACGGTCGGCGTCGAAGATTCCTTGCTGGGCCAGGGTTGTAACGGCAATGGCCAGGACACCGAGGATGATCAGGATTCCTGCTGCAGAACCGATGAGCGAGTAGAGGCGGGCCTTGGGCCCGGGGACGTCGTACAGGACCGAGGTCATCGGGCAATCGCCACCTTTCGTTCAACAAAGTGCGCCAGGAGGCCCAGGGGAACCGTGATCAGGAGGTAGAAGAACGCCACCCCGAGGAGGATCCAGAGGACCTGGTTTCCGTAGTCATTGGAGAGCTGACGACCGTAGCCGAAAAGCTCCAGGACGAAGAACGCGCCGGCCACCGAGGAGTTCTTCACCAAGGCGATAAGGATGTTGATCAACGGCGGCACCACGGTGCGGACGGCCTGGGGGAGAACGATGAAGCCCAGGACCTGGGTGAAGGTCATGCCGATGCTGCGGGCAGCTTCAGCTTGGCCAACGGGCACGCTGTTGACACCGGAACGAACGGCTTCGGCGATGAAGGCCGCTGTGTAACTGCTCAGCGCGATGATGGCGGCCACTTCGAACTGTTCGAACTTGACGCCCAGCCGGGGGAGAACGATGGCTGCGAAGAAGAAGATGATGGTCAAAGGGGTGTTACGTGCAACCTCAACATAGAACATGCTGAAGCCGCGCAGTGCAGCCACGGGGGAAACCCGCATGGCCGCCAGGAGTGTGCCGACAATGAGGGCAATGATTCCTGAAATGACGGAGAGATAGAGGGTACGGAGAAATCCGTCCCAGTATTCGGGGAGGCTTGCTATGACGGCGTCCATGGCTTCCTTTGGCTGCAGCTAATCAGGGAACAGGGTCCTGGATTCCGCAACTGCCGCCGTCCAGGTGGGCGGCGGCAGTTGACGGGTCCCGACTAGTAGCGGTTGATCGCAGGAAGTTCAGGAGCGGTCTTGATGACCTTGCCTGCCGTGGCTTCCCAAGCCTTCTTGTAGGTGCCGTCCTTGGCGAATTCCTCAAGCTGGTCGTTGATCCAGTTGCGGAAGACGGTGTCGTCCTTCTTCAGGCCGATGCCGTAGGGCTCCTTGGTGAAGGTCTCATCAGAGGCGAGCTTGAAAGCGTCCGGTTCCTTGTCGACGTAGCCGGCGAGGATCACGTTGTCGGTGGTAACAGCAACAACCTGCTTGTTGCGCAGCGGCTCAAGGCAAGCGGTGTAGGTGGCCGCAGGGACTACCTCAGCCTTGTACTTTTCTGCGATGGTTTTGGCCGGGGTGGAACCCGTGACGGAGCAGACCTTCTTGCCGGCAACATCCTCGGGCTTGGTGATGGAGTTGTCGTCCTTGTTCACCAGCAGCGCCTGGCCTGCTTCGTAGTACGGTCCAGCGAAGGAGACCTTTTCCTTACGGGCATCGTTGATGGTGTAGGTGGCAATGACGAGGTCAACGCGGCCTTGCTCAATGAAGGATTCGCGGTTCTGGGAGACGGTCTCCACCCATTCGATCTTGTCGGCGGCGATGCCCAGCTTGGCGGCGATTGCCTTGCCCATTTCCACGTCGAAACCGACTGGCTTGCCATCCAGGCCCTTCTGGCCGAAGAGCGGCTGATCGAACTTGGTGCCGATCTTGATCGTCTTGGCCTCGCTCAGCTTCGCCATGGTGGTGCCGGCTTCGAAGCTCGCGGAAGCAACGGGGGGAGTGGTGGTGCTGCTGCCGCCACAAGCGCTCAGCGTCAGGGCAAGAGCAGCAGAAGCGGCCACCAGGAGTGACTTCCTCCGGGTAATAAGAGACTTCATGGTGTTCCTTTCATTGGGTGGCCGCCTTACGGCCGGGGTGCGGGCGGTAAGGAGCTAGTGGGTCAGTAGCTTGGACAAAAAGTCCTTGGCGCGGTCGCTCTTCGGGTTGGTGAAGAACTCCTCCGGGGTTGCGTCCTCTACGATCTGACCATCGGCCATGAACACCACACGATCAGCAGCCTTGCGGGCAAAGCCCATCTCGTGGGTTACCACGATCATGGTCATGCCTTCCTTGGCCAGCTGGATCATGACGTCCAGGACTTCGTTGATCATTTCGGGGTCCAACGCGGACGTAGGCTCGTCGAACAACATCACCTTGGGCTTCATGGCAAGGGCGCGGGCGATCGCCACACGCTGTTGCTGTCCGCCGGAGAGCTGCGCGGGCAGCTTTGGAGCCTGGTGGCCCACGCCGACACGCTCAAGGAGGGCCATGGCTTCCTTGTCCGCGGTGCCCTTGGCAACCTTCTTGACCTTGATCGGCCCCAGGGTGACGTTCTCAAGAATCGTTTTGTGGGCGAACAGGTTGAAGGACTGGAACACCATTCCGACGTCGGCCCGCAGGTGCGCAAGGTCCTTGCCTTCTTCGGGAAGCTTCTTCCCGTCGATGGCGATGTCGCCGTCGTCGATCGTTTCCAGACGGTTGATCGCGCGGCAGAGGGTGGACTTACCGGAACCGGAAGGTCCGATAACCACCACGACCTCACCCTTCTTGACCTGAAGGTTGATGTTTTTGAGGACGTGCAATTGACCGTAGTGCTTATTGACGCCATTCAGGGAGACGAGGGCATCGCCGGACGCTTGAGTAGTCATACGAAGAATCTAGCGAACAAAGAAGCAAATATGACCACGGTCACGGCAACTTCCTGAAGATCGTGACTGAACAGAAACCTGCTCCCCAGCCATATACCAGACTGCAATGCAAGAAGCGGGTCGCTGCGATGGAGCTCGCGTCCATAGGCGCTAGCCTTGGGCAATGAGCATCAGCCAGCACTCAATTCCCAACCCGGATGCCAATGGCCACGACAGGACCGCCCACGTGCCCCTGCCTTCGGAGATTGCGCCAGCCAAGCACAAAGGCTCTTTGGAGCTTCGGCGCAAACAGGCCGATACGGGAATGTCGGACCAGCATTTGCTGGATACGAGCGGTGCCGGACAGTTCATCCATACAGATCCCTGGCGCGTCCTTCGGATCCAAAGCGAGTTCGTGGAAGGCTTCGGCGCCCTGGCCGATCTCGGCCCTGCCGTGAGTGTATTCGGTTCGGCGCGCACCAAGCCGGGGACCGAGTACTACGAGATGGCTGTGGAAGTTGGACGCAAACTCGCGGAGTCCGGGGTTGCAGTCATCACAGGCGGTGGACCCGGTTCCATGGAGGCCGCGAACAAAGGTGCTGTTGAGGGCAACGGGATCTCCGTGGGCTTGGGGATCGAGCTGCCTTTCGAACAGGGCCTCAACCAGTGGGTGGACCTGGGGATCAACTTCCGGTATTTCTTCGCCCGCAAGACGATGTTCGTCAAGTATGCGCAGGGCTTTGTGGTGCTGCCTGGCGGGCTCGGAACCCTCGACGAGCTCTTTGAAGCCATGGTCCTGGTCCAGACCCGCAAAGTGACCTCCTTCCCGATTGTCCTCCTGGGCGTTCGGTTCTGGGGCCCCATGATCGAGTGGATCAGGGAAACCCTGGTGGCAGAGGGCATGGTGTCCGAAAAAGACCTCGACCTGATCCAGTTGGTCGATGACCCGGCCGACGCCGTCCACCGCGTGCTTCATGGGGCTCCGCTTCCCACACCCACGGGAGAACAGCGCCCCGAGTAGCGGCGTGTTTCTGGCACGATGGACACTGTGAGCTTTTTCCTGGTGTTTCTGGCGATTGTCCTGGTTGGTGCGGCGCTGTACCTCGGCGCCGGAATGGTCCGTGGGCGCACGATCGGAGCGGGTCTCGATGACCCGGTTCCGAGCCTGCCCCCGGTGCTTTTACCGGCAGAGGCGCGGCCGTCCGACGTCGACTCCCTGCGCTTCGCGCTGGGGCTGCGCGGGTACCGGATGGACCAAGTGGACCAGGTTCTCGATGACCTCCGGGACCAGCTGCGGGCGAGGGACCTCGAAATTGAGCGGCTTGGCGTGCAGGTCCGGGAGCTGTCCGGGGACGGCGAAACCGGCCGGACAGGGCAGTGAACCGGCCGGATGCGGCAGTGAACCGGCCGGATGGGACGGTGACTGTTCCGGCGCCCGCCCTGCACGGCGAAGGGGCCACAGCGAGGCTCTCCCGGGCAATGATGGATGCCGGGTCAAGGATGTCCGGATGGCCTTGGTGGTTGCAGGTATCACTGATCTTCGTGGCCGCCCGACTGGTCAGTGCCTGCATCTTCATGGCGGCAGCGCTCCAGCAGGGAACCAACCCATGGTTTCCGCCGGCTCCCGACTATTGGAACTTCATCACAATCTGGGATGCCCGCTGGTACCAGCGTGCTGCCGATGAAGGCTATCCTTCGGTCCTGCCAGTAGATGCCAACGGGGTAGTCAAGGAGAACGCTTGGGCGTTCTACGCTCTTTTCCCGTTCCTGGGACGCGGGCTCGCCGCCATGACCGGCCTTGGCACATTGCAGGCCCTGACGGTCATAGCGATGCTTTCGGGACTGGCTGCTGCCCTGGTGATCTTCAAGCTCTTCCGTGAATTCGCGGGGAAGCGCACGGCTCTGTGGGGCGTCGTTTTCCTGTCGACCTTCCCCGTGTCGCCCATTCTCCAGGTGCCTTATGCGGAGTCGTTGAATCTGCTGCTGCTGGCGGCATCACTGCTTCTGGTGGTCAGGCGCCGTTATCTGTCAGCGATTCCCGTGGTCCTCCTCATGTGCCTGTCCAGGCCTACCGGAGTGCCGTTTGCCGCCATGTTGGGATTGCTGCTGCTGTGGCGTCTCCGGGAGCGGTTCAGGCGCCCATCGGAGGGCGCGGTATCCTCCACCCGCAGCCTGCTCGGTTTGGGAGCATTGGTGGTGGCAACGGGGCTCGCCGCCCTCGCGTGGCCGGCCATAGCCTGGGCGGTGACCGGCGACCCGGCAGCCTACACGCGGACTGAAACCGCGTGGCGCGGACACGACCTCGTGCCCTTCAAACCGTGGTTCGACACCGGACGGATGCTGTTCGGTCCGGTGCTTGGGGTCCTTGCACCCTTTGTCTTCACCGGAGCGTTCGTGCTGGTCATGATGTCCGCCCCGGTGCGGGCGCTGGGGACGGAATTGCGGCTATGGTGCGTCTGCTACATGGGTTACCTGCTGGTTTTCCTGCACCCCCAGACCAGCACCTTCCGGATGCTCCTGCCGCTGTTCCCCTTGGCCCTTGCGGCGGCTGCGCTGTCAAAGTCGAAGGCGTACCGGGGGACGGTGGTGGTGATGTTCGTCCTCCTCCAAATTGTCTGGGTGGTGTGGCTGTGGGCCTGGGCCCAGCTTCCCGGAGGAGGCGACTATCCGCCCTGACGTGGACCTTTGCCCGCCAACGCGAATATGTACAAAGCCCGGACAAATGGGCCGCTGATTTCGCTACGGGCGGGTAAGTACGGGATAATGGACCAAGAGCAAGGACAAAGCACCTAACAGTGCCCGGCCATGGCGGCCTCCCAAGCGGTGCCGCCGGCTGCAATTGCGACGCGGATCCAGCCCGGCCGGGTTGGGCGTGACTTGGGACAAATGGAGGGGATTTTCCTAATGGCGGCTATGAAACCACGGACTGGCGACGGCCCTATGGAAGTTACCAAAGAGGGACGCAGCCTCATCATGCGTGTGCCGCTCGAAGGTGGCGGACGGCTTGTGGTTGAGCTCAATGCCGCCGAAGCGGAAAACCTCAAGGAATGCCTCGTAGGTGTGACCGAATAGAGTTGCGAAGCAGGGCCCGGCGTGAGCTGGAGCCCTGCTTTTGTTTAACCCCGAAGCCCGCCGGCTGCCCGCGTCGGGCCGCCCACGTCCCCCTACTTCTTAACGGCCACCAGAAGACCATCGCCGGTGGGCAGCATTGCTGAAGCCAGCCGTTCGTCGTCGCGTATTGCCTTGCCGATCTGGCGCAGCACTACGGTAGTGGCGTCCCGCGCCGCCGGGTTGGAGACGCGGTCCTTGTCCAGGGCATCGTTGATGACGAGCGTGCCGCCGGATTTGAGCAGGCGGATTGCCTGCTCCACATACTTGGGAAAGTTCGGCTTGTCGGCGTCAATGAACACCAGGTCATACGCGGAGTCGGTCAACCTTGGCAGGACATCCGCGGCGCGGCCCGAGATGGTGCGGGTGCGGTTGGCTGGACTGCCGGACTCGAGGAACGCTTCCCTGGCTGCCTTGAGATGTTCGACGTCAACGTCGATGGTGGTCAGCACGGCCTGGGGGCTCAGCCCACGCAGCAAGCAGACGCCTGATACCCCGGCTCCGGAGCCAACCTCCACCACTGTCTGGGCCTTGGAAGCTGCAGCGAGCACTGTCAGGACGGCGCCCACGCCGGGGCTGATGGGAGTTACGCCCAACTCGAAGGAACGCTCACGGGCGCGCAACATCACGTCATCCTCAGCCGGCAGATCTTCTGCGTAGGACCAGCTGCTTGACTTGTCGGCACTCATGAAGGGATTCGCTTTCCGCGGGTAGGGGTGTTTGTACCAGACTACTGTGTCTGCCCCCGCTGGACCGCCGTTGCCGGGCGCCCCGGGGCTGTGTCCGGCTATGTTTTCAGCCTTGCGGGAAAATCTGCGTCCAGTCAGGAAATTCCCAGACAAACTTGGGATGATATTGCTCCGGTCATCCAAGAGGTGGGCGGCACCGAATAATCGGTGAACCACAGTTTGAGGGGAGTGGACGATGCCGGCATCCAATGCTGCGCCAGTCCTGACATCAGAGGGCCTTGAGGCAGCCACTGACTGGGTCATGCCCAGCTGGGAGGAAGTGGTTTCCAACCACTCCGCCAAAGTTTATCGCCTCGCCTACCGCCTGACCGGCAACAAGTTCGACGCCGAGGATCTCACCCAGGAGGTCTTTGTGCGGGTCTTCCGCTCGCTCGAAAACTTCAAACCCGGAACACTCGACGGTTGGCTGCACCGCATCACAACCAACCTGTTCCTGGACCAGGCCCGCCGCAAGAGCAGGATCCGCTTTGACGCGCTTGCCGAGGACGCGGAATCACGACTTCCCGGACGTGAACCGGGCCCCGAGCAGAGCTTCGAACACAACAACCTCGACCTCGATGTCCAGCGGGCCCTGGAGGAACTCCCACCCGACTTCCGCGCCGCCGTCGTGCTGTGCGATCTTGAAGGTCTTTCCTATGACGAAGTCGCCGAAGCCCTGGGCGTGAAGCTCGGCACCGTCCGGTCCCGTATCCACCGCGGCCGCACCATGCTGCGGGAGAAACTGGCCCACCGCGACCCCCGTCCGGCCGAGGCCCGCAAGCCGCGCCTGAAGATGCCCCGCATCGCAAGTATCCTCTAGGTTGTCGATGCCCCGACGTCCTCATCGCCCGGGAGCTTCGTACCGGCGGAAGTTTGCTGCGCTGCGTCATTCCCGGAGCCCGGAGCATGTGCAGGAATGTGTAAAGTGCCGTGCCATGCAGCGCCAGGAGCAGCAGTATATTGAACGCCTCCGGGGTGCTGCTGTGCCTGAGGCCAGCCATGACCTCGCAGCCAGGTTGATCCAGCACACTGAACGGCTCGCAAACCGCCCGGCACCGCCCTCCGATGCACCACCTTCACGGAATGGAATCCGCCGGAGTCTGAGGATCACGGCCATCGCCGCAGGCACCCTGACGGTTTCGGCCGCGGCCCTGGCTGTCTCGGCCTTCACCGTGGCGGGGGATGAGGTGCCGCAGGCCTTTGTGGAAAACAACGACGCCGGAGTCCTCGCCGGGGCTTGGACGGGCGGGCCCATGGATTCCGCCGTAGCGCCGGCATTCCGGACCGGGAGCACGGTCACCCTGAGCCCGGACCAGCTGGATGCCCTCAGGGATGAGGGCTGGGCATGTCCTGAGCTGGCCGGAATGGGCTTCAGCGTCGTGTCCGCCCAAGCCACCATGCTCAATGGACATCCGGCTGTTGAACTCAGGCTTGAGCACAACGGTCATTTCGCCACCATCGTGGAGGAGCACCGGCCCGCGGAGCCGGATCACTCCGGACAGTCGACGACGGCGCAGCTCTCGGTCACCCAGGGAACACCGTGGAAGGCCGTCTACTCCACGCAGGCAGCGGTGATCAGTTATGCCTCCGATCTTCCGGCAGAGAGCGCCGATGACGCCGTCCCGGAAATAGTCCGGGCCGGTGATTCCCTGGCGCGGGCTCCTCACACCGGGGGATCCGAGGCCTGGTACCCCAGGCTGCTCCGGGGACTTCAGACCCTTCTTCGCCCCGCTGGTTTATGAGCGGCACCACAGACAAGGTAATCTTCGTAGCGTGCTTGGAATCAACGGCCCGGAGTTCATACTCCTTCTGATTATCGGCGTACTCGTCATCGGTCCCAGCCGTTTGCCCGAATACACTCAAAAGCTGGCCAATTTGGTCAAGGAAGTGCGACGGATGGCTTCCGGCGCGCGCGAGCAGATCAAAGAAGAAGTCGGCATCGACATCGATGAAGTCGACTGGAAGAAGTACGATCCCCGCCAGTACGATCCCCGCCGCATCATCAAGGATGCCCTGCTGGACGACGACACCAAGCCGGTCAGTGCCGGAGGACCGGTGGCCGCGGCGACCGCTGTTGCCGACGAGTCCAAGCCCAAGACTCCTGTGCGGGTCATCGAGAGGCTCGCCGAGGGCGAAGCTGCGCCTTTCGACACCGAAGCAACCTGAGTCAACAGCCTTCACAATTCCCGTGTGGCCCCACGCGCCCGCGCGTGCTGCCGGCGGGTCCTAGCGGGGTTCGATTCCCAACGACATGCCGGACAAGCCGCGTGGCCGGGAAGCCAAGGCCGAAGCGATCCCTTCCATGGCCTTGGCAGCGGCCGTGTCGGGCGCTGCCAGGACCACCGGCTTTCCCGCATCGCCGCCCTCGCGCAAGCGGATGTCCAGCGGGATCTGACCCAGCAGTGGAACGTCGTGGCCCACGGCTGTGCTCAGTCTTTCAGCCAGGATGGCGCCTCCGCCGCTTCCAAACAGTTCCATGCGACCGCCGTCGGGCATTTCCAGGAACGACATGTTCTCTATGACGCCGGCTACTTTCTGCCCGGTCTGCGTAGCGATGGTTCCGGCGCGTTCAGCGACGTCGGCTGCTGCTGCCTGCGGTGTGGTGACCACCAGGATTTCAGCGTTCGGCAGCAGCTGCGCCACGGAGATTGCGATGTCGCCCGTGCCCGGAGGCAAATCCAGGAAGAGCGCGTCGAGGTCACCGAAGTAGACGTCGGTGAGGAACTGTTCCAAGGCGCGGTGCAGCATGGGGCCGCGCCAGGCCACGGGCTGGTTGCCTTCAACGAACATGCCAATGGAGATGACCTTCACGCCGTAGGCCACTGGCGGCAGGATCATGTCATCCACCTGCGTGGGCTTCTGGGTGATACCCATGAGGGCGGGTACGGAGAATCCGTGAACGTCCGCGTCCACAACTCCCACCCGGAGGCCCTGGGCCGCCAGGGCGCACGCAAGGTTGACCGTGACGGAGGACTTGCCCACGCCGCCTTTTCCGCTGGCCACGGCGTACACCTTGGTCAATGACCCCGGTTTGGCGAACGGAATGCCGCGCTGGCCACCCGGGCCGCGAAGCTGTTCCTTGAGGGCTTCGCGCTGGGCAGGAGTCATGACTTTCAGTTCCACGTCCACGCCGGTCACACCATCCACCCCCATGAGGGCGTTGGTTGCGTCCTGGGTGATGGTTTCGCGCAGCGGGCAACCGGCAATCGTCAGCAGGACGGCGACGTGCACCATTCCGTCATCGTCGGAAGTGACCGATTCCAGCATGCCCAGTTCCGTGATGGGGCGCCGGAGTTCGGGATCAATGACCGTTGCCAGGGCAGCATGCAGCGCCTCGGCGGTTGCGGTGCTCATAACGTTCAGGCCCGGCTTTCAGGAGTGTCTTGGGATGGCTTGGCGGTGGAATGCTGGGGTCCGGCGGCCCGGGGTGCACGCACCTTGGGGATCTGCTGGGTGCGGGGTCCCCGGGACTTGTCCCGCTTCTCCTTCAGTTTTTCCTTGACCTTCTCTCCAGGCGATTCCGAGCCATCGGCGGAGGCTTCGCTTTCGCGGAGTTCTTCCTGCGCGTCGATGATGTCCTCGAGCAAGCTGCGGAGCTCGGCCCGGACGTAGTCGCGGGTGGCTACCTCGCGCAAGGCGATGCGGAGTGAAGCCAGTTCCCTCGTGAGGTATTCGGTGTCAGAGAGGTTACGCTCAGCGCGCTGGCGGTCCTGCTGGAGCGAGACACGGTCGCGGTCATCCTGCCGGTTCTGGGCCAGCAGGAGCAGCGGTGCCGCGTAGGAAGCCTGGAGGGACAACATGAGAGTCAGGAGGGTGAAGCCCAGCTCCATGCGGTCGAACTGCCACTCCGTGGGCGCAAACGAGTTCCAGGCGAGCCAGAAAACACAAAACACGGTCATGTACACCAGGAACGTTGGCGTACCCATGAATCGGGCAAAACCTTCGGTTGCATTGCCGAAGGCGTCAGGGTTGGGGGAGAACTTGGGGAGGATCCGTTGACGACCGCTCAGTGGCGTATCCAGGCTGCTGCCCGGGCGTGCCGTGCCACGGGGGGAACGGGTGGCGTTGTTGTCAGCCAATGCGGCCTCCAAGTTTCCTTATCGGGGCGTCGTCCTCGTGGGCGCGCCAATCATCCGGTAACAGGTGATCCAGCACGTCATCAACAGTCACCGCCCCCACGAGGCGGCCGTCGTCGTCCACGACTGGAAGCGAATTCAGGTTGTACGTGGCCAGGGTCCGGGCGACCTCGCTGATGTGGGCCTGGTCCGAAAGGGGTTCCAGGTTTTTGTCCACGAGGTTGCCCAGGGGCTCCGGCGGAGGGAAGCGCAGCAGCTGTTGTATGTGCACTACGCCGAGGAAACGTCCGGTGGGCGTCTCCAGGGGCGGGCGCGCAATGAAAATGGAGGAGGCCAGCGCCGGTGAAAGTTCCTCCCGGCGGACATGGGCCAGGGCCTCGGCCACTGTGGCTTCCGGCGGCAGGATCACCGGAACGGGGGTCATCAAACCACCGGCGGTGTCTTCGTCGTATTCCAGGAGGCGGCGCACATCTTCGGCTTCCTGGGGTTCCATCAGCTGCAGCAGCTCTTCAGCCTGCGCAGAAGGGAGCTCGGCCAGGAGGTCGGCGGCGTCGTCCGGGTCCATCTCTTCAAGGACGTCGGCCGCCCTCTCCACGTCCAGCGCGGACAGGATGGTGACCTGGTCGTCTTCCGGGAGCTCCTGGAGGACATCGGCGAGCCGCTCGTCCTGAAGTTCACTGGCGACTTCAAAGCGCCGTTTATCGCTCATTTCCTGCAGGGCCTCGGCGAAGTCGGCAGGTTTGAGGTCTTCGTGAGTGGCAACGAACTGGGTGGCTGCCTGGGGCTCGTTGTGGCCACCGGTCTGGGCGTCGGCCCAATCGATGATCAGGGTTTCGTTCCGCCGGAGCCTGCTCAAGGGGGAGAGAGAGTGACCACGGCGCACGAACAGCTTGCTCACGAACCAGTCCTTTGACCGGTGCTGGTCCATGGCGATGTCTTCAATGGTGGCGTCGCCACTGCCGTCGGCCAGCGTGACCCGGCGGTCGAACATCTCGGCCACCACCAGCGTTTCGGCGCCGCGCTGCTCGAAGCGACGCAGGTTGACCAACCCCGTGCAGATGATTTGGGTCTGGTCGATGGAGGTAATGCGCGTCATGGGGACGAAGACGCGTTTCTTGCCAGGCACCTCGACGACGATGCCGACGACGTGGGGCGCGCCGCGGGTCCCGCGGGAGAGCACCACGACGTCCCGCAACCGGCCCAGACGATCGCCCAGGGGGTCGAAGACGTCCAAGCCCAGAAGGCGCGCCACGAAGACGCGAGAAGGATGTGTGCTCATGTTTACAGGCTACCGAGTCTGCTCTCTTTTAGCTGAATTCCAGCCGCTTCACATGTCCATGGGACACAATGGGGCTATGTCTAACATTTTTGGTGCCCCCAAAGCCATTGAGGAATCCCGCAGCGTCCCCCAAGGCGACACCGTGGGTTCATATACCTCTTATTTGGATGCCCAGAAGGCGGTGGACTACCTCGCGGACCAGCAGTTCCCGGTTCAACTGGTGTCGATCGTGGGCAACGACCTCAAAATGGTGGAGCGGGTGACCGGTCGACTGAGCTACCCGAGGGTGGCATTGTCCGGTGCGCTGAGCGGCATGTGGTTCGGCCTGTTTGTCGGGGTCATGCTCTCCTTCTTCACCCCTGCCGGCGGTCCGTTCTCCATCATTACCTCTGTGTTGATGGGCGCGGCCTTCTTCATGCTCTTCGGCATCGTCACCTACGCCATGCAGCGCGGCAAGCGCGACTTCACCTCCACCAGCCAGGTGGTGGCCACGAACTACGACGTCATCGTGGCCCAGGAGGCATCCCACGAGGCACGCCGCTTGCTCCAGCAGCTGCCAATGAACCCGTCACAGGCCGCCACGGCCCAGACCAGCAACTACACCCAGCACAATCCTCCGTTCCAGCAGCCGGGGCAAGCCCCGGAGCGCCCCTCCACGTGGAACGACCCCTACGGCCAGCGCGGTCCGGCCGCAGGTCAGCCCGGAAACCCAGGTCAGCCCGGAAACCCAGGTCAGCCGGGATACCCCGCTCAGCCCGGAAACCCGGAAGGCGTCCCCGCCCAGGCATCGCAGAACCCGAAGCCGGCGGCCGTCCGTTACCCGGACCTCCCCGACGGCCGTCCCCAGTACGGAGTCAGGGTCACCGAGGGCCAGCACACCGAGAGCCAGAACACCGAGAGCCAGAACAATGCTCCCAGGGACGCGCCGCAGCAGGCAGGCCCTGACGGCTCGTCCAAGGAGTAGCCGCTACACAGGGCACTAAACAGGGCACTAAACAGGGCACTAAAACAACAGGCACCAAACAACAGGGAAGGCCACCGGATCACCGGTGGCCTTCCCTGTTTGTCCCGGAGTGAAAGGGCTTTAGCCCTGTGCGTCCTGGTAGATGCCCGCCATCCAGGCCTCGACGTCGTCAGCCTTGCGCGGCAGGGCGGCGCTGAGGTTGACGGGGCCGTCGGCAGTCATGAGGATATCGTCTTCAATCCTGACACCGATCCCGCGGTATTCCTCCGGGATGGCAAGGTCCTCTTCCTTGAAGTACAGGCCCGGTTCGATGGTGAAGACCATTCCCTCAGTGAGGACGCCATCCAGGTAAAGCTCCCGCTTTGCCTGGGCACAGTCGTGAACATCCAGGCCCAGGTGGTGGCTGGTGCCGTGCGGCATCCAGCGGCGGTGCTGCTGGCCCTCCTGGCTGATCGCTTCCTCGACGGATACAGGAAGCAGGCCCCATTCGGCCAGGCGCTCAGCCAGGACGGTAGTGGCCGCGGTGTGGATGTCGCGGAACTTCACGCCAGGCTGCGCGGCTGCGAAGCCGGCGTCGGCGGCGTCGAGCACTGCTTCGTAGACCTTGCGCTGGACATCGGTGAAGGTACCGGTGGCCGGCATCGTACGGGTGACGTCCGCGGTGTAGAGGGAATCTGCCTCCACCCCTGCATCCAGGAGAAGCAGCTCGCCGGCGTTGACGGTTCCCGAGTTGCGGGTCCAGTGCAGCACGGTGGCGTTGTTACCGGACGCTGCAATGGTGTCGTAGCCGAGTTCGTTGCCTTCTTCGCGGGCACGGGCGAAGAAGGCACCTTCAACAACGCGCTCGCCGCGCTTGTGCGTCAGGGCGCGGGGAAGTGCGCGGACGACGTCGGCGAAGCCCTCAACGGTGGCTGCCACCGCGATCTTCATCTGCTCGATTTCCCATTCATCCTTGATGAGGCGCAGCTCGGAGAGAGCTTCGCTGAGCTTCTCATCAAGGGCGTCCAGTTCACCCAGGTCCAGGGTTTCGGGATCCTTCGCGGTGTTGTAGCGGGCGGTATCCACCAGGGCATCGATGTTCTCGTCCACCTTGCGGACAAGGCGGATGGAGATCCCGCCGATCTCCGGGGCGCCCACGTTCTTGGTGATGGCCATTTCAAGTTCGGCGATGTGCGCTGTGGGCAGGCCAAGGCGTGCTTCGAATTCGGCGAGCGTCGGGCGGGCACCGATCCAGAACTCACCGGCACGGGAGTCGGCGTAGAACTGTTCGGTGTCGCGGCCGGCCAGCGGACGGAAGTAGAGCGTGGCAGTGTGGTGACCGCCGTCGTCGCCCTTTCCTTCGGCTGCCGGCTCAAGGATGAGGACGGCGTCGGGCTCGTGGTCCACGCCCAGGCCGGTCAGGTGCGCGAAACCGGAGTGGGGGCGGAAGCGGTAGTCGCAGTCGTTCGAGCGGACCTTCAGCGGTCCGGCCGGGATGACAAGCCGTTCGCCTTTGAACAGTTCGGAGATGCTGCGACGGCGGCGTGCGGCGTGGTCTGCAACGGCGTCACGTGCAGGGGTCACCTGCGGGGCGGGCGCCCAGTTGCTGGCCATGAATGCCTTGAAGGCATCGGACGTGGGCCTCTGTGAGCGGTTGTTGACGCGCTCCTGCAGCGGCTGGGAATTTGTGGAGTCCATGTTTTGGGTGTTTTCGGCATCGTTCACCGTTACATCGTCCCACCAGTTCCGTGAGGAGGCCAACGGCGCAACACTCCAAGCGCGCCTGCATCCCATAGGCTGGGGAAGTGAGGATAGACCTGCATGCGCACTCCAATGTTTCCGACGGAACCGAAACACCCGACGGCGTGATCGTTTCCGCTGTGGCCGCCGGGCTGGACGCCGTTGCCCTGACCGACCACGATTCGACGGACGGGTGGGAATCTGCGGCGGCGGCTGCGCAGGAGCATGGCATTGCGTTCGTCCCCGGCATGGAGATTTCCTGCCGCACCGAGGAAGGGATCAGCGTCCATCTCCTCAGCTACCTTCACGATCCTGCGCATGAGGGACTGCTCGAGGAAATTACGAAGTCCAAGGATGCCCGCCTCACCCGGGCCGAGCACATGGTGACCTTGCTGTCCGAGGATTACCCGCTGACGTGGGACGACGTCATTCACCACGTGGCACCCGGAGCCACGGTAGGGCGTCCCCACATCGCCGATGCCTTGGTGGCAGCAGGGGTCGTGGCGGACCGTACCGAAGCCTTCACCTCCATCCTTACCTCGCACTCGCGTTACTTCGTGCAGCATTACGCACCCAACCCGGCATTCGCCGTCGGGCTTGTCCGGGCCGCCGGCGGCGTTCCCGTCTTCGCGCATCCGGTGGCCTCGTCGAGGGGGCGCATCGTGGGGGAGCGCACCTACCGGGACATGATTGACGCCGGACTGCTGGGCCTGGAAGTGGAGCACCGGGACAACCCGCAGGAAGGACGCGCCTTCCTGCGTGGGCTTGCGGCAGAGCATGGGCTGCTGATGACGGGATCCTCCGACTACCACGGGGCAGGCAAGCCGAACCTGTTGGGCGAGAACCTGACATCGCCGGAGGTTTTGGCGCGGATCGAGGAGTTGGCAACGGGCAGCACGGTGGTTCGGTGAAGGGGGCCCGCTGATGGACCTGCAATTGCTTGCGTCCGTGATCGTCACCCTGTTCGTGATCATGGATCCGCCGGGAACCGTGCCGATCTTCATGTCGTTGACGGCCCAGCTTTCCGCGAAGGACCGGAACCGTTCAGCGTTCCAGGCACTCCTGGTGGCAACAGGCGTGATCGTGCTGTTCGCCATCTTCGGCCAGTCCATCCTGAACTACATGCACATCTCGCTGGCGGCCCTGCAAGGTGCAGGAGGCCTGCTCCTGGTGCTCATCGCCTTGCAGTTGCTGACGGGTTCAACCAGCGGGGAAGAGAACGCCGCCAAGTACAAGAACGTGGCTTTCGTGCCGTTGGGAACGCCGCTCATGGCCGGCCCGGGCGCGATTGTCGCCGTGATGGTCTTCGTTCAACAGTCCAGCGAGTTGTCGGAATACCTCGCTGTGGGGCTGGGCATCACGGTGGTGCTGGCCTCGTTGTATCTGGCAATGCGGTTCGCAGGCGTGGTTCAGCGGGTGCTGGGTGAGAACGGTGTTGAGCTGGTGACCAGGATCGCCGGCCTGCTGCTTTCAGCCATCGCTGTGCAGATGATCGCCGACTCCGTGACGGCCTTCGTGAAGGGTGTGGCCTGAACGTGCGGTCAAGGACGGCCAGGCAATAACGGGGCCTGGAGGCTGCTTGGCATCAACTCGTGGAATCCCGCTTTGCTGCCCAGTCGTTTCCGCATGACCTCGATGGCCTGTTCATTCTGGTCGACGCACACAAAGCTGCGCCCCAGCTTGGCTGCTACGGCGCCGAGAGTCCCGGAACCTGCGAAGAAATCAAGGCACCAGTCGCCTTCACGGCTCGAGGCTGAGACGATCCTGCGCACCAGTCCTTCGGGCTTTTGGGTGGGGTAGCCGGTCTTTTCGCGTCCGGTGGGGGAGACGATGGTGTGCCACCAGACGTCCGTGGGCAACTTGCCGCGTTCGCGTTTGGCCGGCGTCACCAGACCCGGCGCCATGTACGGTTCGCGGTCCACTTCGGCGTTGTCGAAGTGGTACTTCGCGGGGTTCTTCACGTACACCAGGATGTTGTCGTGCTTGGTGGGCCAACGGTTCTTGGCGCGGGCGCCGTAATCGTAGGCCCAGATGATTTCGTTGAGGAAGCATTCCCTGCCGAAGATGGCGTCGAGCATCACCTTGGCGTAGTGCACTTCCCGGTAGTCCAGGTGCAGGTACAAGGTGCCGTCGTCGGCCAGGAGCCGCCAGGCCTCCACGAGTTTGGGTTCCAGGAAGGACCAGTAATCGCTGAAGGCGTCGTCATAGCTGTGGAGGGCGCCCTTGATGGTGTCATAGGAACGGCCCTTGAAGCCCACCCGGTCGCCGTCGCCGTCGGCGTTGCGGACCATGCGGGTTTCCTGCCGCCGCTGGACCCGGCCCGTGTTGAAGGGCGGGTCCACGTAAATGAGTGTGAAGGCGCCGTCCGGCAGCGTTGGGAGGAATTCCGCGTTGTCCGCGTGCACCACCATGTTGCCGCCGTCCGGCGCCCAAACAGATTCAGTCATCGACGGTTTTAGGCCTCGGCGTTGCCTGGCTGTGCAGCAGCCGTCTCGCCGGAAACCACTTCGCCGTTGCGGCGACGCGTGCGGGTACGGCGCGTGCGTGCGGGCTTCTCGGCGTTGTCCGCAGAGGCGGTGCGGGATTCTGAGGCACCTGTGGTCGGAGCTGCGTCGCCGTCAGAAGTACGACGACGACGGGTGCGGTTGCTTCCGCCCTCGCCCCGGGATTCGCTTGAGTTACCGGACTTGCCGGAGCGGCCGCGGCCGCCGTCGCGCTTTCCGTCACGTCCGCCGTCGCGGCCGGAACCGCCCGAACGTGCGTTCTTCTTGCCGGTCTCGCCCAGGTCCTCAAGGACCTCGGCGTCCACGCCGGCGAGGACGCGCTTGTTGCGGGGCAGACGGCCCTTGGTGCCCTCGGGAATGTCGAGGTCCGTGTAGAGGTGCGGTGAGGACGAGTAGGTCTCAACGGGCTCCGGAACACTGAGTCCCAGGGCTTTGTTGATCAGGCCCCAGCGCGGCATGTCGTCCCAGTCGACGAACGTGACGGCGGTGCCCTTGTTGCCGGCGCGGCCGGTGCGGCCAACGCGGTGCAGGTAGATCTTTTCGTCTTCGACGCACTGGTAGTTGATCACGTGCGTGACGTCGTCGACGTCGATGCCGCGGGCCGCTACGTCGGTAGCCACCAGGACATCCACCTTGTTGTTGCGGAAGGCACGCAGAGCCTGTTCGCGGGCGCCCTGGCCAAGGTCGCCGTGGATGGCGGCGGCGGCGAAGCCGCGGTCAACCAGTTCCTCGGCAACCTTCGCTGCTGTGCGCTTGGTCTTGGTGAAAATGATGGTCCTGCCGCGGCCGCGTGCCTGCAGGATGCGTGCCACTACCTCGGTCTTGTCCATGGCGTGGGCACGGTAGATGAGCTGGCGGATGTCGCGCTTGGTCAGGCCCTCATCGTTCGGGTCGGCTGCCCGGATGTGGGTAGGCTGCGTCATGTACCGGCGTGCCATGGCAATAACCGGGCCAGGCATGGTGGCGGAGAAGAGCAGCGTCTGGCGGACCGCGGGGGTGCCGGCAATCAGGGTTTCGACGTCCGGGAGGAAGCCAAGATCCAGCATTTCGTCGGCCTCATCAAGGATGACCATCTTGACGTTCTTGAGGCTCAGGTGCTTCTGCTTGTAGAGGTCGATCAGACGCCCGGGCGTACCCACGACGATTTCGACGCCCTTCTGCAGCGCATCGACCTGCGGCTCGTAGGCGCGTCCACCGTAAATGGTGGCGATACGGGCGTTCCGCTTGCGCGAGGCTGCCTGGAGGTCGTTGGCAACCTGCACGGCGAGTTCACGCGTAGGGACGATCACCAGGGCCTGGGGCGCGCCCGGGACAGCGAGTTTCCCGTAGCCCGCGTCATCCCTGCCGACAACGCGCTGCAGGGCGGGGATTCCGAAGCCCAGCGTCTTGCCGGTGCCGGTCTTTGCCTGGCCGATGATGTCATGGCCGCTCAGCGCGACCGGAAGGGTCATCGCCTGGATGGGGAAGGGGTGCGTGATACCGGCGTCGGCCAAGGACTCGACGATGTCGGCGCGGACGTTGAAGTCCGCAAACGACTTTTCCTCGATCTCGTGGGGCGTCTCATCCGAGATGATCGTTTCCTCGGGTTCGATGGTTTCAGTTCCGGTGGAGTCCGTCAGGACTTCATGGGTGTGCAATTCACTCACAGGGAGTTTCCTTATTCATTTGGGCATTGGCGCTGCATGCTCAACGGGGGCGGCGGAGCCGTACCGGAGCAGAACGGGCGCGCAAGCAAGTCCAGTGGAAGCCGATCGCGGGCTATCTAAGTACTGGCACTGGTGACCAGTTGGTACATCTCAAGATCGCGTAGGGGCGGGCTTGTTGAGTTCAAAAATTAACTG